>Ga0066710_100000257_pt1 | contig 29048 bp, 19 predicted proteins | sample GraSoiAngelo_159_FD_79666 | JGI IMG/M metagenome (GOLD analysis project Ga0066710, IMG submission 79666) | Grasslands soil microbial communities from the Angelo Coastal Reserve, California, USA - 14_1009_16_40cm | ecosystem: Environmental > Terrestrial > Soil > Grasslands | place: USA... | reverse complement strand
GTCAGATGAGCATCAGCCTTGCCGAGCTGAAGGAAAAGAACATCACCGACCTCGCCAAGATCGCCAAGGATTTGAACATTCCCGGGGCGAGCGGCATGCGCAAGCAGGAGCTGATCTTCCAGATCCTCCGCGCGCAGACTGAAAAGAACGGTTTGATCTTCTCTGAAGGCGTCCTCGAGTGCCTCCCCGATGGATTCGGCTTTCTGCGCGCCCCGGAATACAACTATCTCCCCGGCCCGGACGATATCTACGTTTCGCCGTCGCAGATCCGCAAGTTCGACCTTCGCACCGGCGACACCGTCTCCGGCCAAGTGCGACCGCCGAAGGACGGCGAACGGTATTTCGCGCTGATTAAGGTCGAAGCCGTCAATTTTGAAGACCCGGAAGTCGCGCGCAACAAAATATTTTTCGATAACCTGACCCCACTCTATCCGCAGGGCCGTTTGAAGATGGAAACAACCAAGGAGAATTTGACCGGCCGTGTGCTGGATCTTCTCTGTCCGGTCGGCAAGGGCCAGCGTGGCTTGGTCAACGCCCCGCCGCGAACCGGAAAGACCATGATGCTGCAGTCCATGGCCAATGCCATCGCTACCAATCATCCGGAGGTCGCGCTGATCGTGCTGCTCATCGACGAGCGCCCGGAAGAAGTGACGGACATGCAGCGCACCGTCAAGGGCGAAGTGATCAGCTCTACGTTTGACGAGCCGCCTCAGCGGCACATCCAAGTCGCCGAAATGGTCCTCGAAAAGGCCAAGCGCCTCGTCGAGCACAAGCGCGACGTGGTCGTGCTGCTCGACTCCATCACCCGTCTCGCACGTGCTTACAACGCCGTCACTCCGCCTTCCGGCAAAGTGCTCTCCGGCGGTATCGATGCCAACGCCTTGCAGCGCCCGCGCCGCTTCTTCGCCGCCGCACGCCACGTGGAAGAAGGTGGCTCGCTTACGATCATCGCCACCGCGCTGATCGATACCGGCAGCCGCATGGACGACGTGATTTTCGAAGAGTTCAAGGGCACCGGCAACATGGAAATCTACCTTGACCGCCGCCTCGCCGATAAGCGCGTCTTCCCGGCCATCGACATTCAGCGCTCCGGCACCCGCAAGGACGAATTGCTCCTGCCGCCGGACGAATTGAGCCGCGTCTGGGTGCTGCGCAAGGTTCTGAGCCCTCTCTCGACGGTCGAGGCCATGGAGCTTTTGATCAGCCGGCTGTCGAAGTCGAAGTCCAACATGGAATTTTTGAGCTCGATGTCCGCACCGGCCTGAGCAATCCGCAATCCTTCTGTCTCAGTCACCACGAAAAAAAAGGCGCAGCGAGTTCCCTCGTTGCGCCGGTTGAATTGTTCCGCTCAAAAACGAATCGTCAGGCTGCGGCTTCTGCCTCCACTGCGGCGATGTGATCGACAATTCGCTCCGACCAGCCGTCGACGTGCGTCCAGCCGTTGCCGTAGCTGATGCCGTGCTTGTACCTAGCCACGTTCACCACGTACGCGCGCGGGCCCCACGCCTGCAGGATGCCGTCGTGCGACTGCTCGTCGGTAGTCACGATCAGCCGATCGAGTTCGCGCCACACCGCTTCGTCGTGGAGCTGCGTCAGCGCGCGCTTGAGGTAGGTCCCCGAGCACTCGAAGCCCTTCATTCATACCGCAGACAGACGATGGGGTCGAGGTTGGCGGCGAGATTTGCCGGATAGTAGCCGAAGAACAATCCCACGCCGACGGAAATCGCAAAGCCAATCGAAACCCAAAGATAAGACAGCGTCGCGGGAATCGAAGGCACCAGAGTGCGCACCAGTGTGGATACACCCGCCCCGATCAGAATGCCGATGGTCCCGCCAACCAGGGTGAGCACCACGGCTTCCAACAAAAACTGCAGGCGGACATCCGCGCGGCGCGCGCCGATGGCTTTGCGCACGCCAATTTCCTGGGTGCGCTCGCTCACCGAGATGAGCATGATATTCATCACGCCGATGCCGCCCACAAGCAGCCCGATCGAACTGATGACCGTGGTGAGAATTACCAGCGCGCCCGTAAGCTGGTTCCACAGATTGCTGAGGAAGTCCGGCGAGCTCAACTCGAAATCATTTTCCTTCCCGGCGGGGATGCGGCGCAGGCGGCGCAACGCTTGTATGACTTCTCCGTGCGCGGTTTCGACGTTGACGTTCTCCGGAATGGTGAACGCCATGATCAGCTCTTTGGCTTCCGGGTACCGCTTCTTGAAGTTGCTGAGCGGGATGACCACAAAAATGTCTACCCCCGGGCCGAGGAACAATCCCTGGTCGTGCTCAAATACGCCGATAACTTCGTAAGCGGTGCCATTGATGCGCACGGTTTTCCCGAGAGCGTCCGTGTTGGGAAAAAGCGATTCGCTGATGGCCGCGCCCAGCACGACGACGGGCCGTACGTGCTCTTGATCGAAAGCGCTGATAAAGCGGCCGCGCTCGATGCTAAACAGCGGAATCGCCTCCGTGTACTCCGGCTCAGCGCCCCGTATGACAACTTTCTCGACGCTGCGGTCACCGCTGATGATGCGGTTGCTGTCTCCAAAGAAGAAGCCTCGCGTGCCAAACGTCGTGACGATCTGCACGTCGGGTGCGGCCTCGCGGACAAACTCGGCGTAGTCATATTCAAGATACTTGCGCGTTCTTATGCGTTCTGGCAGGCGGGAAGGGTCCGTACCGAATGAGAATCGTGAGACGAAATAAGTGCGCGAGCCCAGGCGTTCCACTCTGTCTTGCACGAACTTGTTCAGACCTTGAATAATGGCCGCCATGGAAATCACAGAGGAAACCCCGATGACGATGCCCAGCACGGTCAACGCGGTGCGCACTTTGGAGGAGCGCAGCGTCTCCAGCGCGGCAAGGAAATTCTCCCGGGTTTGCGCCAGCGTCATGATCGCCATCAGTCATACCTCAACGCCACAATCGGATCCAGCTGTGACGCACGCAATGCCGGATAGATTCCGAAAAACAATCCTACTCCGGAGCTCAAAAATACTCCCAGCACCGCTACCCACGTTTGTACCGCCGCTGGGAATGGCGTATACGTCCGGAGCGCCAGCGCCACCAAAAAGCCCAGGGAGATGCCCAAGGCTCCGCCGGCGATACATTGCATGACGCTTTCCGCCATGAACTGCTGCAGGATGTCGCGCTTTGTTGCGCCGACCGCCCGGCGCACGCCGATCTCCCTTCGCCGCAAGTTCACACTCACCAGCATCACGTTCATAATGACGATACCCCCGATGACCACTGATATGGCGCTCACCAGAATGAACACCCCGAAAAATGCCGAGCTGATGCTGCGCCACAGGGCCATGTAACTTTCTTTCGTTCCGATGAAGAAATCGTCCTCCATTTTGCCGCTGAGGTGGCGCCTCGCCCGCAGGGCCAGGTCTGCCTGATCCTGCCCCTTTTCAAAATTCCCGGTGTTCGTCTTGACGTTGATCGTCAGACTTGTGTGTGCGCCTTGCATGCGCAGGAACACTGGCAGGGGGGCCATGATGAAGTTGTCCTGGTCCTGCCCAAGGACGCTGCCGATCTTCTCTATGACCCCTATTACCATGAGTTCGTCGTTCCCGACGCGAATACCCTTCCCGATGGGGTCCATGCCGAGAAACAACTGCTGCACCAGCGTGTCGCCGATCAAGCAGACGTCAGCGCGGTGCTCGGCTTCCGCGACGGTGAAGTAACGGCCAAACTCCACGGTGCGCGTGTCAATATCCGCCATGCTCGGCGTTTGGCCGTAGAAGTTCACGTCCGCCACCTCTTTGTTGCCGGATCTCGCGTGCACGCTGCCGCTGGCGGTGGCCCCAACTTCCTGGCAAGCAGGGCAACCTTCGGCAACGGCACGCATGTCTTCAAGGTCAATCTTCTTGAACTTCAGCGCCTTGATAATGATGTTGAAATCGGTCACTGCGAAGGGGGTGCGCGCGATCTGAAAGACGTTTGTGCCGAGGTTGGCGATCTTTTGTTCGACGTAAACGTTCGCGCCCTGCACGATGGTCATAACCGTGATGAGCGTGGCCACACCCATAGTCAGGCCCAGCATCGTGAGCGAGGCGCGCAACTTGTGTGCGCGCAAGGCGCTGAAGCACTGCACAAGATTGTCACGCACGGCAAGCATAGGCTTGGAGAAAACTCCCACTCACTCTACCAAATCCCTCGTTCTTGCACCGCCAGCTCGCGGGTGACACGGGAATTGTCTCTAAGTGAATACGAAGGAAAGGGTGCGAGAGTTACAGTGCCTGGATCCTTATTCAGCGGGTGCGGACTCTTTGCGCTTTTCCAAGCTGGAAAGGCATCAGTTTTTCTCCTTGCACCGGCGCCACGCTTGTGCGGAGCAGAGGCCGTTCTTTGCGTTCTGGAGGGTTTCTCAGGGCCCAAGCAAGTCCGGGCAATCTGCTAATGGACGGCCCGCTCTTCCGTCCATCGCTTCATGTGGGCTTCCAGCACATGCAGCGGCACGGCGCCATCCTCGAGCACCGCATCATGGAATTTGCGCAAATCGAATTTCGCGCCGAGTTTTCTCTCCGCTTCCGTGCGCAGCTCGCGGATTTTGAGCTGTCCGATCTTGTACGCTAGCGCCTGCCCCGGCCACACGATGTAACGGTCGATTTCCGAAGTGACGTCTTGATCGGTCTTTCCGGTATTCTCGCGGAAATAATCGATGGCTTGCTGCCGAGTCCAGCCCATCGAATGCATTCCCGTGTCTACGACGAGCCGGACCGCGCGCCACATTTCGTAGCTGAGCTGTCCGAATTTCGAGTACGGGTCTTTGTACATGCCAAGTTCTTCCCCAAGACTTTCTCCGTACAGTGCCCAGCCCTCGACGAATGCGGCATAGCCGACATGCCTGCGAAACTCCGGAACATCCACGAGTTCCTGGGCCAGCGAAATCTGCAAGTGATGTCCCGGCACGGATTCGTGCAAAGTGAGGGCCTCCATCTCCCACTTCGGGCGCGCGTCCAACTTGTATGTGTTTACGAAATAACAACCCGGCCTGCCCGCGCTCGGCGCCCCATCCTGGTAATACGCCGCCGTCTGCGAAGGCGCTTTGAAATCCGGGATCACGCACACGCCGTAAGGGAGTCGCGGTAGCTTACCGAAAAGATGCGCGAGTTCGGGATCAATCTTTTTGGCGATGATGCGGTAGGCATTAACCAGATCATCCGGCTTATCGTAGAAGAAGCGCGCATCCGTGCGTAGAAATTCCGTGAAGTCATGGAAGCTACCCTTGAAGCCGACGGAGGCAATGACTTTTTCCATCTCGACGTGGATACGCTTCACTTCTGCGAGGCCAATTTCGTGAATTTGCTGCGAAGTGAGGTTAGTGGTGGTCTCCACGCGAATCCGAAAAGCGTAGTTTGCAGCGCCGTTCGGCAAGGCCAAGGCTGCGATGCTCTCTCGGCAGGCGGGTATGTAGGTGCGGGCAATGTAGTCGTACAACTTGTGAAACGTGGGCGCAACCGAGCCATTGTATAGGCTTTTGGCTCGCTCGATGAACCTCTCGCGCTCCACGTCTGGCACCTGCGGAGGAAACATCGTGAACGGCTGCAACAAAGCGCTGGCCATCGGATCGTCGGGAGTCAAATCCGCGAGCTGTTTCGGCACGTCGCGCAAAGTAATTTTCGGCGGCGTGTAACCGCGCTTCAACCCGTCTTGCAGCAGCGCGAGAGTTTGCTCCACGGCCGAGGGCAACGCTTCCAAGCGCGCCAGAATGTCCTGGTATTCGGCAATGGTTTCGTGTGGCATGAGCGCCAGAATTTCCGCGGCACTCTGTTGGATACCTCCCCTCTGATTCAAAGGCATCCAGAGACTTCCGCCGCCCGCATCGTCGCCATATTGCAGTCCTTCTTCCGCCTCGGAGAGGAGAAGACAGTACAAGTCATAGTTGAGTTTCTCCGCATCGGGAAGTTCTTCCCTGCGAATTGTTTTCAGCGTTGAGATGCTCTGGCGAAGATGCTTCTTTCGGAGTTCGATACCTTGCGGGGAATTGTCACTCCAGCGGCGGTTCTGGCCAGGGAAACCAAGCCAGGTCGCTGCTTCCGGCTGATCGACCATCGCACGTTTCCAGTCTTCATCGAGGAAGGCGCGGAACTTCTTCACTTCCTCGGTCTGAGCGCTGCCCTCTCCATCTTTGGCATTCGCCAGCGCCAGCATCGGGACGACGAGCAGCGCACTGCCCAGACCCACCGCTAGGATCACGAGTATTCGCATCCTGCTTCCCTCCTCGCTGCCTTCGCCAATTCCCTTTCGCGATCCTGCGCCAGCATGACGATCAACCGCGCGGTTTCTTCGATGCCCATCGCGGTGTTGTCCACCAGCACGGCGTCCGCAGCGCGGACAAGTGGTGAAACTTTGCGCTCGCGATCCCGGCAGTCGCGCTCTATCACTTCGTCGAAAACTTCGGCGAGCGTCATCTTTTCGCCCTTTTCCTGGTGCTCTCTCCAGCGGCGTTCCGCACGTTCTTCCGGCGAAGCATCTAGAAAAACCTTTAGCTCGGCGTTGGGGAAAACCACAGTCCCGATGTCCCGCCCTTCCATCACTACCCCACCACCCACGCCGGCACGCTGCTGTTCGGCGACGAGTACGCGCCGCACTCCGGCAATCGTCGCCAGCCGCGACGCCGCCTGCGCCACTTCCCGCGCACGAATCTCCTGCGTCACGTCCGCACCGTCAAGGAAAACACAGTTCTTCGCACCGGCGGCTTCCTGTTCCGGTCTAGGGGGCCTCAGTTCGATGTGTGTCTCTTTCGCAAGCGCTTCAAGGCGGGACTCGTCCTCCAGTGCAACTCGATGTCGCAGCGCCTTCAGCGCCAGCGCGCGGTACATCGCCCCGCTGTCTAGATACGAATACCCAAGCATCGCGGCAACGCGGCGCGCCACACTGCTTTTGCCGGATCCCGCAGGACCGTCGATGGCGATGGTGAGTTTTGGCATCTTCGTGGTGCAGCCAATGTTGGCTTTGTGACTTTATTTTGAGGCCACCGCAAACCAAGTACAGGCAAGAGTGCCTGTGCCACTCTCAAAACCCCATGATGTTGTAGCCGCAGTCCACGTAAATCGTTTCTCCGGTGATACCGGAACCGGCCTCGGAAAGCAGGAAAGCGGCGGTTCCGCCGACTTCGCCCGGATCAACATTGCGCTTCAGCGGTGCGCGCTCGGCATGCGCCTTCAGCATGTCTCCCAACCCAGAGATCCCGCGTGCCGCCAGTGTTTTGATCGGCCCGGCGGAGATGGCATTCACTCGGATGCCCTTTGGTCCCAGGTCGTTTGCCAGATAGCGCACGCTTGCTTCGAGTGCGGCTTTGGCCACGCCCATGACGTTGTACTTGGGCACGACTTTTTCCGCGCCGTAGTACGTCAGCGTGACGATTCCGCCGCCCGCCGTCATCAGCGGTGCGGCAGCGCGCGCCACCGCGACCAGCGAGTACACGCTGATGTCATGCGCGATGCGAAATCCCTCGCGCGTGGTGTTCACGAATTCACCCTTTAGTTCCTCCGCCGGAGCAAACGCCACGCTGTGCACGATGCCGTTCAACACGCCATACCGCGTTTTCAATTCCTCGAAGAGCTTTGCGATCTGATCGTCCGACGACACATCGCACATGAAGCCCGCGGCGCCCGGCAGATCGGTGATCAAGTCTCTGGCTTCCTGCTCCATCCGATCGTTCTGGTAGGTGATGGCCAGCCGCCAGCCGGCTTGGTGCAGTTTCTGGGCGATCGCCCACGCGATGCTGCGCTTGTTGGCCAGACCGAAGATCACTGCCGTTTTCTGCGACTCCGTCATCCGCGTTTCCCCCAAAATTGTCATCCTTCGCTTCGCTCAGGATGACAACATACCTTCCGTGCGTGACATGGCTAAATGCGATGAAACGCCTTCTCAATTTCTTTCATGGAATACCGCAGCACCACCGGCCGGCCGTGCGGACAGCTCATCGGACAATCGGTTTTTGCCAGCGCATCCAGCAGCCATTCCATTTTCGATTGTTCGAGCGGCATGTTCACCTTGATCGCCGCATGGCAGGCGGTGGACGCCGCAATTTTCGCCTGCAACGCTTCAATCGAAATCGCCGCACTCTCGCGCTCGATGCCGTCGAGAATTTCTGTGAGCAACTTCTCTGCGTCTGGTGCTCCGACTCCCGCAGGCACGGCCTGGATCGCCACGCTCCTTGGCCCCATCGGCTCGACTTCGAAGCCGTTCGCCGACAATTCTTCCGCGATTCTTTCAAACGTGACGATCTGCCGCGGCGAAAGTTCAATTACCAGGGGAATCAGCATGCGCTGGGCTTCGACTTTTCCGGCACGGCGCGCTTGGAGATGCTGCTCAAAGAGCACGCGCTCGTGCGCCACGTGCTGGTCCACGATCCACAGTCCTTCGCCGTTCACGGCAACGATAAAACTTGCGCTGACCTGACCAAGTGGCTTTAGATCTGCAATCTGTTCGGGGCGCGGGAGACTCGCAGGGGCGTCCATGCTCGGGGCGGCGAGATTCGCGGCCCAATTTCCGGGAGTAGAAATCTGCATCGGAGCGGCGCTCGCACCAAATGCAGTTCCCGATGTGAATGGAATCCGCTGATCAACTGGCGGCGCAGTGGTGAGATCAAATCCGCCGTCTGAGCCGACGCCGATTTCTTCCATCGGTGGAATGATCGCGCGCGGCACACTCGATTCCCCTGGTGCGGGCGTGATTCTGCCGGAAAACGGACCGTTCCCGAAGCCTGTCGTTTGCGGCGCTGTGGCCGCGGCGGCGGCAAAACTTGCGATTGGCCGCGCGCCCATCAAGGCTTGGCGAATTGCATCACGCGCAAAATCGTGGACAAATTGCGAACGCCGGAAACGCACTTCGATTTTTGCGGGATGCACGTTGACGTCGACTTCGTCGTAGGGCATCTCCAGAAAAAGCAGCGTCGCAGGAAAAACGGATGGCGGCAGAATATTGCGATACGCCTCGTGAATCGCGTGCAGAATCAGCCGGTCGCGCACCAGGCGCCGGTTCACAAAAATGTAGATCCCATTGCGATTCATCCGCTGTATCTCAGGACGCGACGTAAATCCGCTCACCGTCAGAGATAATTTTTCTTCTTCCGGGTCGAGTTCCGGCTCGGTGATGGCGGCGCGGAATGGCACGGAGACTGCTGGGATCTCGACCAGCTCTTCCAGCGCTTGCCGTCCGAAGAGCTGATAGATGCGATCGGCCAGCTTTTCCGCGGGCGGACAGTTAACAATTTCCTGGGTCGGGGTGGTGAGAATGAATTGCTTACCCGGATTCGCCAACGCGTAGTGCGTGACCAGCGAAGCGATGTGGCCGAGCTCCGTCGTGTCGGACTTAAGGAATTTTCTGCGCGCCGGAACGCAATAAAAAATATCCGCGACGCTGACCGTTGTTCCCGCGGGCAAACCCACTGGGTTTACGTTAACCAGCTTGCCCCCCGCGAACTCGATGCGCGTGCCTTCGGCTTCCGCTACGTCGCGCGTTTCAAGCAGCAATCGCGATACGGCGGCGATCGTCGGCAGCGCTTCTCCGCGAAATCCCAGCGTGGCAATCGAGAGCAGATCGTCCGCCGAACGCAGCTTGCTTGTGGCGTGGCGTTCGAACGCCAGCAGCGCGTCGTCGTGCGTCATCCCGTGACCGTCGTCGATCACGCGGATCATGCGCTTGCCGCCGACTTCCACTTCGACGCGAATGGTCTTCGCGCCCGCATCGATGGCATTCTCAAGCAACTCTTTCACCACCGACGCCGGCCGCTCGACAACTTCGCCCGCGGCGATCCTGTTCGCCACCGCCTCCGGCAATATTCTGATTCGGCTCATACTGTAGATGTCCTTCGGCGATGATTATAGCGACGAATGGAGCGAATCACTTGCCCCGTACGAAAACCGAACCACACCGGAAGCCGCGAGATGAGAGCTACGGCAACGGTCGGGTCAACTCGACTCGCAGGCAGTTTGAAATACCAGCGGTCGTAGGCGAGCAGCCCCCCAATCAGGAGAACGGCAGCCAGATACCCAGCGACGGTAGTCGGCCCGAGGAACGGATGACGGTCTTGGCTGGACATTTCAGGCCACTCATTCGAGCCATCCCAAAATGCCTTCTTGCAGTGCCAACTGACTCGGTCTCCCGAGCCAAGTAAGCTATTCGAAGGTCCCCACGAAATTTTGAAAGGCCAGCGGCAATATGGGCAACTGTACATCGCGCATCGCGTAATGCGAAGGAGAAAACCAATTGCACTGATTCCATAGAAGAGCGGTCCGAAAGGGTCGAACTCTTTTTTCAGTGCCCAGAGGCGGTCCATCGCGCCTACCCTGCAGCCTTCTTATCTTCCTTAATTGCTATCCCCAGCTGGTCGAGCTGTTCTTTGTCGACTGGTGACGGCGAATCGGCCATCAAATCTTGCGCGGCGGTGGTCTTGGCAAAGGCGATGACTTCGCGGATGGACTTTTCGCCGGCGAGGAGCATGACCACACGGTCGATGCCGAGCGCGATGCCGCCATGCGGTGGCGTGCCGTAGGTCAATGCGTCGAGGAAAAAGCCGAAGCGGCGGCGCAATTGTTCTTCGGACAGGCCGAGCGCTTTGAATAGACGCTCCTGGATGTCCTGGCGGTGGATTCGAATGCTTCCGGAACCCAGCTCGTTGCCATTCAGCACGAGGTCATAGCCTTTCGAACGCACTTCCCAGGGCGCGGATTCGAGTTTTTCCAGGTCTTCGTCGACGATGCCAGTGAAGGGGTGCTGCGCGCTCACCCAGGTCTTGTCCGATTCGCTCCATTCGAAGAGCGGGAATCCGGTGAGCCATAGGAACTTCCATTGAGATTTGTCGATCACACCGAGCGCTTCGCCAAGCTGCAAACGCAATTGTCCGGCGATGCGTGCCGCGGCTTCCGTGCCCTGGATTTGTTCCTTGGCGGAAACCGCCACGACAAGATCGCCGGGCTTCGCACCACACGCTTCCGCAAGCTTCTTCACGTTTTCTGCGCCGATCAATTTCTCGACCGTCGAGGTCAAACCCTCCGTCGTGACTTTTATGAAGTATGCGCCGCGCGCGTGGAGCGACTTGGCCTTCTCGGTCAACTCGTCAAGCTGCTTGCGGGAATAGCCGGCTGCTCCGGGGGCAGCGAAGGCGAAAACGTGGCCTTCGATTTGCAGCTTTTGCTTGGCTTCTCCCGGAAAGCAGTTCGTCACTTCGCGGAGTTCCATGCCAAAGCGCAGGTCCGGCTTGTCGCTGCCGTACTTTCGGATGGCATCCGCATAAACCATGTGCGGAAACGGTGCTGCGGCCTTGATCCCCGCGACCGCACAAGCGCGCACCATCACTTTTTCGATCACTCCGAAAATATCTTCCTGGCGCGGGAACGACATCTCGAGGTCAAGCTGCGTGAATTCCGGCTGGCGGTCTGCGCGCAAATCCTCGTCGCGGAAGCACTTGACGATCTGGAAGTAGCGGTCGAGGCCGCCGATCATCAGAATCTGCTTAAAAATTTGCGGCGATTGCGGCAACGCGTAAAACTGGCCGTGATGCACGCGGCTGGGAACAAGATAGTCGCGCGCACCTTCCGGCGTCGAGCGGGTGAGCATGGGCGTTTCGACTTCGAGGAAGCCCATCTCGTCCATCACCTTGCGAATCTCTAGGATGATCTTGTGGCGCAGCGCGAGATTATGGTGCGGCTTCGAACGGCGCAGGTCCAGATAGCGGAAGCGCAACCGCGTTTCTTCCGCCGCGTTGATTTCATCTTCGATTGGGAAGGGCGGCGTCTTGGCGTTGTTGAGAATATGCAACTTCGACGCAACCAGCTCGACTTCCCCGCTGGCCAATTCGGGATTGCCCTTCTGGCGCTTGAGGACCTCGCCTTCCACGGCGACGACGAATTCGCTGCGCGCCTGTTCGGCTTTGGCATGCGCCGCTGGCTGCGTCTCTTTGTTGAAGACCACCTGGACAAGGCCGGTGCGGTCGCGTACATCGAGAAAGAGCAGATTGCCAAGGTCGCGGCGCCGCGCCACCCAGCCCATGACAACGGCGCCGCAGCCTTCGTCTTTGGCGCGCAGCTCGCCGCAGTAGTGTGTGCGCCTTAAATTGCCTAGAAAATCCAACACGCGCTCTTTCCTCTCCACTGTCTCAAATCGTTGTCATACTGAGCCCTTCGAAAGAGCTCAGGGTAAACTCATCTCGACTCATCATCACACGGAGGCGTGGCAACCTTGAGATCCTTCGGCTATCCTCATCGGTTAGCCTCCGGATGACACCACTTTGTTTTTGCGTAAGTGCTCGATCAACGCGGGCTCCGGCAATTTTAGCTGCGAGCCGTCCGCCAGCGTCTTCAGCGTCCACAAGCCTTCGGATACCTCATTATCGCCCAGGATCAGCGCGTGCTTCGCGCCGAGCTGGTCTGCCTGGCCGAGCGCCTTGCCGAATTTTTGCTCGACCGGGGGTAGCTCAACGCTGAAGCCCGCCTTGCGCAAATCTTTCGCCGCGCGGATGGCGGTGGCGTGCGCGCGTTCGCCCATCCAGGCGATATACACGTCGCGGCCTTGCTGAACAGGCGCTTTCCCGCTCTCCTGGAGCGACAAAATGAGGCGGTCTTCGCCAATGGCAAAGCCGATGCCCTTGGTTGGCGGCCCGCCAAGCAATTCTACCAGCCCGTCGTAGCGGCCGCCGCCGCAGACGGCATTTTGCGAGCCGAGTCCCTGCGCTGTGATTTCAAAGGTCGTGCGCATGTAATAATCCAGCCCGCGCACGAGCCGCCAATTCTCGCGGAAGAAGACGCCGCGCATTTCGAGCTGGTGCTTTACGGCCGAGTAGTGCGTCGCGCAGGCTTCGCATAAGTGATCGGCGATGCGCGGAAGTTTGGCGATGATGGGCTGCTCGCTTTCGAGTTTGGAATCGAGCACGCGCAGCGGGTTTGCTGCGATGCGCCGCTGGCTGTCCGGCCCGAGCTTGTCCTTCACTTTTAGGAGCTCTGTGCGCAACAGTTCAACGTATCTCGGGCGGCATTCGGGGCAGCCGATCGAATTGATATCGAGCTGCACGCCCTGCAATTCCAGTCGGTCGAAAAACGTCATGACCATTTCGATCACTTCAGCGTCAATCGCCGGAGCGTCGCTGCCGCCCAGCACTTCCGCGCCGATCTGGTAGAACTGCCGGTAGCGCCCCTTCTGCGGCCGCTCGCGCCGGAACATCGGACCCATGTAATACAACTTCACCGGCTGCGGAAGTTGCTGCATTCCGCGCTCGATGTATGCACGGCAGACGCTTGCCGTGGCCTCAGGCCGCAGGGTGATGAATTCGCCCTTCGGAAGCTCCGCAAACGCGCTCTCTACCTCCTGCCAGAACTCTTGGTCTGAACGATTTTCTTTTGGACCTCGCGAGAGCGCCACTCGCGCGTGCTCTAGTCGAAGCTCTTCTAGGTTGAAACCTTCGAAGAAACTGTACATCTCTTTCGCAACTACGTCCGTGTCTAGCCCGATTGACCTCGCAAACAATTCCGTCGGCTCGAAGACAGGTGGTCGGATTTCGCCGAAGCCGAAAGTCGCGAAGACTTCGTGAGCCGTTTGCTCGACGCGGTTCCACAGCGCGGTCTCTGGCGGTAGCAAATCGCGCGTCCCACGAATGGCTTGAAACTTGCGCGGCTTCTCTTCTTTTTTGGCTGCGCCTTCGCTCACGCGGTGGGTTCCTCGCGATAGATATTCTTGTAGCCGACGTAGCGCTTGGCGTAGGCGTCAATCGACGCTTGATCGATCCCCGTAAGCATGCGCTTTACCTTTCCCGGCGAGCCCATCACCAAGCTGCCAGCAGGAATCACGGTCCGTTCGGTAATCAGCGTGCCCGCCGCGACGATGCTCCCCGCGCCAATCGTCACGCCATTCAAAATGATCGCGCCCATACCGATGAGGCAGCGCGACTCGATGGTGCAGCCGTGAAGGGTCACGGAGTGGCCGACGGTAACGTCGTCGCCGAGAATCAGCGGCCACTCGTCGCGCATGACGTGCAGCGCCGAGCCGTCCTGAATATTCGTGCGCGCCCCGATACGAATGTAGTGCACATCCCCGCGAACCACGGAGCACGGCCAGACGCTCGAATCCTCGCCAATCACCACGTCGCCGATGATGACGGCTGCGGGATCAATATAGGCGGTAGCCGCGATTTGTGGCCGTTTGCCGCGATAAGGCCTAATGTCGGGCTGTCGAGTCAATCCTATCCTTATTTCCTTCGACGAACATCGCCTTGGCCAGGTGCGGCCGGGGCTATCTCATTGTAGGGGCACGATATATCGTGACCCTGCGGGCGAGGCAAGCCCCGCCCCTAGGAGAAAACCTGGCGTACACGAATCACGTCAAGATATCATCCGCGTTGCCCGACTGACAAGGAAGCCCAGCCTGCAAGCGCACGCGCGAAGCTAGACGGCGCGCCACAACTGCGCCATCATCGCCTGGTGGAAACGCGTTGCGCACAATGCGGAGCTGCCATGACCTGCCAGCCGGAGGGCGGCTGCTGGTGTGCGGAATTGCCGCACGTCCCGATGCCGACAGACGCACAGGGATGCCTGTGCCGGAACTGTCTGCGCGCCAAGATCGAAGCGTTAGAGAATCCCGGCAAACGAAAAGAAGCTTGAAGCTTCAATCGATCTGAACCGCCGGGCCACCAGTGGTCCTGGCCACTTCTGCGAGGCGATTGGCCACGGCACGCGCGACACGGTAGAGACTCTTCGCTCCTGCAGCTTCTTCGCCGAGCGCCGCCACCGGCTTGCCTGTATCTCCTCCGATGCGAATGCGCGGATCAATCTCGACTTCGCCGAGCACCGGCACGCCGTAGGCCAGGGCGGTTTTCGAGCCTTCGCCGTGGCCAAAGATGTCCAACGACTTGCCGCAGTGCGGGCAAGCAAACGTGCTCATATTCTCGACCACGCCGAGAACTTCCACATTCACCTGGCGGAACATCTCGATGGCTTTGCGCACATCGGCGAGTGCCACGGTCGATGGGGTAGTCACAAGCACGGCGCCGGTGACGGCAACCGTCTGGATCAGCGTCAACTGCACGTCGCCCGTGCCCGGCGGAAGATCGATGATCAGGTAATCCAGCTCGCCCCATTCCACGCTGCGCAGGAACTGCGTAATCACGCTGTGCAGCATCGGCCCGCGCCAGATCATGGGTTTGTCGCCAGGGTTCAGCAAGCCCATGGAAATCATCTTCAAGCCCTGCGATTCGACGGGAATGATGCGCTTATCCTGCGTGGCTTCCGGCTGCTGGGTGGCGCCCAGCATGATCGGCACGTTTGGCCCATACACGTCGGCGTCGAGCAATCCGACCTTATGGCCGAGCTTCGCCAAAGCCAGTGCGAGATTCACGGCGACGGTGGTCTTGCCGACGCCGCCTTTGCCGCTGGCAACGGCTACGAGATTCTTCACGCCGGGGATCGGCTGGCGTTCCGGCTGCTGCATGGATGCTGGAGGCATTTAGTTTCCCTTCTCGGATGCATCATGCGTTGGCGCCGTGGCATTTCTTGTACTTCTTCCCCGACCCGCAGGGACAAGGATCATTGCGGCCCACTTTTGCGCCAACCTTCACGGGCTTCGGCGCTTCGGCCTGCGCCGGGCCCGTCTGATACTGCAAATCTTTTTGCTGGCGCTGCTGGCGGCGCTCGATTTCGCGCGCCACGGCAGGCAAATGCTGCGGTTCGCTGGCACGTGCCGCGGCGCTGGCCGCGACAGCGTCAGCGCGAGGACGCGTTGGCGGTGGAGATGAAGGTTTCGGCGCACGCTCTGAAGGTGGCTGCTCGCCTTGCTGCATCTGGATATGGAAGAGATAGCGAATCGTTTCGTTATCGATGCGCGCCATCATGTCTTCGAAAAGGGTGAAAGCTTCTTTTTTGAACTCGACGATGGGATCCTTTTGCGCGTAACCGCGCAGGCCGATGCCCTCTTTCAAGTGGTCGAGCGAGAGCAGGTGGTCTTTCCACTGCGAATCCACCACGTCGAGGATGATGCGGCGCTCGAGCCAGCGCATGAGGTCCACGCCGAACTGCTTTTCTTTCTCCTCGTAGCGCTTCTTGACGGCTTCGGCCGCAGCGTCCGCCAGCTGGTCGTGGCTGAGCGTACCGGGGTCGGCGCCCGCAGCTTTCATTTCGATGCCAAACTGCGCGTTGGTTTCCGCGAGAAACTGCGTGGTGTTCCATTGATCGGGATGCTGCTCGCGCGGGCAAAACGTATCAACGAGTTCGCGCCCGACGTCTTCGGCGATGCCCAGAACGTAATCGCGCTGGTCTTTGCCTTCCAGCGCGGAGCGGCGAATGGCGTAGATCGTCTCGCGCTGCTTGTTCATCACGTCGTCGTATTCGAGCAGATGCTTGCGCGCGTCGAAATTCTGCGCTTCGACGGTTTTCTGTGCGTTCTCGATGCGCCGCGAGATCAGCCCGGATTCAATCGGCACGCCCTCGGTCATCCCCAGGCGGAACATCAGCGCCTTGACGCGCTCGCCGCCGAAGATGCGCATGAGGTCGTCTTCGAGCGAAAGGAAAAAACGCGACGAGCCCGGATCGCCCTGACGTCCGGCACGGCCTCTCAACTGGTTATCGATGCGCCGCGCCTCGTGCCGTTCCGTGCCCAGGATATGCAGTCCCCCGAGCGCGACGACTTCGTCGTGTTCCGCTTTGCACTGCCCGGCGAACTGCTCGTAGACCGGCTTCCACTGATCGGCCGGAACTTGAAAAATCTTGCCTTCGTGCTGGAAGAGCACCATCGGCACGGTGGGCTGAGCGCCATTCCCACCCGCAGGATCCGCCCCGATCACTGCCGGGGCCGCCGCATAGGGCATAGCCAGCTTGTTTTTCAGGAAGTGGTCACGGGTCATCTGCTCCGGGTTGCCGCCGAGCAGAATGTCCGTGCCGCGGCCGGCCATGTTAGTCGCCACCGTGACCGCGCCTTTGCGACCGGCTTGCGCCACCACGCGCGATTCTCGCTCGTGCTGCTTGGCGTTCAGCACCTGATGCGGGATTCCAGACTTCTTCAGCAATTCCGCGATGGCCTCGGATTTTTCGATGGAGATCGTACCCACGAGCACGGGCTGGCCCCGTTCGTGATAGTGGCGGATGCCGTTCGCAAGTGAGTTGTCTTCCTGCAGGACGCCGTTGACGACGGCTTCAAACTTTTCCTTCTCCGTGCGGTAAACAACGTCCGGAGATTCGATGCGGATCAACTGGCGGTTTGTGGGAATGACCGTGACATCCAGATTGTAAATCTTGCCGAATTCCGCCGCTTCCGTTTCCGCCGTGCCGGTCATGCCCGAGAGTTTCTTGTACATGCGGAAATAGTTTTGGAAGGTAATCGTCGCGAGCGTCTGGTTTTCGCGCTCGATCTTCACGCCTTCCTTGGCTTCTACGGCCTGGTGCAACCCGTCGGACCAACGGCGGCCGGGCATCTGGCGGCCCGTGAACTCATCCACGATGATGACTTCACCGTCTTTTACAACGTAATCCACGTCGTGCTTATAGAGCGTGTGAGCACGCAGCGCCTGATAGACGTGGTGCATGATATCGATGTTCGCCGGATCGGACATGTTGGTGAGCGAGAGAAGGCGTTCGCACTTGGCAAATCCTTCTTCGGTGAGCGTCGCGGTGCGGTGCTTTTCGTCGAGCGTGTAGTCGATGTCCTGGATCAGCTTGGGGATGATCTTGTCGATCTTGGCGTACTTGTCGGTGGACTCTTCCGACGGCCCGGAAATGATCAGCGGAGTGCGCGCTTCGTCGATGAGGATGGAGTCCACTTCGTCAACGATGGCGAATTGGTGTCCGCGCTGCACGCAATGCGCGAGGTCGTACTTCATATTGTCGCGGAGGTAGTCAAAGCCGAATTCGTTGTTGGTGCCGTAGGTGATGTCCGCGCCATATGCCGCCCGGCGCTGGTCGTCATCGAGATCGTGCACAATCACGCCGACGCTCAATCCCAGCGCGCGGTACAGTGGGCTCATCCATTCCGCGTCGCGCCGCGCCAGATAATCGTTCACCGTGACGATGTGAACGCCGCGCCCGGCCAGCGCATTCAGCACCGCAGGAAGCGTCGCGACGAGCGTCTTGCCTTCACCCGTCTTCATTTCCGCGATTTTGCCTTCGTGCAAAACGATGCCGCCGATGAGCTGCACATCGAAATGCCGCATGTTCAAGAACCGGCGGCCAGCTTCCCGAACCAGCGCAAATGTCGGCACAATCGCGGGCTCCAGCGCCTTCCGCAACTGCTCTTTGTACGCAGGTTCCGCATCATCAGCTTCTTTCAACTGCTCCTGCACCTGGGCTCGGAGCTCCGCAAAACGCGCTTTAAGTCCTTCATCGCTGAGCGATGGCAGTTCGGCTTCGCGCGCGTTGATGGCCGCGATGAGTGGCTGCAATTTCTTGATGTCGCGCTCGTGTTTGGTACCGATAAACCGAGCTACGATCTTGTCGATGAACTTGGCTAGGTCCATGTAAGGGTTTGGCCGTCTCCTGACGGTTCTCCACGTGCTTGCTTAGACTGCGCAGCACAATGCCGCACGTGCAAACATCTTATTCTAACTGGTTGGGTGCGCCAGCGCCAAGAAACACGGCATGAGCGCTAGCTGAGCAAGAGAATCGCTATGTGCGCGGGAGAATGGGGCGTTACTTGGAACCAGCTACGCCAACGGGCTCGGGAGTGACGTTACTTTCGGAGACCGTGGGCACGCTATCTTGCAGGCTACCCGCGAGGAGGCGGCGGTACTTGCTGCGTTCTTCGAGATTCATGTCAACGATTTCAAAGGCCATGTCCTGCGCGCGGTAATCGCGCATGAGCGCGGTGGCCTGCAGGTTACGCATGCCGAGCTGCAGCTTCAATTGTACTTGCGTTCCGGGAGGCAGGTGCCGACTGATGGTCGCCACGCCACCGCTTAGGCTCGCCGTCTTGATCTCGAGAGAGCAATTCTCCGTTAGGTTGATGCTCACGGCCCTGACCGGCTTCTGCAGGCGCACGCGTGCGTGCCGGCGCTGCCGCACAAATCTTGACGAGACGGGAATCTCCAACGGGGCAAGCGTAAAGTCTTCCTTGTCGATTCCGCTCTTGGGCAGATAATCGCCAACCCAGTCGGGATCGAGTTTCTCGAGCGCCTGCAGCGCGGCAATGCGCAGCTCCTGAGGCTGTACCCAGCCAAACACCTTCTTGGCCTCGACGAGGCGCTTTAAGGTGCTGGCCGATTCAGGCGCCTGAATTCTCCCTAGTGCTTCGATGGCCTTGACGCGCAGATACGGCCCGCCACCGGGGGGCAAGTCGCCGTCGGCGATGGTCAGCAGTTTGCCGAGCGCTTCGCGATCCGAGGTAACGCCGATCTCATCGATCACCAGTGGGGCCACTAGGGGATCCACATGATCGAGCAACTCGAGCAGGATGTGGCACCTTCTGGCCGCTCCACTGGCGGAAATCTGCCGCACGATGCGGTCTTGCGAGGCTCGCGGAAAATCTTTCATCCGGCCCGGCAGAAATACCATGACCGATTCCGGATCGAGCCTGCTCAACAGCCCGGCCATCTCCACGGCCTCGGCGATCGGCCCGCCGCGCACCGTGCTCCGGAGATACTGAACGGCCCCTTCGCCCAAGTCGCCCGCCAAATTTGCCACATGTTCGGAATCATCTCGCAGACTGCAACGATTGAAACGCGCCGAGAGCTGCTCCATGGTCGTCTGCGGCAGCAGCCTAAGAACATCGGTCAGCCCAGCAGCCACCTGGCGCGCCTTCAGCGCTTCCTCGACAAACTCCGGCACGCGCTCTTCGATTCCCATTTTTCCGCGCAGGCTGTGCGCGATTCCCGGCCGCTGCGATTCGACGCCGGCAACGAGATCGAGCGCCTGTTCCATCGCTGGAAAATAGCGGCTGGTGGCCGCTTCCTGGCTCAGCCGTACAAAGGCCGCGCTCACCAAGCCCTGGAGTTCTGAGTCCTGCTCCACGCTGAGCCGCAGACCCAGGTGCCGCAGCGCTTCGCTGAGCAGATTCGGATCGGCCTTGGCATACAGTTCGGCCATCTCGGAAAGCCCGACCGCGGTTTTCTTCCGCGCATCGGCCTCATCGCTGTCCGCGCAAGCCGCATAATTCTGAAGAATGCTGATGGCCTCGGCGATGTTGCCGTGCTCGATCAGTCCGGCAACATAGGACTGCACGTTGCGCGGCGGAATGCACCATGCATCTCCGGATAGCAGCACGGCGCGTTTACCACTCTCCGGCACCGCAGCCCAAAACTGTTTGTCAAGAATTTCGCGGTGCGACTCCGCCAGGACGCCAGCTTCGCTCATTTTGTCTTCATGAGCGCCGAGAATCTTTCGGAGATTCTCGATTTCCTGGTTCATGCGGTCGAGCATCTGGCGAACGGCGTTGACTTTGACTTCGCCGCGTTCAAATCGCTCCAGCGCGAAACGAATCGCCAGGTGTTCGGCTAACTGCACGATCACCGACTCGTCCGGCTTGTTATTCGGCGCCTGCGCCGCCAGGCTTGCGAGTGCTTGCTTCAACGTGTCTTGCGCGCGGCCCGGCAATTGCGACATCTGCTCCTGGAACACACCGGCCGCAGCCACACCACCCTGCCCCGTGCCAACGTGCCCAAAACTAGTCAGTGCGCTGAGAATTCCGTAGATCTCTTCTTCGCTCGGCTCGCCGTGCCCGCCACTCGCGCTTCCCTTTCCCGCGCCGAGCCCAGCGCCCAGCCCAGCACCCCCCACCCCGTAAGAGCCAACTCCGGCACTGGACTCTATTTCGGAAACGAAACCCACACCGCTGCCGCCCGTGGTCCAATACCCTGCACCCGGCCCAGTCCCGGTGCCCGTCCCACCGCCAGCGGCAACTCCTCCATAACCTGACCCGCCACCCGCTGGTCCAGCCGCAGCGGAATCTCGCGCACCCGGGGATTCTCCAGCGGGCGTAGGTCCGCCCGGGCCGGGCCCAGAAACTCCACCGCTCTTCGCACCCTGCGCCGCAGCAATCAATTCGAGCAGCTTCTGGGGGTCGTTCAACCACTGTCTGAATTGATCTTGGTCGCCGCCAAGCGACGCGGCAGCAATCTGAGCGGCTATGCTCGCGTCTTTCAGCCGCGAATCCGTGGCCACGAAGCAAATCTCGTTGATGCGGATCCCCTGGGCGCCGGCGAGAGCGGCCTTCAATTGCAGTGCAAGCTCGGCTGGTTTGGCTTTGCCGGTGGGAAAGGCGCGCACGAATCGGCCAATCTCTTCTTCCGTGAGGGAAGCGAAAAACTGTACGCTGGCCACACCTGCCGCCGAAAGCAACTGCGCAAATTGCTTTTCAGCCGGCGAGCCTTCTAGGGGCACACCATCCAGCAAGAGCTGCGAATTCGTCGCTCCGAGCAAAAGCCCCGAGTCCGTCCCCAGGGGGATGGCGGTGCGCAACTCCTGCCAGGCGATCTGGAGCTGTTCGATGGTCCGGGCATGCTCGTACCCGTACAGTCGAGCAAACTTCAAGAGTATGTTGAGGCTTCTTACGAAAGCGCGTCCGGCCGCTCTTTTTGGGTCTGCTTTCATCCTGCGCCGTGTGATCCTTGTCTAGGACTTCCTCACTAGTACCGTAGGGTCAGGCGCTGTCTGCCGCAATGGTACAGCAGTCCCATGTGTCCGGGAGGTCAAGCCACCATGAGGACGGGCAAGCCCCTGACCAGACGGACGGGTGGCCGAACTTGAAGGGACAGGTAAGAAGAGGGATGCCCCGTCGTGAAAAATCCTGTGGCGCCGGATCTAGCTCTTCGAGATCGCCACGCGTCCGCGGCGCCGCGTGCGATTGGTGACTTGCGCGGCCATCGGCAGTCCACCCAACTCCAGCAATAATTTCCGCAAGCGGTAACGCTCATCCAGATCCATGTCCACGAATTCGAATGCCATCGCTTGTGGCCGCGCCCCACGGACGATCGCCTGCGCCTTGATGTTGCGCACGCCGTGCGAAAATTTCAGCGACAACAACGAGCCTGGAGCCAGATGGCGTTCTCCGGAACCGATTCCGCCTCCCAGATTTAGCTCCGGAATGGAGAGTTTGAAGTTTTCCCGCAAATTCGTCGTCACCGCAATGAGGTTGCGCGAAAGCTTCAAGCGCGCGTAGCGCCGCTGCCGGATCACGGAAGCACTGGGGTCGGGATCCGCAGGCTCGAGCGTCAACTCCTTGCGGTCGATTCCGCTGGCGGCAACCTTTTCCATACCCACCGCCGGATCGACGCGCAGCAACGCCTGCGCTGCGGCGATTCTCAATTCGTTTGGATACACCCACCGCCAAACCTGCCGGGTGTCCAAAATATGCTGGAACAGCGCGCTGGACCCCGAAGCGTGCAATCGGCCGAGTGCCTCAACTGCTTTCACCCTCGTGAAGGCGGGTGTCTCGTCGTTCTGCAGCAGTTCGATCAGTTTTGGAATACAGCTGGCTTGCCCACTCATCCCCATTTCGTCGATGGCCAGCGGACGAATCAGCACATCGAGTGAATCGTAAAGGGCAATTAGCAGCCGCGCCCGCTCCTCCGCTGGCGTTGCGGAAAGTTGCCGGACGGTGCGGTCATGGGCGGAGCGCGGCCATTGCGACAGCCGCGCTGGTAGAATCTTCTCCACGTTTTCCGGGGAAAGCTGACTTACCAAGCCGATGGTTTCTGCGGACTCGTTAGCGGAGGCGGTCTGCAACGTCTCAAGAAGCCGTTGCGTGGCATCCTCCCCCAGGTTGCGGATAATCGTCGTGAGCAGATCGCAATCTTCTCGGAATCCGCAATGCCCGAATCGATTAGTTACATAGTGAATCGTGGCCTTGGGCATCAGATTGAGGATATCCATCATGCCGTCCGCGATCTGGCCGCTGCGCATCGCTTCTTCGATGAATTCCGGCAGTCGTTCTTCCGCGCCGATGCGTGGCCGCAAGCTCTGCGTCGATCCCGGCCTCTGCACCTCCACGCTCTCGAGCGAAGCGAGTGCTTGCTGCATTGCCGGGTAGCAGCGCTTGGAGGCTGCTTCCTGGCTCAATCTCACAAACGCGGCGCTCACCAGCGTCTGCAACTCCGGCTCTCGCTCGATGGCCAACTGATTGCCCAAGCGCCGAATCGCCTCCATCAAAGCGCTGCCGTCTCCGCTGCCGTACAGTTCGCCCAAGTCTGAGATCCCGATGGCCGTGGTTCGCCGCGCTTCCGGCGCTTCCAGCCCGACGCAGGAGGCGTACTTCATCAAAATCTCGTTGACGGTCTTCAGTTCCCCGCGCCGCAGCATGTCTTCCAGGAACGCGCGCACGTTACGCGGCGGCACGCACCACGCCTCGTCCGAAGTCAGCACTTCTTTCTTGTTCTCTTCAGGTACTTGCTCCCAGAATTCCTGGTCCAGCAACTCCGTGTAGGACTGCACCGAGAGCCCCGCCTGCGCCATCATCTCTTCCTGCGTGGATAGGATCTTGCGCAGCCCTTCAATTTCCGTATTCATGCGGTCCAGCAGTTGTTTCACGGCGTTGACGCGCAGTTCGCCTTTTTCGTAGCTGTCCAGTGCGAAGCGGATCGCCACGTGTTCTGCCAGTTTGAGCAACATGGGCTTGTCTGGCTTGGCATCTGGCGCCTGCGCCGCGAGTCCCGCCAACGCCTGCTGCAGCGTGTACTGCGCTCGCACCGGCATAGCGCTCAGGCGCGATTGGAACGTCGGCACGTCCATGCGGTGCTCAGAATCTTTCCGCGATTTGCCCAGTTGCGCGAACAACCCCAGCATCGAACGAACGTCTTCTTCCTCGACGCTGAATCCGCCGCCCGTTCCTGTTCCAGTTCCTGCTCCCGGTAGACCGGCAGCTCCCGGCACCGCGCCACTGCGCAACAACGCCGAGGCCGTTAGCCATTTTCCAGGGATGGCACCTTCCGTTCCTCCCGCCACTCCACCGCCACCAACTGCTCCCGTTCCGCCAACTCCGCCGCCCCCTGTGCCACCAGATTCCCACAAGCTGGAACCGCCAGCCGCCCCGCTTGCAGGCGCACCCCCGCCACCGCTTCCGGTTCCGCCGCCCCCCGTTCCTCCGCCGCCTGATCCTCCACCACCGCCCAAACCGAATCCAGGGCCCGGACTGCCGGGGCCGTGCCCCGGTCCGCCCATCCCGCCACCACCGCCGCTGGCGCGCATACTTTCCGCAGCCAGGATCATTTGCAGCATCTTGTTCGGGTCTTCGAAGAAGTCCTTAAATTTGTCGCCCGCCGCGCCGAGTACCTTCTGCGTAAGTTGCGCCGCCACCTTGATGCCCGCCACCGAAGCGTCTTCCGCAACGTAGCGGATTTCATTCACTTTGATGCTGGTGTCTCCCGCCAGCGCGGTCTTCAATTGTTCGGCCAGGGAAGAAGGCTTGGCGTTTCCGCTGGGGAAGGCGCGCACAAATCGCGCGAATTGCGGTTGCGTGAGAGTCGGGGAAAAATGAATGCTCGCGATTCCCGAGGAAATCAATAGCTGCGCGAAGCTTCGTTCGCCGGCGGCCGATCCGAGCGGCACGCCGTCCAGCAAAATCTGGTTTCCCGACGCACCTAGAAGCACACCCCCGCCGCCGCTGTCATCGAGCGCGCCGCGCAGTTCGTTCCACGTTGTTTCGAACTGCGCCGCCGTGCGCACGTGCCCGAATTCGTACAGCCGTGCGAACTTCAGCAGAATGTTCAGGCTGCGGACAAACGCCCGCGCCCCGCCTCGTTGTTCCTGAATCATAGCCGTCGGAGCTGGACTCTGCCCCTCCTCACGCTTCCCTCTACAGTAGATTCACCTTCGCCCAGAGACAAGCCTCCCGCCGCTTCCTGTACCCATCTCAATAACAGATTCCTATAACCATTTGCGAACATTATTGTCCGTCGGTCAAATCGGCCAGTGCTTGGACGTGCCTTGCTGGCCCCGCGGTGGCCGGTCCTCAGACCCTTTCGTTTTTCTTCGCCGAGTCTTCAGGCAGGAACGCGCATGCGCCTCTAGTGGCATCGCCAAGGCTGGCCCAAGCCTGATGGAGAAGGAAAAATGCCTGTTGTCTGCCCGGCCGCCCAAGTTTATAATGAAAGTCTCATTATGAAACAGGCGGCCGGGAACGCACCTATGAAGGAACTGGACGATTGGGACGATTTTGTCGCCACCCGCTATCGTCAGGGCAAATCGGAAGAGGAGTTCCGGAACTACAAAGCCGACGCCAATCCCACCGTGACGGAGTTTTACCGTCAAAACCACGCTGGCCAGACACTTGCTTTCGTCTTGAGAAAGAAGGCGGAATACTGCGGCTTGAACCGCGGCAAGAAGGGTATCTGGGAGATGGCTGAGTACTTGAATACCCTGGTGGACGACAGCGACCCCGATACCGACCTGACCCAGACCGAGCACCTCCTGCAGACCGCGGAAGCGATTCGCAAGGATGGTCATCCGCGCTGGTTCGTTCTCGCCGGCTTCTTGCACGATCTTGGGAAAGTGCTCTGCCTCTATGGAGAGCCGCAGTGGGCCGTAGTGGGCGATACCTTCCCGGTGGGCTGCGGATACTCGGATCAGATCGTTTTTCCTGAATTCTTTACCGCCAACTCCGATAGCGCGATTCCCGAATACCAAACCGAGTATGGCATCTACGAACCGAACTGCGGGCTCGATAAGGTGCACCTCTCGTTTGGACATGACGAATACGTCTATCAGGTGGCGCGGAGGTATGTGCCGGAGGAGGCGCAGTACATGCTCCGGTATCATTCGTTTTATCCCGCGCACCGGCACGGCGCTTACGGGCACCTTATGAATGAACACGACCAGCGCATGTTTGAATGGGTTCGGAAGTTCAATCCTTACGATCTGTACTCGAAAGGCCGCGAGCGGCCGAAGACACAAGAAATCCTTCCTTACTACCAGGACCTCGTCTCAGAGTTTTTTCCCGACAAAATTGATTGGTGACCGGCCCGGGGTCGCGGGTTGCGCAACCTTAACGCGCCGCTGTCGGTTGCCGGTCTATAGCGGTCTCAGTACCGCGAACTTTGTCATCGTATAGCCTAGCGCTGCTCCCAAGAACACATCCGATGGGAAGTGAGCTTGCATTGTGATTCGGGAAAAGCCGATCACAGCGGCCGTGCCGTAGGCCACCCAGGGCACCCAGCGATGCTGCCGATAGCGATGGGAGAAAACGGTCGCAACGGCAAACGCCGCCGCCGCGTGACCGGAAGGAAAGCTCGTGCTTATACCGCTGAGAGACTTCGGACTGCTGAAGAAGGTATCGGAGAAATTGCCGGACGGCGCGATGTCCGAAGGACGCAGTCGGCGCGTCGCTACCTTCATCACTACGTCAACGATGGCGCTGTCGGCGTAGGCTTCTCCGGCGAGCAACGCGGTCTTTTCCGTGTAGGAATCGTGCCGGAAGTACCCCAGCACCAGAAAGGCCGCGGGAACAATCGCCGTTTCTGCCGCGGTGATGCGTCCGGAAAAAGCGTCGTCAAAGCCTTTGAATCGTGCCGTGCGCCTGAAGTAAGGCGTGTCGTGCGGATCAGCGATGATGAGGGCCGCCGTCACGCCCGTTACTGCCAGCGTCGGCAGCCAGTGCCGTCCCTTGCCGAGCTGCACTGGAAACAGCCAGATGTCTTTCTGATCCTGTAGAACGTTTCGCGGGAGCGTGCGCCAGGAGACCTCGCGATCTACTCCTGCTTGTGGCGAGTTTTGCGTCCCCGCGTCTACGGCGACGGTTTGCGGCGCTTCCTCTGCACGCAGCGAGGGACACCCAAACGCAATTCCCATGCACGCCGCCGAGCACATCAACCAGGAACGGCGAATTCCGCCGCAAGCCCGCGCTTCCGCGCTTGGACTTCTTCTTACCGACATGGTCTTTCTAGCTTACAAGTGAAGCAGTTCGCCCATCAACTTCTAGCGGCACAGGCTAAACGAAACGGGAAAGTTTCGGACAGGTGGCGGACACTTAGCCCCAGGTGACGAGCCTCCCGGCGCTTGCTGTACCCATCTCATGACAGATTCCCGCATCATTTTGGAAACATTGTTGCCCTTTGACGAGTGAGCCAGCGTACTCACTAAGGGATCAGGGTTCCACCCGCCAAATCCTTGAAGACGATTTGTCGAGGTCGCGGCTCAGGTGCCTACTGAGTCTGTGGGGGGAACCCGATGCGGTGCACGAGATCTGCGTATCTCGGATCGGAACGCAAGCCATCAAACGCCGGTTCCGTCCTGAGCCCAAAGATTATTTCTTGGGAGCGGACTTGGTAGGCCTTTTCCAGCCAGTTGAACGCATCAAGATTCTTGCCGACGCGAGCATAAAGCACGGCATGGTCGTAAGGATCACCTGGATTCGCCTTCCAGAGGGACTCCTGCTGCTCAAGATTCATACTCCAGTACCCCTTGGGACCAAGAGTCTGGTACGCGCGACGAAGACGTGAGAATCGTTGAGCGGCTGCTTCTTTGTTTTCGCCGTAGAGCACAGCCGTCTCCTCCTCCAAATCAATCGCTTTGGAGAAATCGCCTTTCCATTCAAATGCCGTCGTCAACAGCCATCGCCCCAGGCCATTCGCGTGATCCATCTCCAACACTTCCCGTCCGCCTGCGATAGCAGCGTCGTAGTTCCTCCCATTGAGCACGGGGACGAGAGCAAGTGCATTGGCCACCGGAGACAGCGGGTCGACCTGCCGGACCTTTTTCATTTCCGCGATCGATTCCTCAATGCGGTTCCCCTGCGCCAAATACATCCCATGCCAAAGGAGAGCCCAAGAAGCACCTGGATTCAGCTCCAGGGAGCGATGAAATTCTCTCTCGGCTTCCGGGAAGTTCCACTCATAGACATATTTGACCCATGCCAATGAGCTATGCGCCTGGCTCAAGCTCTCGTCCATTTCAAGAGCCTTCATGGCTGCCTGGCGGGCCTTGAGAAGCCCTTCCTGCGCGGGAATCGACTGTGTCGCGGCGGCCCAGCAATACGTCTCCGCCAAATCCGCATAAGCCTGTGCGTATCGCGGCTGCAATTCGATGGCTCTACGGAAATTCACGATCGCTTTTTCGAAGCCGTCTGGCGTAATTTGCGCCGCATAGTGGCGGCCTCTTACATAGGCATCGTACGCCTCCGGGTCAGTGGGTCGCAGATTCGTCAACCGCACTTGCTCTTCTGGTGTGAGCGTCACGCGGATCTCGCGCGCAATTGACCGCGCCACTCGATCCTGCAACAAAAATACGTCGGTCAAGTCTCCCTGATAGCTGTCAGCCCAGAGATGTCTCTCGGGCGAAGCGCCCAGCAATTGTGCCGTGACGCGCACTCTGTTGCCCGCACGCAGTACCGTTCCCTCCACCACCGCATCCACGTTCAATTCGCCCGCAATAGTCCCAAGGGACTTGTGCGTTCCTTTGTACGACATCACGGAGGTGCGCGAAATCACCCGCAACTTGCCTGTCTTTGCCAGGTCCGTGATGAGCTCGTCCGTCATGCCGTCCACGAAGTATTCCTGCTGCGGATCATTAGAGAGGTTTTGCAGCGGCAAAATGGCAATCGAGCGAATCGGGGAGGACGAATCGCCCGCACGGACCCGGCGGTGCCCGATACCCCAGGCCAGCACTGCAAGCGCCATCGCCACGGCAACACCCAAAACGATACGTCGCCGTACGGACTTTGACATGGCGCGACGCGCATCGAGCCTCGGTGCCACATCGGATTGTCGCGCGGATACAGTAGAAGGCGCAGCCGGCTGGGAAACGGTGACCGGGCCGACGAACCGGTAACCGCCCTTCGGCACGGTCTCGATGTATTGCGTTCCGCCATTCTTGTCATCTAGCGCGCGCCGGATCGCCGAGATGTTCTGCGCGAGGTTGACCTCTTCGACGAACGTCTCCGGCCATAGACGCTTCATCAATTCGTCCTTGGTCAGCAGGTGTCCGCTGTTCTCGACAAGCAAGAGGAGAGTGTCAAACGCCTTCGGTGCCAGGGTTACGGTCTGATTGTTGCGCAGAAGCAGGCGCTCCGCAGGGTCCAGCCGGAAAGGACCGAACTGATAGAAGTGCTTTCCTTCCGGCATGTTAGGAGCCTTCAGAAAATCCCTAAGTTTCCTTCAACATTTCCCAAAGACATCTGAAGCGGCCTGAAGCTAGCTTGCT
>Ga0066710_100000256_pt1 | contig 29069 bp, 23 predicted proteins | sample GraSoiAngelo_159_FD_79666 | JGI IMG/M metagenome (GOLD analysis project Ga0066710, IMG submission 79666) | Grasslands soil microbial communities from the Angelo Coastal Reserve, California, USA - 14_1009_16_40cm | ecosystem: Environmental > Terrestrial > Soil > Grasslands | place: USA... | reverse complement strand
CGCGCCCTCGAACAGAGGCGGTCGGCGGCCCAGGGGGGCGGGCTGGAGCGGCCGGCTCCGTCGGCCTGGCGCCGGGCCGCCCGGGCCGAGCTCATCGGAGACCGGGATTGATCCTGGACGCCACCGTCGACGGCCAGAGGCACCGGGTCGAAGTGGTCGGCGGCCGGGGCCGCTATACCGTGACCCTCGACGGACGCGCCCTCGATGTGGACTGGCAGCCCGGCCCCGGGCCCTTCGCGAGCCTCGTCGTCGGCGGGCGCAGCCACGACATCGGACTCGAGCCCTGGTCCGGGGGCTATCGGGTCCTCGTCGCCGGCCACGAGTTCGACGTCGAGCTGTCCGAGACGACCGGCGCCGGGCCCGAGAACCCCCGGCCCGCGCCGGCCGGACCCGCCCGCCTGACCGCACCCATGCCCGGACGCATCGTCCGCTTGCTCGCGGAGCCGGGCCAGGAGGTCCAGGCCGGACAGGGCCTGGTGGTGATGGAAGCGATGAAGATGGAGAACGAGCTGCGCTCGCCGCGGGCGGGGCGGGTCGCGGAGGTCCACGTACGCGAGCGGCAGACGATCGAGACCGGCGCGCTCCTGGTGGTCGTGGAGTGAGCCGCCGCCGGTCCGCGCTCGCCTTCGTCGTGCTGCTGCTGGCGCTGCTGGCGGCCGCCGTCCTGCGCCTGCCGCTCTGGTCCGCCGAACTGATCGCTTCGAGGCTGTCTTCCTTCTTCGGCCGTCCCACGCGCGTGGGCTCCGTCCACTACCGCTTCTTCCCGTTCGCGGCCGAGATCCGCGACCTGCGGGTGGCGGGCGCCACGCCGTCCGCGCCGCCCTTCCTCGAGATCCCGCGCATCGTCGCCGCTCCTTCGTTGCGCCCGCTGTGGGACCGGCGGCTGCTGCTCGGCCTGCTGGAGGTGGACGGCCCGAAGATCCGGGTCAACGCCTTCCGGGACGGGGGAGACGACCTGCCGGAGATCCGGACCGGCAGCGGGCCGGCCGGCCTGCAGGTACGTATCGGCCGGCTGCTCATCCGCGGGGGCGAGGTCGTGATCGACCATCAGCGCGTGCCGTTGGATCTCGACCTGCCCGGCTTCGAGGGCCAGCTCCGCCAGGGGGCCGGCCGCGCGCTGTCGGGCCGCGTGTCGTTCGGCCCGGGCGACGTGCGGTTCGGCGACAATCCGCCGCTGCCGCTGACGACCGAGATGGGGCTGACCGTGGAGGGCCCCCGCCTCACCGTGAGCTCCGGGCGACTGCGAGCCGAGGGCACCGACCTCGCGTACCACGGGGCGCTGCAGATCGCTCCCCTGAGCGGCGAGTTCACGGTGGACGGGCCGGTGGACCTCGACGTGCTGGAGCGCCACGTGGTGCGGACCGGCTTCGGCCTCCGGGGCGCCGCCCGCTACGACGGCGCCGTGGTCGTCGATCGCTCGCGGATCGGCGTTCGGGGCCGGCTGGAGGGGGGGGCGGGCAGCTTCGACGGCGTGCCTGTCCCCCGCTATGCGGGGGAGGTCATGTGGGACGAGCGCGGCGTCCACCTGAAGCGGTTCGACGTCGACGCCTTCGGCGGCTCCGCCACCCTCGACGTCGAGGTGCCGCCCTCCCCGGGCCACGCGCGCCTCTCCGGGCAGCTCCGGGGCATGGATGCGGAGGGGCTCAGCCGGATGGTCTTCGGCATCGGCGCCGCCGGCATCGGCGCGACCGCTACCGGCCCTCTGTCGCTCGAATGGCCGCGGGGCCGGGCCCGCGACCTGACCGGCACCCTGGCCTTCGAGCTTTCTCCCCGCGGCGACGGCCGGACCCCCTTGTCCGGCCGCGTGGAGTGGCGGGCGACGAACGGCGTGCAGCAGCTCGACCTCGCCGAGCTGCACACATCCTCGACCGAGGCGAGCCTGCAAGGGAGCATCGGGCGTGACGACCGGGCCGACCTCTCTCTCGGTGCGGAGAGCCGGGACCTGGCCGCCACCGACGACCTCCTGCTGCGTGTCCGCCGCGCGCTCGGCGCGCGCGATCCGCAGAAGGCCGGCTTCACCGGCGCGGGCTCCTTCCACGGCCACTGGCGGGGGACGCTCTCGGAGCCGGTCTTCGAGGGCCGTTTCTCCGGCGAGGACCTGGGCTACCTGGGGGTGGTCTGGGGACGCGCGGAATGGGCCGGAGCGGCCCGGGCCGACGAGGTGCGCTCGCACTCCCTCGTCCTGCGCCGGAGCGGGGGCGAGCTGTGGCTCGACGGTGCGGCCGGCACCGGAGCCTACGGCGAGGACGACCGGCTCGACCTCACGCTGCGGCTCCGCGGCTGGCCGGCGGAGGACCTGGCCCGCGCCCTGGAGTGGGACGTCGACGTGAAAGGGCTCGTCTCGGGGGAGGCGACCGTGCGCGGCCGGCGCAGCGCCCCCGAAGCCACCGCCCACCTCACCGCCGCCGAAGGCCGCTACTACGGCGTGCCGTTCACCGACCTCGATCTGCGCTCGTCGGTCGGGGGCGGGGTGACGCAAGTGAAGGCCGGCCGGGCCCGGGTGGGCGGCGGCGCGCTGAGCTTCCACGGGAGCCTCAGCGACGACGGCGTCTACGACGGGGCGGCGGAGGTCTCGGCCCTCGAGGTGGGGGAGCTGCTGGCGTCGGCCACGCCCGAGCTGCATTGGGGGGGGAAGCTCTCCGGCCAGCTCCTCGTCCAGGGCCCACGCGAACGGCCGCGCCTGCAGGCGCGGCTGAGCGCGCCGCAGCTCACCCTGGGGGGCGAGACCGTGGGCGAGCTCGACGCGCGCCTGCTCGGCACGGGCGACGGCCGCCTGTCGGTGGAAGCGAAATGCCGCGCGGAAAACGTGGACCTCTCCGCCCAGGGACGCCTCGGCCTTCTCGCGCCCTACGAGTCGGATGTCAGCGTCCAGGCCCGCCGGACGAGCCTGGATCCCTTCCTGCGCCTCGCCCTGAAGTCCCTGCCGGCTTCGCTCGGTGTCGTGGCCACTGGCCAGGGGCGGCTCCAGGGGCCGCTCGCCTCGCCCCGGCAGATGCGGGCCGAGGCCGTCGTCGACCGCCTCGAGCTGCAGCTGCCCGACTACCCGGTCGCCAACCGCGCCCCACTGCGGCTGGCGATGGACGGCGGCCGGCTGCGCTTCGAGCAGTTCCAGCTGGCCGGCGAGGGAACGGACCTCGCGGTGGAAGGCAGCGCGGCCGCGGTCACCGACGGCGCGGTGGACTTGAATGTCAAGGGCACGGCCCACCTCGCGCTGGTATCGCTCCTCGCCCGCGACCTCCGCGGCCAGGGAGCGGCCCGGGTCTCGGTCTCGGTGGGCGGCACCCGCAGCGCGCCGCAGGTGGACGGCGCGCTGGAGGTCGAGGGAGGCTCGGTGCGGCTGCGCGGCTTCCCCCACGGCGTGGACGATGTGCGGGGCACCGTGCGCTTCACCCAGGCCGGCGCGCACTTCTCCGGCGTGACCGGCACGGTGGGCGGGGGACCGGTGGAGCTGGAAGGCCAGGCCGTCTACGACAAGGCGCGCCTCACCACCTTCGACGTCCACGCCACCGGCCGCTCCCTGGCCCTGCGGTACCCGGAGGGCTTGCGCAGCGTGGTAGACGCCGACCTGCGCTTCTTCGGCGATCCCGCCCGTCCGTGGCTCACCGGGACCCTGGACGTGCGCCAGGCCACCTGGACCCGGCGGTACGACCTCACCACCGAGCTGATGGCCGAAGGCCGCCCGGCCCCGGAGAGCGCGTCGCTCGGCGGCGGGCTGCGCTACGACGTGAAGGTAAGCGCGCCCGGCACGCTGAAGGTCGACAACAACCTGGCCACCCTCCAGGCCCGGGCCGACCTGAACCTGCAAGGTACCTACGACGCGCCGGTGGTGATCGGGCACGCCGAAGTGGACCGGGGCCGGGTCTACTTCCAGGGCAACACCTACGTGATCCGGCGCGGGGCGATCGACTTTACCAACCCCCGGAAGGTGGATCCTCTCTTCGACATCGAGGCCGAGACGCGTGTCCAGAGCTATCGCATCACGCTCAAGATGAACGGGACGCTGGAGCGCGTGTATCCCACGCTCACCTCCGACCCGCCGCTGGCCGAGTACCAGATCCTGGCCGTCCTCGCGGGCGCGCCGCCCGAGGAGCAGCAGGTCCTCGATCCCACGCAGCGCGAGCTGGCCCAGCGGAAGCTGGCGGTGGCGGGGGCCGCGACCGTCTTCAGCGGCCGCATCTCGGAGGAGCTGGGGCTGGAGAAGGGTGCTTCCCTCCTCGGGCTCAACCGCTTCTCGATCGCCCCCACCTGGACCCACGGCGAGGCCGCCCTGCCCACCGCCCGCGTCACGGTGGGCAAGCGCATCACGCCCGACGTGAACGTCGTGTACTCGGTGGACCTGAGCGGGGTCGAGGAGCGCATCGTCACCGTCGAGTACACCCTCTCCGACCGCTTCTCGGTCGTGCTCACCCGGGACGAGACGACCGGCTACGGGTTCGACGTGAGGGTCCGCCAGACGCGGCGATGAGCGCGCTCGTCCCCGCTCTCCTCCTGAGCCTCCCGCTTCCGACCCCCGCCGCCCCCGCTACTCCGATGACCGACCTCGTCGCCTCGGTCCGCGTCGCCGCCCCCGAGGCCGACGTCGAGCGGCTGTCCCGCTACGTGGAGGTCAAGGTGGGCGAGCCGCTGCGCCCCGACGTCGTGCGCCACGTCGTGGAGCTGTTCTACGCCACCGGCGGGTACGAGGACGTGATCGTGGAGGCGGAGCGCGGTCCAGCCGGCCTGGACGTCGTCTTCCGCCCCATCCCCGCCCCGCTGCTCGCCGCAGTCGTCGTCGAGGGGGACCGCGTGGTCTCTCCCGGCGAGCTGGCCCGCGTCGCGCGGCTGCGCCCCCTCGAGCCGCTGTGGCCGGCCCGTCTCGAGCACGCGGCGCGCGACGTGGCGATCCCCCGCGGCACGCGCGGCTACCTGGAGGGCCGGGTGAGCGCGGCCGCCCGGCGTCATGCCGGGGGGGCCGGCGCGGTCTTCGCCGTGCGGTCGGGGCGCCGGGCGGGGGTGGGGACGGCGCGGGTGGAGGGCGCGGGCGGCCTCGAGGCCGGGCTGCGGGGCCGGATGCGGCCCGGCGCCGGCGGGGTGTTCCGCCGCGAGCGCGCCCAGGCGGCGGCGGAAGCCATGCGCCGGGATCTCGTCCGGCAGGGCCACTGGCGCGCGGAGGTCGACCTCGACGAGTCCTATGACCCGGCTTCGGGCAGGGTGGCGCTGGTGTTCCGGGCCCGTCCCGGACCGCGGACCGAGGTGGAGTTCCGCGGCGCGCGCGTCCCCCACGGCCTTCGCTCCGCGGTGGAGGCGTCGTTGCGGGAGGGCGGGCTGAAGACCGACGCGCTCGAGGAATCGGTCGACCGGATCGAGGAGGACTATCACCGCCGGGGCTTCCGCGACGTGGCGGTCGTCCGGGGCGAGCAGGCGCGGGGGGACTCCCGGCAAGTCGTGGTGTACGACGTGCGGCCTGGAGACCCGGCCCGCGTGGCCTCGGTGCGGATCGACGCGGACGTGGAGGACGTCGCCTGGCCGCGGCTGGCCACGCGGCCCGGCCAGCCCCTGCAGGACGCGCTGGTGGCCGATGACGCGGGGAAGGTCGCGCGCGCGCTGGAGGCCGCCGGCCATGCCACCCCGCGCGTGGACCCGGTGCTGCCGGAGGGCGGCGGGGACGTGCCGGTGCTCTTCCGCGCCGAGGCGGGGCCGCGGACCGTCGTGGCCACGGTCGAAGTCGACGCCCCGGTCCCGCTTCCCGCCGACAGCGCCGCCCGCGAGCTGTTCGTGCGCCCGGGGGCGCCCTACCGCGTCCGCGACGTGGCCCGCGACCGCAACGCCCTGCTCACCGCGTACCGCGACGCCGGCTACGCCCAGGCCGACGTCACGCCCGAGTTGACGCTGTCCGAAGACCGCCGGCAAGCGAAGGTCGTGCTCCACGTCGCGCCCGGTCCCCGGCTGAGCGTCGACCACGTGGTCGTGGCCGGCCTGGAGCGGACCGACGAGGAGGTGGTCCGCCGCGAGATCACGCTGAAGGAAGGGGGCGCCCTCGGGCAGCAGCAGGTCATCGAGTCCCAGCGCCGGCTGGGGGCGCTCGGCCTCTTCCAGCGCGTGAGCGTCACCGAGATCGACCCCGAGAGCACGGGCAAGCGCACCGTCCTCGTCTCGGCCGAGGAGGCGCCCCTCACGACCGTGGCCTACGGGATCGGCTACGCCGAGGGGGACCTCCTTCGCGGGAGCCTGGAGGTGACGCGGCGGAACCTGTTCGGCATGGACCGCACCTTGTCGGCCTTTGCCCGCCTGAGCTTCAAGGGCAGCCGGTTCCTGGTGACGTTCCGGGAGCCGTACCTGCTGGGCCGGCGGCAGGAGATGTTCGCCACCGGCTTCCGGGAGGAGGCCGAGCGGCCGTTCTTCGACTTCATCCGCTACGGCGGCCTGCTGCAGACCGCCCACGCCCTGTCCCCGCGCTGGAGCCTGATCCTGCGTTACGGCTACCAGCGCGTGCACGTCTTCAACGTGTCGAACCCGGGAGAGGTCTCGCGCGAGTTCGGCAACTACGCGGTGGCGGGCCCGTCCTCCTCGGTGGTGAACGATAGCCGCGACGACCCGCTCGAGCCGCACCGGGGCCGGTTCCTGAGCGCGGACGTCCAGTTCTCCGACAACTGGCTGGGCGGTGACACGTTCGTGAAGGGGTTCGTCCAGGCCTCGGGCTTCGAGCGGCTGACCTCGCGGGTGGTGCTGGCCCTCAACGCCCGCCTGGGGCTGGGGCGAACGCTGGGCCTGGAGGAGTCGATCTTCCTCCCTCGCGCCGAGCGCTTCTATGCGGGGGGGGACTACTCGCTGCGCGGTTTCAGCCTCGACAGCGTGCTGCCCTCGGGCGGCAACGCCCTGCTGCTGGGCAGCGCGGAGCTGCGCGTCGACACCGGCCGTTACCTCTCGGCCGCCCTCTTCAGCGACGTGGGCAACGTCTATCCCCTCGTCTCCGACTTCACGCTCCGTGACCTGCGCTATACGGCCGGCATGGGCCTGCGCTACCGCAGCGCGCTGGGCCCGCTTCGGGTGGACTGGGGCTTCAAGCTGAACCGCCGTCCCGGCGAGTCGCCCTACCACGTGCATCTCACGATCGGGCATGCGTTCTAATCGAGAATTCGGGGGGGTACAGATCCAACGGCAGCACCCTCCCGCGGGCATGCGCTCTCCCCCCCCGGTCGCTCGCTCGCGAGTGAATCGCTCGCGGGCTGCAATTGGCCTGCTGGCCGGTTGCCTGTCGGCGGCGGCGGCGGCGGCGGCGGCGGAGGTCGTCGAGCGGATCCTGGCCGTGGTGGACAGCCGCCCCCTGATGCTCTCCGAGGTGCGCCTGGTCGAGCAGCTCCGCGGCCTCGGCCGCCCGGCCGCGCTCGAGGCCCTGGTGGACGAGCAGCTCATGCTGCGCGAAGCCTCCCGCCTGGCCCAGTCGGTGGTGACCGCCGAGGACGAGCAGCGGGCCTACGAGAGCCTGCTCGCGCGGAACCCCGGCGCCGCCGGCCTGCCCGAGGCGGACCTGCGGCGACTGGTGCGCCGGCAGACGGCGATCCTGAAGTACGTGGAGTTCCGCTTCCGTCCCCAGGTGCAGATCGGAGACGGGGCCGTGCGGCAGGTCTACGAGCGGGAGTACGGCTCGCGGGCGGAGCCGCCGTCGTTCGACGCGGTCGCCCCCGAGATCCGACGGCAGCTCGCCGACCGGGAGCTGGACGCGAAGATCGAGGCCTGGGTGAAGGAGCTGCGCGAGGGCGCGGAGATCCGCTACAACCCGTAGCGGCCGGCCCAGTCGTTGGCGCGGATGCGCAACAGGTCGGGAAAGGCCAGGGACCCCCGCAGCAGGCTCACCCGGCTGGCCGCGTCGTTGCGCCAGACGACCGGCACCTCGGCGATGCGATAGCCCTTCTTCCGGGCCAGGAAGAGCGCCTCGACGTCGAAGGAGAAGCCGTCCAGGCGCGCGGCCGAGAACACCGCCTCCGCCGCTGCGGCGGTGAACAGCTTGAAGCCGCACTGGGTGTCCTTCAGGCCCGGCACGGCCAGTGCGCGCACGAAGAGGTTGAACAGCCGGCCCATGTTCTCGCGGTAGAAGGGCTGGCGCACCTCGATGCGCGCGCCGGGCAGGGCCCGGGAGCCGATCACCACGTCGTAGCCCTCGTCCATGCGGGCGGCCAGCCGGCCCAGCTCCTCGATGGGCGTCGACAGGTCGGCGTCGCTCATCAGCCTCCGCTCTCCCCCGGCCGCCCGCATCCCCCGCCGTACCGCGAACCCCTTCCCGCGGTTGGTGGCGTTGCGCAGCACCGTGGCGCCCCCGGTCGATGCGCGCTCGGCGGTCGCATCGGTCGACCCGTCGTCGACCACCAGCAGCTCGTAGCCTCCCGGCCGGCCGGCCAGGTAGGATGCGATGCGCTCCAGCGTGCGCGGCAACCGCTCCGCCTCGTTGAAGGCCGGCACGACCACCGACAGCGCCGGCCCGCTCAGGACTGTCTTCCCGCGAGCGCGCCCAGCAGCTCATCGAGATCCATGGGCAGCCGGGAGAGGCCGAGATCGCGCGCTCCCCAGCGGACCTCTTCCATCAGGTATCCGAGCAGCCCGCCCTCGGCGGCCCGGTCGGCCAGGATCTGCCGGCGCAGCGGCGCGCTGGCCGCCGCGGCCTCCCGCAGGAAAGCCGCCAGCCCGGCCGCTGAGGCATCGAGGTCATGGTGCTCGCGCACGTGCGCGCGGGCGAGCCGGCCCATGTCCTCGCGCAGGCGCGCGTCCGCCAGCAGGCGGCCAAGCACGGCCACGAGCTCGTCTTCCTCCCGGGGGCCCGGATCGATGGGCGCCACGATGCCCTCGGGGAACTCGTCGGCGGCCGGCGTGCCGGCGCTGACGACGACCGGCCGCCCGACGCCCAGCGCGCGCACGAGGGCACCCGACATCTCGCCGTGGGTGGGGAAACGCAGGGACAGGACGACGTCGGCGGCGCAGAGGTGGCGCTCGAAGTCCTCGAGGCTGAGGCGTCCGGTCGACCGGAAGGCGTCGCCGAGACCCGCCCCGGCCACCCAATCCGCAAGCGGCAGGGCGGGGTCGACCTCGCCGGCCACTACCAGGCGGAGCCGCGGGTGGTCGGCGCGAAGGCGGGCGGCCGCCCGCACGGCGAGATCGAGCCTCTTGGCCGCGGTGGCCAGGCCGGGGGCGGTGACGACGAGCCACTCGTCGGGCAGACCCAGCGCGCGCCGCGCCTCCGCGCGCGTGGGCGGGGGATCCAGGGGCAGACAGAGGTGGTGGGGGAGATGCAGGACGGGGCGGCCGGGCAGGCGGCGGGCGGCCCGGGAACGCACGTAGTCGGTGAGCCCCACCACGGCCAGGCTGCCCTCGAGGACGCGATCGTTGAGGGGGAACAAGGCGGGCAACAGCTCACCCCCCAGGGCGCGGGCGACCTGGCGGCCGACGAACGTGCCCGTCTCGCCGTGGGCGCGCCGCATCTCCCGCAGGTAGCCCCCGACGTCGCCCCGCTCCACCGTCTCGCACAGCACCAGGTGATGCAGGCTCCAGTCGTGCAGCACCGCTACGCCCGGGCGGGCGCAGGCGGCCCGGTACACCCAGGCGTGGGCGGGCGAGTTGCCCAGGTGGTACAGTTCCAGGTCCGCCTCGGGAGCGGCTTCGGTCGGGAAGACCGGGAACTGCTCGCGCAAGCGTGCCGCCACCGTCTCCGGCGCCTCCGCGACCAGGTGGAGGTCGAGGTGGCGGGCCAGGGCGGGGAGCGACTCCGCCACGTAGTCGGCGATGCCCGACGGCGAGGGCGGCAGCGGGGACCAGACGTTGACCTTCAAGCTCCGGGTTGCCTCGCTGGTCACAATCCCTCCGTGAGGCGGTCGATCACCTGGTTCCAGCCGATGTCGCGCACGCGGGCGAAGCCCTCCGCGCCCATCTCCCGCAGGCGCGCCTCGGGCTGCGACCAGAGGTCGTCGATCGCACCGGCGATCGCCTCCGGAGCCGGCTCGGCCACCCATCCACTCTGGCCGGCGGTCACGAACTCCAGCGGTCCGCCGGCGTCCGTCGTGGTGACGACCGGCTTGCGGGACAGGAAGGCCTCGACCGTCACGTAGCCGTAGTCCTCGTTGAGGGGCGCGTAATAGGCGGCTCGGCAGCCCGCGTACAGCTCCACCAGCTCGTCGGCGGAGACGAAGCCCAGCAGCTCCACCCGGTCCTGCACCCCCAGGCCGTGGATCTGCTTGCGCAGCTCGGCTTCGAGCGGCCCCGCCCCGGCGATCTTGAGCCGCGCCCCGCTCCGCACCCGGTTCATCGCGTCGATCGCCAGGTCGAGCCGCTTCAGCCGGTCGAGCCGTCCGGCATAGAAGAGGTAGTCGCCGTAGCCGCCGCAACGGTAACGGCCGAGGTGATGGGGAGGGGGATAGAGAGGCTCCCCGGAGAGGCCGTTGTAGCGGCGGAGCCGGTCGGCCACGTTGCGGGAGATCGTGAAGATGGCGCGGCACTCGGAAAGCGACGCCGTGTCCATGGACTTGATGGCGTCCCGCACCTGGCGGTCTTCCGCGCCGTCGGTGAAGGAGCAGTAGGGCGTGCCGAACAGGTCGTAGGCCTCGCGGTGCTGGTGGAAGAGCCAGGCCACCTTGCGGGGATGGCGGACGAGGAAGGTCGGGAACTTGGTGGGGATCACGAGGTCCACCGCCGTCCCGTTGCTCTCGGTCAGGTCGAGCAGCCGCCAGGCCAGCGCCTGCCGCACGATCTCCGACACCGGGTACCACTTGAAGGGGACGCTGGCCACGTCGGCGCGGAACCCGCGGCGCTCGAGGTTGGACTTCAGCTCGGAGACGAGGATCTCGGCCCCCCCGGTGATGAACGGCGCCTGGGCCGCGCAGACGAGGACGGTCTTCATCCGCGCCGGAGCCGCTCCTCCAGGGCCGCCATCCGCGCCCGCAGGTCCTTCAGGGCGGACTCGAGCCCGAAGCGGCCGCGCTCCGCCTGGCCGAGCACGAGGTCGATCCGGCGCACGAGGTCATGGACGTGGGCCACCAGCTCCTCCTGGAGGATGAGATGGCGCTCGTCGATCTCGCCCATGTGGTCGCCATGCAGGCCGAGGATGCGGTCGTAGTGGCGGTGGGTGGCGTCGAGGCGCGCCTCCACGTAGGCCAGGACCTCGTTGTCGAACTGGACCTGGCGGGCGTTGAAGTCCTGCTGCCGCCGGAGCGTGGCCGGCGCGTCGATCCCGCCGCCGCGGAAGCGGCGCAGCACGTCCCGCCACGAGCGCCGCGGCGCCTCCAGCACCCGCCAGAGGGCGTTCAGGGCGGTGTTGTCGGGACGCGGGGGCGCCTCCGGCGCGGCCGGCTCCGGCACGGGCGGGACCTTCTGCGGCCGGCGCACGGGTGCGGGCACGGGCAGGGCGGAGCCCGGGTCCGGCTCGAGAAGCGCGCGGTCCCGAACGGCGTCCCGCACCCGACGCAGCTCGTCGGCGACGCGCTGCCGGTCCTCTTCTCGCTCGCGCGAATCGGATTCGCTCATCGCCCCCTTGTCTCCATCGCCGAATTGTAACCGGACGCCCCGACCGATCCCCGAACGCGCGGCCGCCGGGCGAGGGCGAAGACGCTCGTCCCCACGGGGAAGGAGACACGGCCGACCAGGCGCGCCTCGAGCCGGAGCACGGAGCGGAAGGCCCACTCGAGCGGCCCGGGCAGGAACGAGACGTCCGAGCCGTGCCGTCCGGTGACCCGATCGAGCGCCCGCCGGGCGGCCGCGAGGGGGAAGAGGAACGAGTTGCCGAAGACGACCCGGACCACCTCGAGCCCGGCCCCGCCCAGCAGCGCCTTCACCTCCCCCGGCGTGTAGCGGTGGCGCGAGTGGACGGCCTCGTCGTGGGCCCCCCAGAGCATCTTGAGGGCGGGCACGCGGACGAGGAGCACGCCGCCCGGACGCAGCACGCGGGCCATCTCGGCCACCGCCGCCCGGTCGTCCGCGACCCAGCGGTGGTAGAGGACGTCGAAAGACGTGACGCAGTCGAAGCTGGCGTCCGGGAAGGGCAGGGCCAGCAGCTCCGCCTTGGCCGCGGCCACGCCGCGGGCCCGGCAGAAGCGCAGCGCCTCATCGGAGAGGTCGACGCCCACCGCCCGCCCGTGACGGGCGAGGTGGCGGAGGTTGTTGCCGGTGCCGCAGCCGGCATCCAGGATGCGGACGGAGTCCGGCCGCGCCGGCAGCTCCGGTGACAACAGGGCGAGGCTGATGGCGCGCATGCCGGCGTACCACCACTGCGTCTCCTCGGCCTCGAACATCCGCTGGTACTCCTCGGGGTTCACAGCAGCGAGCGGTAGAGCGCGAGCACGCGCTCGATGATCCGTCCCCAGGCGAATTCCGCCTCCGCCCGCTCGCGCCCGCGCCGGCCCATCTCGCGCCGCCGGGCCGGATCGGCGGCCAGCTCGTCCAGGGCGGCCGAGAGGCCCGCCACGTCCGCCGGCTCCACCAGGCGTCCAGTCTCTCCTTCGCGGACCTTGTCCGGGATCCCGCCGGCGCGGGTGGCCACCACCGGCAAGCCATGAGCCATCGCCTCGAGCGTCACCAGGCTCGAGCCCTCGTAGCGTGGAGCGTGCACGAAGACGTCCGCGCAGGCGTACAGGGCGTGGAGCACGTGGTCGCCGACCATGCCCGCGAAGTGGGCATGTCCACCCAGCCGGGCGCGCGCCTGCCGCTCCAGGTCGCGCCGGGCCGGACCGTCGCCGGCCACCACCCACGCCCACCGCGACGGCAAGCCCGCCCGGTCGTGGATCCGCGCCAGGGCTTCCAGGACGTCGGCGAAGCCCTTGTAGCGCTCGAGCCGTCCCACGGAGAGGAACACCGGAGCGGCGTCGCCCATCGCGGGCAGGACCTCGCGGACGGCGGTGGCCGGGCTGGAGGGGGTCACGCTCCGCAGCTCCGCCGGCTCGACGCCGTTGGGGATCACCGCGACGCGCGACGGGTCGACGCCGAGCAGCCGCGGCACCTCGTCGCGGGTCGCCTCGTCGGTGGCGATCACGCGGTCGGCCAGTCGCGCCGCCTCGCGCGACAGCGCTCGCAGCCGGGACAGCGCGAGGCGCTTGAGGCCGCGCGTCTTGTGCTCCTCGAGCCCCTGGGGGTTCATGACGAGGGGCGCCCGGAGGCCGGGGTCGGCGCGCCGCCGGCGGCCGTAGCCGAGAGCGCACAGGCCCTGGGCGTCGACGAGGTCGACCCGGCCCGCCCGCACCATCTCCGCCACCGCCTCGCCCAGCCGGAAGGCGAAGCGCGGGTAGTGGATCGTCCGGTCCAGGATCCGGCCGTGCCGATCCGGGCGGCCGCCGTAAGGGACGGTGACCACCTCGGCCGGGAAGCGGCCGGGCCGGGTGGGGGGCCGGGTGAGGAGCACCGTCTCCACCCCGTGCGCGCGGAGCTGGGTCGCGAGCTGACAGACCGCCTTCTCCATCCCGCCCGGGTCATGGAGCGGATGGGCGGCGCGGCTGAGCAGCGCCACCCTCATCTCAGTCGGCGGTACACCGCCTCGTAGCGGGGCACGAGCGCGGCGGGGGAGAACGCCTCCGCGCGCTGCCGCGCTCCCTCGGCCAGCCGTCGCCGCAGGCCCTCGTCCCGGCCCAGGCGGCCGACGGCCTCCGAGAGCGCGGCCGCGCCTTCGACGACGAGGCCGCCCCGCCCATCCTCGAGGATCTCCCGCGTCCCGCCGGTGTCCATGGCGGCCACGGGCGTGCCGAGCGCGAGGGCTTCGAGGAGCACGCGCGAGAGCGGCTCGGGCCACAGCGAGGGGAAGACGATCGCGGTCGCGCGGGCCATGGCCCGCAGCACGTCCTCGCGGTGCGCCCAGCCCCGCAGCACCAGGCTCACCCCCGCCGCCGCGGCGTCGAACTTCAACGCGTGGGCGAGCGAGCCCTCGCCGAGCACGACCAGGGGCAGTCCCGTGCCCGCCCCGGCCACCGCGGGCACCAGCAGCCGGACCCCCTTGTTCTCCTCCAGCTTGCCGACGAAGAGCAGGAAGCGCGCGGGAAGGGCGAACGAAGGCTCCGGCGAGGCGAGGGCCCGCGTCTCCGCCGCGTCCACCATGTTGGGAAGCACCTCGACCCGTGAAAGGCCGGCCGCCCCCAGCTCGGCCGCGATGGCCTCGCTGACGGCCAGGATCGCGCCCGCCCGGCGCAGGGCGGAGCGTTTCTCGGCGAGGTCGGCCTTCATGTAGGGGATGGCCCCCCAGGCGAGGGGCCCCGGCGCGCCGACCCGTCCCTTGACGCAGCGCGTCATGGGGCCCGTCCCGCACCCCGGGCACAGCGCGCCCTGGCTGATGCGGGTGGACCAGAAGCAGACCGGCCAGTGGTCGCGCACCGTCACCGCCACCCGCCGGGGACGGTCGCCGGCCAGGCAGCCCAGCGCGGAGAGCGAGTGCTGGGCGTGGAGGACGGCCTCGTCCTCGGACGCGACATGGGTGGCGAAGGCGCGGGGCACCACGAGGCGCTTGCGTCCCCGGACGGACAGCCGGCGCACGTCGAGGCCGTCGAGGTTCGGGGGCCCCGGGCTGCTGGTGACGACGGCCACCCGGTGTCCGGCCTCGCGCAGGGCCAGGGCCAGGGCCCGGGTCGACCATCCCGCTCCCCCGGCCCGGGGGGGATAGACCTCGCTCACCAGCAGGATCTTCACGACGCGATGCCGCGCAGCACCTGCTCGAGCTGCTCGCAGTGGCGGGCCCACGAGTAGTTCTCCACGACGCGGGCCCGAGCCTGCCTGCCGAGGCGCCCGCGCAGCAGGGGATCGTCGGCCAGCCGCTCGAGCGCCCGGGCCAGGTCGGCCGGGTCGCCCTCGCGGAAGTGAAGCCCTTCCTGCTCCGGACGCACGATCTCGCCCAGCGGGGGCACGGGGATCGTCACGGTGGGCAGGCCCGAAGCCATGTACTCGAAGATCTTCAGCGGCGACCAGTAGAAGCCCAGGCGCAGCTGGCGCAGGCGGCGCGTGTCGTAGGGGGCCACGCCGGCGTCGGCCGAGGCCACCAGCTCCGGCATCTGCTCGTAGGGCAGGCTGCCCAGCCGCCTTCCGCGGTAGCCCGCGCCCTCGGCGGCCGGTCCCCCGCCCGCGAGCAGGAAGAAGAGGTCCTCGCGATGAGCCAGCCGGCGGGCGGCCGCCTCCAGCACGTGCACGCCGTGCCAGGGACGGAAGCTGCCGATGAAGATCGCGGCCAGCGCCTTCTCGGGCACCCCCAGCGCGGCGCGCAGCTCTGCCCGCCGGCGGGAGGGGTGGAAGGCGTCGACGTTGGCGCCCCAGCTCATCTTCACGGTCTTGGGCCGGGCGAATTCGGGGACGATCTCCAGGAGCGGGGAGACGAGCACGGTCGCGGAGGCGCAGAGACGCTCCCGCCGCCGGCGGAGCGGCCGCACCAGGACGGCGGCGTCGAGCAGCGCCTTGACCGAGCCGGGATGATCGACGGCGGGCGAGTTCACCTCCAGCAGCGACGGTATGCCCGCCTGCTTCGCGGCCAGGATGCCCTCCCCGCCGAAGTTGTAGTAGCGCTCCATGACCGCCTGCGGCCGTACCTCCGCCAGCAGCTCTTCCACCGCGCCCCGGGCGCGGAAGCGGAAGAGGCGATGGCGCGGCCGCCAGGCGACGCGGTGCCAGCAGACACCGTCGCGCTCGTCGTGGTCGGGGACGCCCGGCTCGCGGTGCACGACGGCGTGGACCTGGTGGCCGCGGCCGGCCAGCCCGCGCGCCACCTCGAGCACGTGGACGCTTCCCCCCGTGCGGCCGGGGACGCGCTGGTCGGAGGCGACGTAGACGATCCTCATCGGGCCGTCGGGCGCAGCAGGCCGAAGAAGGGCCCGGTGCGCACGCCGCCGAAGAGAACCACGTCGAGCTTCAGCAGCCAGGTGAGACCTCTCGCCGCGGCCAGGGTCAGGACGCCGGGCGCGCGGAGGGGCGGCCCTGGCGGGCCGGGGTCGCGGTCGCGCGCGGGGCGTTCCCGGCCCCCGCCCCGCCGCGCCTGCTCGTAGATCCGCAGGCCGAGGTCCTCGACGACGGCCTTGAAGACGACGTTGTAGTAGCGGCGCTCGGCCACTTCGAGCCCCGCCTGGGCGCACAGCGACTCGAAGTGCTCGTGGCTGCGGATGGCGTTGACGTGGTCGCTCTTGCGGAGCGCCTCGCGCTGGTGGTCGATGAGGCCGGCCCGCCCGAGACGCCGGGCCAGCCGATTGACGGCGCGCTGGAAGCGGGCCACGGCGGAGGACTCCATGGCGTGGGTGTACACGAAGAGCCGTCCGCGCGGCCCCACCGTGCGCCGCGCCTCCACCAGCACCTCGACGACACCGGCTTCATCGAGGTGCTCCAGCACGTCGAGCGAGTAGGCGCGGGGGAACGCGCCCTTGCGGAAGGGCAGGCGCCGGAGGTCGGCCCGGACGAGGTCCACCGCCGCCACCGCCCGCGGCATGAAGAAGGGGGCCAGGTCCACTCCGGCCGGCCGCGTCCCGTCCCGGCCCGCGTAGAGGGCGATCTTGCCCGCGCCGCAACCCAGGTCGAGGACCGCATCGCCGGTCGCGGGCCCGAGCATGCGCCGCATCATGTCCGCCTTGACCCGGGCGGAGAGCAGCGGTTCCGCGTCGGTCGCCCGCAGCCGGTCCTGGAACTCCTGGTCCACGTAGTGGGTCAACGCGCCCACGGTCCGGGCCGGCGCCAGGTCGGCGTAGCCCTCCGCGCGGCGCAACCCGTAGGAGCTGCCGCAGCACGGGCAGCGGCGTGAGTCGCCGGCCGGCTCCAGCCGCACCTTGTCGGGTCCGCCACACGGACAGCGCACGCGCTGGACGTATGTCTTCTCGCAGGCGGCGTGCCCAGGGGGCGCGGAGCAGCCCGGGCAACCCTCGCTTTCGAGGCAGACCGGACAGGCGATCCGCTCCAGCAGCGACGGGGAGATCACGGGCCTTCCCGCACGAGCCGCTCCCGGTCGGTGAAGAAGAGCCAGGCGGCCCGCAGGATGTGGCGGGGCACCCCGCTCACCTGGTTGGCGGCCACCCGCGGCCATTCCAGCCGCTGCCGGTCCATGAGCTTCAGCCCGAACTGCGCCATCAAGGAGACGTTCCACCACGCGAAGAGGACGACCCCGGCCGCCGCGAGCCGGGCACGGCGCGGCGGCACCGCCGCGAGCAGGGCGGCCAGCCCCCAGGCGAAGACCGGCGTCGAAGAGACGAAGCGCCGGGACCCGAAGGCCCCGGCTTGCGTCCAGCTCTCGACGGCCCCGTTGATCCAGACCTGGGCGAGGAGGCAGAGCGCGAGGAGCACCGCCGTCAGGTCGCGCCGCCGCCAGACGAGGAACGCCGTGCCCGCGGTGGCCACCAGCAGGAGCGGGCTCCAGGCGAACAGGCCGTGGCCGGGGTCGAAGAGAACCTGCAGCAGGTGGGGGCTCGACCAGCTCATCTTGCGCGCCACCAGGCGCGAGGGAGAAGGCCGGCCGGTGAGCGTCCGGTAGGCGAGGAGCTGGGGCAGGAAGACGAGCCCCGCGGCGGCGCCCATGGCCAGGCCGCGCCGGAGCGTGGCCCACCCGGCCCGCCGGGTCAGGCCCTGGGCGGCCAGGAGGCCGGCGGGGAAGAGGAGGAAGAGGCCGTCCTGCTCGCGAACGAGAGCGGCCAGACCGCCCGCGGCCCCGGCCAGCGCCCAGTCGAAGGCGCCGGCTTCGGCCCGCGTCGCCGCTCTCAGCCCGAGCCAGACCAAGAGCGCCACCGCGAACACGCTCGCGGCATGCGAGAAGGCGGGGGCGACCGTCATGTAGTAGAGGAGCGGCGTCGCCAGCCACAGGGCCCCGACCGCCAGCGACGCCGCCGGCTCCGGGATGGCGCCATGCCGGCGTAGCGTGTCGTGGACGAGGAGGAGGCCGGCCAGGCCGTACAGCGCCGAGGAGTAGCAGACGGCCGCCACGTAGGGCCACGAGAAGCCGTCGGCGGCGGTGCCGCCGCCGAGCGCGCGGCCGACGAGCACTCCCGCGTGGGCGAGAAGGTAGAAGGGCGCCCACAGCAACGCGGAGCCGAGGGGGGCGAAGTTGATGTGCCGCCCGGTCTCGGTCTCGCGCCGGTCGAGGAACGTCGACTTGAAGCCGGCCAGGCCGGCCGGATCGGCGGCATAGAAGTGCTGGTACTCGTCCCCGAACTCCAGGTCGTGGTCGAAGACCAGCGAGCGCAGGTAGGCGAAGCCCTCGATCTCGTCGGCGCCCCGGATCTTCGGCGTCACGAGCGGCAGGGTGAGGAGGAAGAGGAGGACGAGGGCCCGGCCGCCCGTCCCCCGCGACGACCCGGGCGACGCGTTCACCGCACCTCCTCGAAGAGCGCGTGCAGGGCGCGCGCCCTCGCGTCCCAGGAGTAGCGGGGAGCCTCGTCCCAGGCCGAGCGGGCCAGCCGCCGGGCCAGATCGCGGTCGGAGAGAACGCGGCGGAGGGCGGCGGAGAGGGCCAACGCATCACCCGGCGGCACGAGGAGAGCGTTGTCTCCGTCGCGCAGCACCTCGCGGCTCGAGGGCAGATCGGAAGCGACGATGGGCCGCCCGGCGGCCATGGCCTCGAAGAGCTTCAAGGGCGACGTGTGGCGCTCGGTCATGCCCGCGCGCAGGAAGGGCACCGCCACCACCGCCGCGCGCCGCAGCTCGTCGGCGACGCGCGCCTGGGGCACGAGCCCCGGCAGCTCCGTCCGCGCGGCGAGGCCGCTGCTTTCGACCAGGGCTCGCACCCGCGCGGTATCGGGCTCGCCCTCGATGCCGCCCAGGATCACCAGGCGGACCCCCGGCACCGACCCCATCGCCGCCACCAGCAGGTCGACGCCCTTCCAGGGGTAGAGCTGGCCGGCGTAGAGCACGCGGGGCGGATCCTCGGCGGCCAGGCCGGGGAAGCGCCTTTCGCCGGGCACGTCACAGCCGTTGGGGATCACGCGGACCCCGCGGCGCTCGCCGTGGCGCTCGGCGAAGCCGTCACGGATCCCGGCCGTCGTGGTCACCACGCCGGAGGCGTTCTTCCAGACCCTCTCCTCCCGCGCGGCGATGCGCGCGGCCTTGGCCGGGTCGGCCTTCTCCGCGGTGCCGTAGAGCGTCCCCCGCTCCAGGTACATGACCGATTCCACGGCGTGCGCTTCGTAGACGAGGGGGCCCCGGCCGCCTCCGGGGAGGCGCAGGAGGAGGTCGGCCATCTGCAGGTCGCGGGTGAAGACCACCGCTCCCCGGCGCCGGGCGAGCAGGCCGGCCGCGGCCGCGCGGACGAGGAAGGAGGCTCGGGGCAGCAGGAAGCTCCCCCGGCGGTGCAGGACCCGCAGCCGGCGCACGTCGAGATCCGGGTGCGGCGAGAGCCCGTAGAGGGCCAGCGCCACCGCGGTCGGACGGGCGTCGCTTCGGCGCACGAGCAGGCGGACGCGGCTGCCGCGGCGGGCCAGGGCGGCCGCGGTCTTGACGATCTGCACGCCGTTCGCGCGCTCGAGGGGGAAGCGGATGTCGGCGGGGATCATGATCTGCGCGGCTTCGCTCACCGCTCCGCGCTCACGGCTTTTCCAGCACGCACTGGATGTGGCCGATCATTACGTCCTGGGCCCATGGAGTGTCCTCCATCCACCGCCGCAGTGGTCCGGGCAGGGCGCGGCGGAAGAAGCCGGTGACGTGCCGCTCCTCCCGCAGGGCGCGGAAGCCCGCCCGGCGGATCCACTCCGACAGCCGCCGCACCGTGACCCTCTGCTTGAGGTCGTCCTCCTTCTCCCTTCCCTGCTCGGCGAGGGCCACGAAGGTGTTGGCCTCCTTCTTCTCGCGGAGGGCCCATGGGGCGCGGCGGGCCAGGAAGCGGAACAGGCGAAACGCCGCGGGCCGACCGACGAGGATGTGCAGGGGGACGGGGACGAGCAGGCGGGGCAGGTGGGCGCCGGCCAGGGAGAGGAAGGGGGCGGTGGAGAGATAGAGCACGCCGCCCCGGCGCAGGACCCGGTGGCACTCGCCGAGGTAGCCCTCGGCCGAGGAGACGTGCTCGATCACGGAGTGGGACAGGACGAGGTCGAAGCTCTCGCCTTTGAAGGGCAGGCGGCCGCCGTCGCCCTGGACGAAGGCGACACGGGTGACCGTCCTCTCGGCGGCCAGGCGTGTCCCCGCGTCGCGGAAGCGGGCCTCGAGGTCGAGGCCGACCGCGAAGGCCGATTCCTCGGCCAGCGAAAGCGCCGTGCCGCCGCCTCCGCACCCGGCGTCGAGCACCCGCCCCCCCAGCCGGGCGCCCGAGCGCTCCAGGGCCTGGATGACCTTGGCGCTGCGCAGGTACTCGAACACCGCGTAGTCGTACTCGCTGCGGAAGCGGCCGGCGGCGGCGGAAGCGATGGCCGCCTCGTCGATGCTCCTCACCCCTGGAGCGCCTCCCGGTAGAGCTGCAGGTAGCGCTCGGCCACCGAGGCCAGGCGGAACCGCGAGGCGATGAGTCCGGCCGTCGCCGGTCGGGTGCGCCGCGGGGCTGCGAGGGAGGCCAGGATGGCCCCGGCCAGGGCCGCCGGGTCCCGCATCGGCACGACCGTGACGTCGTCGCCGAAGACCCCGGCCAGCTCCTTCCCGCCGGGGTTGTCGGTGGAGACGACCGGCGTCCCGCTGGCCAGCGCTTCCAGGGCCACCGTCGGCGTCGCCTCGAGGAGGGAGGAGAGGACGAACAGGTCCGCGGCCGCCAGCAGCTCCGCCACCTGCTCGTTGGCGACCAGGCCGAGGAAGCGGACCGAGCCGTCGAGCCCGAGCCGCGCCGCCCGGGCCTTGAGCCCGGCCTCGGCCTCCCCCGCCCCCGCGATCAGGAGCAGCGCGTCCGGGCGGCGGAGCCGGACCCGGTGCATCGCATCGAGCAGCGTGGCCTGGTCGGCCAGGGGATGGAGCCGCTTCACGTTGACGAGCAAGGCGCCTTCCGGCGGGAGGAGCCGCGCCCGGAGCAGGTCTCGCGCGGCGGGAGACCGGAGGGCGAACGCATCGCCGACCGGCGGATAGACGACCGAGGCCTGCCGCAGGGGCAGCTCCAGCTCGCGCGCCCGGTCGAGCAGCGCCCGCGAGTAGAAGGCCACGTGGGCGGCGTCGCGGTTGAAGCGGCGGAAGCGCTCGTCGCGGCGGTCGTGATGCCAGATCTCGGTGCCGTAGTGGGTCAGCACGTAGGGCCGCCGGTGACGCAGGCACAGCCGGGCCGCCACCTGGTTCATCCAGGTGCTGGAGTGGATGTGGGCCAGCTCGGAGGCGCGCACCAGCGGGCGGGCCTTCCACCACGTCTCGGCCGCCTCGAGGAGCTGGGGCAGCCGGGTCGGCCGCAGGCGGCCCGCGCGGCGGCGGACGTAGGCGGTCCCGGGCCGCCCGCCATCGGCGCCGAAGGTGAGGAATCGCGTGGTGTGCCCCCGCTCGGCGAGGGCCTGACCGAGCTGATGAGGCAGCAGCGCGTTGGCCGCCTGGTGGGGCGGCAGGTGGGGCGTCACCATGAGCAGGTTCACCCCCGCGCTTCCCACTCCGCCCGGAACTCGGCGTACGTCCGGCCCCCCGCCCCCAGCCGCCCCGTCAGGTGCTCCAGCAGGCGCTTCAGGTCGTCGAGGAAGCGCGTCACGCTCGCCTCGTCCGGGGTGTAGGGGCTGCCCGCGGGCAGCAGCTCGCTCGAATGGAAGACGATGTTGAAGCAGGGCACTCCCGCGCGGGCCAGCCGGGTGGCGAAGGCGAGCATCGCGGGCAGGGGCGTGTAAGACGGCCGCAGCCACACCGCTTGCAGGCCGAGTCGCCGTAACGCGCCCCGCCACGGGATCGGCGGCAGGCGGGCGTAGAGGCGCTCCGCGGCCTTGGGCAAGGCCGGAGAGGTCGCGGCCGAGATGGGCACTTCCAGGATCCTCGACGGTCCCGGGCGGCGCACGTCGCGGTAGTCAGGATGGTAGGGGATGAGCGGGGCGCCCGCGAAGGCCATCCCCCCCTTGCGACGCTCGTTGAAGAGCGGATCGATGCTGGTGTCCACCGTATAGCCCAGGCGCTCGAGGATGGGCAGCGACCCGCCGTGGAGGCCGTTGCGCCCCGCCCGGTACGTCGTGGGCCGGACGCCGAGCTGCTGCTCGACGACCGAGGTCAGGTCGGCGAGCTGCCCCTCCAGAAGCTCGGGGGGCAGGTTGTGGGGATAAGTGTGGCCGGCGAGGTCTTCGGCGCGGAAGGGAGGCGAGGTCCAGGGGTGGAGGTGGGCGCCGATCTCGCAGCGCCCCTGGCGGGCCAGCTCGCGCAGCACGCCCGCGCTCTCCCGGCCGGTCGCCATCTCGCGGGTGACCAGGTAGCTCGGCCGGACGCCGAAGCCGTCGCAGAGGGCCTGCAGCCCGGCCAGCCGCTCGGCGTTGCGCAGGCTGAGCCGCCGCCTCCCCTCGGCCGACCACTGGTCGTCGGCCTCGGTGTCGACGCCGATGAGCACCGCCGGCGTCATCGATCCATGTCGCTGTCGCCGAACACCACGTGCCAGCGGCCGGGCTCGGCCAGCACCTCCTCGCCTCCCGCTCGCGCCCGCACGCAGAACTGCATGGGCGAGGCCGACTCGGCGAACCCGCGGCGGAGCAGCTCCTGCCCGAGCCCGGCGTTCAGGCTGAAGGCCTGGGCGCGGACGACCCGGGAGCGCCGGAAGTCGGCCAGCACGGCGGCGAGGAGGGCCTGCCGCGCCTCCCGGTCCGACGCGTCGGTGAAGAGGTCCACCAGCCAGCCCAGGCGCAGCCCGCGGTAGTCCTCGTGACGGCTGATCGCGAAGCCGGCCAGCTCTTCCCCCCGCCGCGCCTCCCAGCGCGCATAACGGCGATGCGGGCAGCGTCCGTACTTCCACTCCAGATACGTGGCGTCCCGCCGCACGCACATCGCGTACGAGCGCCGGGCCCGTGCCCACAGTGTGTCGTACTCGGCCCCGAAGCCGGTAACCGGCCCCACCGTGACCTTCCCCGCGGCCACCGGCGCTTCGGGATGCAGCGAGCGCAGCGACGCCCGGAGCAGCGGCGCGCCGAGCAGCGCCGCCGCCCGGCCCGCCCGCCGGGCGAGCACCGCCGCCGGGTCGAGGATCTTCTGGTAGAAGGGCACCGGCCCCACGTCCCGGTAGCGCAGCTTCTGGAAGAGGCCGTAGGAGGAGCGGGTGAGGCCCAGGCCGAGGGCCACGTCGACGTGGCCGCTCCAGGTGTCGAAGAGGAGGGCGCCCACGCCGCGGCCCCGCGCCTCCTCCCGGAGGAAGACGTCCATCCCCCACGAGGCCCGTACCTCGCGTCCGCCCCACCAGAGCCGCACCGGCATGGAGGCGTACTGGCCGAGGATCCGGCCGTCCTCCCGCGCGACCCAGATCTCGGGCGCGCCCGGCGCGTGGGGGTTCTCGCGGTACTGCCAGGCCCACCGCCTCTGGCTGGCCTCCGTCATCTCGTGGCCGAAGACGTCGCGGTAGAGCCGGAAGATCTCCTCGTCGTCCGCCTCTCGTCGCCTGTCGACCGCTAGGGCGGGCATCTCCCTCCCGGACGAAACGAGGAGCTTAGCATGCTATGGTCGGGCCCCGGATGCCCGCCCGCTTCGTTCGGCCGTGGCTGGCCGCCCCGTCGGTGGGCGCGCTGGGCTTGGCCGGCCTCCTCGTCCTGTGGCAGCGACCGGCGCCCCTGCTCGTGAACCTCGGCGCGGGCGACGACGCCTTCGCGCGCGGCTTCCGGGAGTGGGAGCGTGACGGCCTGCGAGGCAGCGGCGAGACGATGTTCCGGTGGACGCTGGACGGCTCCCGCCTGCAGCTCCCGCTGCGCGTCGTGACCGGATCGCTGAGCGCCCGCATCCGGCTGGCGCGCTTCACCGACCGGCCGGCGGAGGTCACGCTGCTCGCGGGCGGGCGCGAGGTCGACCGGTGGACGCAACCTCCCCGCGGCTGGCGCGAGCGCACGGTCGAGCTGGGGCCGGTGCGCGGAGAGCCGAGCCTGCAGTTCCGCTCCGGCTCCGAGGAGGGCGAAGGCCTCGGGGTGGCGGTCGACTGGATCGAGCTGCAGGGGGCACGGCGACTCCTGCCGGCGCCAGGCCTGCTGGCCGGGCTGCTCGCGCTGTTCCTGGGCGTGCCGGTGGCCCTCACGATCCTGGCCGGCCCGCCGGCCGCCGTCGGCGCGGCGATCGGGGCGGCAGCCGTGGGCGCCCCTCTCGTCCTCTGGGACCGCTTCGGCGGAATCTGTGCGCTCGGGGCGGCCGGCCCGCCCGCCCTGGCGGCGGCGGCGCTGCTGGGCCTCGTCTTCCGGGTGCTGGGGCGGCGATGGCCGGAAACGCTCGCCGGCGCCGGCCCGCGCGCGCTCGTCGTCCCCGCGGTGGCGCTCGTCGTGGCCCTCGCCGCGCTCTCGCATCCTTTCTATTACTACCCGGACGTGGACACGCATGCCCGGTACCTGGCCGCCGTCCGCGCCGACCCCTACCTGCTCCTCGATCCCCGCGAGTACCAGCAGCGGAGCGGAGCATGGACGAGGGAGATCGCCGGCCGGCGGGTCGCCTTTCCCTATTCGCCCGCCTTCCACCTGGCCGCCTGGCCGCTGGCCATCCCGTTCGGCGAGGTCACGGCCATCAAGACGGTGGCCGTCGTCGCGGTGGCGCTCACGCTGCTGCTCGTCCACCTCTTCGGCCGGATCCTCGGCCTGCCGCCCGGGGCGGCGATGCTGGCCCAGGCGCTGGCCGCCCTCCTGCCGGTCATGTCCTCGCGCCTGGTGCTGGCCCTCTTCCCGACGCTCCTCGGTCAGGCTCTCGAGCTGCTGCTCTTCGTCCACCTCCTGCGGCGCTACCCCCACCTGGAGGGAGCGCGCGACGCCGCGGCCGCCTGCGCCTTCCTGTTCGTGGCCCAGGCCGCCTACACCGGCTCGCTGCTCAACGTGTCGGTCGTGGTCCTGGTCTTCGCGGGCTGGGAGCTCGTGGCTGGGGACCGGCGCAAGGCCCGGCGGCTGCTCGGCGCGTGGGCGGTGTCGGCACTGGCGGTGGTGCTCGCGCTCTACGCGCGCTTCCTGCTGGTCTTCTGGCGTGACGTCGTGCCGCACCTCGGCGCCGGGGCCGGAGCGCCGCCGGCCGGCCTCTTCCGGATCGCGGCGCGGGCCGCCCTCTTCTACGACCTCGTCTATCCGCTGCTGCTCGCGCCGGGGCTTCTCGCGTTACGCGGCGCCCGCTCGGCTCGCCGGCTCCTGGCCTCCGCGTTGCTCGGCGGGGCCCTCCTGCTGGTGCTGCGCTACGTCCTGCCCGTCCTCTTCCGGGACGCGAAGGAGGTGGAGCTGCTGGCCGCGCCGATGGCGGTCGTCGCGGCGGCGGCGCTGGCCTGGCTCGACGAGAAGGGCCCGGTCGGCCGGGCGCTCGCCGCCGCCGTGGCCGGCATCGCCCTCATCTGGGGTGCCCAGCGCGCGGTCGCGGTCTACCTGGAGCGGTTTCTCGCCGTCGGCCGCTGACTCTGCCATTTAACGCAGAGGTCGCAGAGAAAGCTAGAAGGGCCCGAGGACGCAGAGACAGATCAGGAAAGTCCTCGGCGCAGGGACCCCAAGAACTTCTCTGCGACCTCGCCGTTTCCCCTCTGCGTCCTCTGCGTTAAGAGCCTGGTGCTCGGCGCTCGCCTACTCGCTCTTGGCGACGCCCACCACTCCACACGCCACGCGGCCGCCGGCGTTCCCGGTCGGCTGGGTCTTGAAATCGTCGGGATTGGCATGGACGATCACGCCCCGGCCCAGGATCGACTGGGAGCCCTCGAACCGCAGCTCGTTGTCGGTGTAATCGATCGTGGCCGAGCCGTCCGCTCCCGCCTCGACGTTGCCCATGTCCCCCTCGTGGCGCTTGGCGTCTTTCGGCCCGCCGTGGGGGTTGCCCGCGGGGTTGAAGTGGCCGCCAGCGGAGGTGAAGTCGGCCGCCGAGCAGTCCCCGAACTCATGGATGTGGAAGCCGTGGTTGCCGGGCGCGAGCCCGGTCACCTTCCCGGTGACCTTGACGCCGGCCGCCTCCTTCCTGAAATGGAGGGTGCCCTCCACCTTGCCGTCCTTGGCCGGATGCAGCACGGCCACCGCGTGCGTCACCGGCCCTCCGGCCGGCTTGGCGGCCGGCTTGGCCGGCGGGTTCTGCTCGGCCGCCCAGGCGGCGAGCCCCGTGGCGAGTACGAGCGCGATCGTCTTCATGGAGCCTCCTTGAAGAATGATTCGCGGATGGTTCCCACTATACCTCACGGCTGCGCGGTCACCGGGCCGCGCAGGAAGCCGGTCGCGACGAGCACGAGCGGGTAGGCGGCGACGAGGGCCAGCTCGAAGCCGACCCGCGGGGCGTAGGAGGAGGGAGCCAACGCCGAGAGGGCGTAGAGCGCGGCCGCCGCCGCCGAGGCCCGGAGCCAGCGGCCCGCCTCGAAGGGGATGGGGAACAGGCGCTGCGAGAGCATCCATCCGAGCGAGACCATGACGGCGTAGGAGAGCACCGTGGCCCACGCGGCGCCCATCATGCCCAGGGGCGGTATGAGCAGGAAGTTCGCGGCGACGTTGGTCGCCGCGGCCGCTCCGGTGACCACCGGATAGTAGCGGGCCTTCTTCTCGATGCCGATGCCGATCGAGGTCAGGAGGAAGACGCCGTGGAGCAGGTAGGCCAGGGCCACCACCGGGATCACCGGCGCGGCCGCGCGGAAGGCGGGGTTCGCCGGCGTGAGCAGGGCCAGCACGTCGCCGCCCAGCACCGCCACGGCCAGGGTCACCCCGGCGAAGGCGGCGAACACGTGGGCGGCCACGTGGGCGAGGGTGGCCTTCACCGCGGGCGAGCCGAGCTGGCCGTAGACGAAGGGCGCCCAGGCCGGCTCGAACGCCGACGTGGCGAACTTCACGCCCTGGCCGAAGTTGTATCCCATCTGGTAGAGGCCGACCTCGCCCCGGGTGACGAAGAGATCGAGGATCTTGCGGTCGGCCAGGTTCTGGACCTGGAGGAGCAGCCCGTGGGGCACCTTGGGGGCCCCGAAGCGCAGCGCCTCGGCCAGCATCGCCGGCGAGAACCTGGCCGAGGCGTGGCGGGCGAGGACCGGCAGCAGGGCGAGGGAGAAGACCGTGGTGGCGCCGAGGTCGCTCCACAGGATGCCCGCGACACCCCAGCCCCGGGCCACCAGCACCACCTTCAAGAGGATGTTCACCGTATGGCGCGCCGCGGAGTAGGTCGAGAACGCTCCGGGACGGCCCTGGATCCGCAGCAGGTTCAGGGGGACGAAGGCCAGCGTTCCCACCGCCACGTCGGCCGCCACCAGCAGGACCCAGGAGGAGGGCACGGGCGTGGCGCCGAAGAGCCACGCGGTGAGGGGGCGGGCGCCGGCCGCCACCAGTCCGAGCATCCCCGCGCCGACCCCGGCGGCGAAGAGCGCCACCGTGGCGGCCAGGGCGCGGCGCTCGGCCTCGGTCGGCAGCTCGTAGTGGATCCTGAAGAAGCCGGCGTCGAGGCCGAGACGGAAGACGATCTTGGCGAAGGTGCCGAAGAGGATCAGCAGGGCGAGGTTGCCGTAGTCGTCCGTCTGCAGGAAGGTCGTATAGAGGGGAACGAGAAGCAGGTTGACGACGTTGGTGAAGACGTCGGCCGCGCCGTAGACCGCCGAATGGGCGGCCAGCTTGCGCAGGTTCGAGAACAGCCCCGGGGCGCTCTCGGAAGGATTCAGACTCTCGCCTTGTCCGAAGTGAAGTATTCGATCACGCGGTCCAGGATCTCGTCGAGGTGGACCTTCGGCTGCCAGCCGGTCAGCGCGCGCAGCCGGGAGACGTCGGGCACGCGGCGGGGCATGTCCTCGAAGCCCTCCTCGTAGGCCTGGTCGTAGGGGACGAGGACGATCTGGCTCTTCGAGGCCGTGCGCGCCTTCACCCGGCGGGCGAGATCGAGGATCGTCACCTCTTCCCGGTCGTTGCCCACGTTGAAGACCTGGCCCACCGCCCGCGGCTCTTCGGCCAGCTTCACCAGCACCTCGACCACGTCCGACACGTAGGTGAAGGAGCGGCTCTGCCCCCCGTCGCCGAAGACCGTGAGGGGATGTCCGAGCAGCGCCTGCTTCACGAGGTTCGGGATCACCATGCCGTAGCGGCCGGTCTGGCGGGGGCCGACGGTGTTGAACAGCCGGAAGACGACGACCGGGAGCTTCTTCTCCTTCCAATAGGCCAGGGCCAGGAACTCGTCGATGGCCTTGCTGCACGCATAGCTCCACCGGCCCTTGACGGTGGCGCCCATGACGAGGTCGGCGTCCTCGCGGAAGGGCACGTCGTCGCTCTTGCCGTAGACCTCCGAGGTCGAGGCCACCAGCACCTTCTTCTTCTTCTTGTTGGCCAGCTTGAGGACCATCTCGGTGCCGTGCACGTTGGTCTCGATGGTGTTGACCGGGCTCTCGACGATGAGGCGCACGCCCACCGCGGCCGCGAGGTGGAACACCACGTCGGCCCGGTCGATCAGCTCCGCGGTGACCGGCTCGTTCATGACGCTGTCCACCGCGTAGTGGAACCGCGGCGCGCCCTTCAAGTGCTCGATGTTGTCGATGGAGCCGGTGGAGAGGTTGTCGAGGAGGTAGACGGTGTCCCCGCGCGCCAGGAGCGCTTCGGCCAGATGGCTTCCCAGGAAGCCCGCCCCTCCGGTGATGAGGGCCTTCACCGCGACGCGCCCCGGCCCTGGGGAACGTCCCGCCGGCGCTTGCGGCGCTCGAGAACCGCCTCCGCCGCGCGGCTCGCCCCCAGGCCGTCCACGAGCGTCCGTCCCCGCCGGCTCATCTCCCGCCGGCGGGCCGGCTCGGCGAGGAGGCGCTGCACCGCGGAAGCGATCTCGTCCTCGTCCACCTCGGTGCCCAGGCCGAGGTACTCGACGGTGCCGTGCCGGGCGAACTCACGCATGCGCCTCTCTTCCCGGGCGTTCTGGGCGAGCACGATGCCCGGCGTGCCCAGGGCGGCGATCTCGTAGACCGACATCCCCCCCGAGCCCACCACGACGTCCGCCTCCAGCATCAGCTCCGAGATGTGGCCGCCCGCCTCGTTGATGAGCTTCACCGGCCGCGGGAGGCCCGACACCAGCGCCTCGAACTGCGTGCGGGAGGAGAACGCGGGGCCGGCCACCGCCAGCACCTCGATCGGGCCGGACAGGCGCTGGAGGGCCCGGGCGGCCTTGAGCGTGAGGCCCTGGGG
>Ga0066710_100000255_pt1 | contig 29244 bp, 25 predicted proteins | sample GraSoiAngelo_159_FD_79666 | JGI IMG/M metagenome (GOLD analysis project Ga0066710, IMG submission 79666) | Grasslands soil microbial communities from the Angelo Coastal Reserve, California, USA - 14_1009_16_40cm | ecosystem: Environmental > Terrestrial > Soil > Grasslands | place: USA... | reverse complement strand
CTCCGGTCTGTCCTCGTCGACACGGGTGCGGAGTTGAGTTGGGTACCGACCGAGCTGCTCGAATCGTTAGGCGTCGAGCGCAACAATCAGTGGCGGTTCCGCCAGGCGAATGGGACGGTGCTCGAGCGCTGGACCGGCACGGTCTCGGTATACGTCGCGGGAAAGCGGGCGGGCGACGAAGTCGTGTTCGGCGAACCGGGCGACCTTACCCAGCTGGGCTCCCGCACTCTGGAAGGCCTCAACTTCCGTGCCGAACCCGTCACGAAGCAGCTCGTCGACGCCGGGCCGTCACCTGCGGCCGTGGGTGTTGGTTAGCTTGCCAGCTCTCTCAACCGCTCCAAGACCTTCAGCATCGGCCACGTATCCCGCTCACAGTAATTCAGCAGATCCTGCCGCACTCGGGCTTGCTCTTCCGGCGCAATCTTGCCCGCCACAAACAGAAGCCGAGCGATCTCCACGCTCGCCACGAGCCCGTCCATGATTACGAGATCGTCGTAGGTCGAGCCGCGAGTTTCAGTTGCCGTCCGGGCATCTTCTCCGGGAAGGCTCTAATGGGCTCCGAACTTCGCTCGAAGCGCGGCGAGCCGTAGCGCATCCTTGTCGTCGAAGTCTGTACTCGAATACAGCTTCTGCCCTTCCGGGCCGTCCAATCTGACCACTTCAACCGTCAGCACCGCATCGTTTGGCGACTTCACGCTCCCCCAGTCACTGAACATATTCGGTGACAGACGCCACGACGCTTGCTCGCTTGGCTCCAATCCCCCCCTAATCTGATAATTGAAATTGTCCTTTACCCACGGAACACTTCTGCCGGGCGACGCCAAGGTCCCGACGAAATAGGCGCGTGAAATCGCATGGCTCGTCCCGTTACGGACTGTCATTTCGATCGTCGGGTCTGGAAGGCCAAATTCACTCGGACGCTTGTAGAACCGCGACCGGATCACCACAAATTTCTGAAGCTCTCTACGGTCACGATCGGCGGAATCCTTCCGTGCCTCGAGCTCGTGGATTTCCTGGAGCGCCTGCTCACGCTCCTTGGCTTCACGAAGTCTCATGATCGAGTCTGCAGCAGCAATCACTTGAGCTCCCGTTCTTCCGTTTAACAGCTCTTTTACAGTCGTCTCAAGGCTTCCAGCTGTGACCGCAGCGGGTTGCGAAAAAACAGCGGCCAGATCCACCTGACTGAACGCAAGGACCTGGAGAGCCGTGTCGAATCGTGCCCGCTGGTCATTGGGAAGCGACCCTCGGACCGCGATGATCGACGTCTTCATTTGCTCATCACTGGAGGTGTCGATTCCCGGCTGCGAACAGGCAATCGCGAGATTGAGAACGGGCAGACAAAGGATGCGGAGTCTGAGCATGACGGCTTCTTGTAATTTAGGTTGCAATCTGGAGCGTCTTGCCCTCCTCCGCCATTAGTACCTTGTCCGTCCACCGGTTTTCGAACCACTCCGGATGCTCCGTATGCACCGACAGAGCGTTCTTGGCGCCGATCTCCTCGATCACCCTCTCGACCACCGTCTCAGCGAGACCACGAGACGCGTCTATTTGCTCTTCGGAAGCTTCGGTTGTTCACCAGGCGGGGGTATGCCAGGCGTCGCGGGTCCAGCGGGGGACAGTAACGCGTCGAGCGATGCAGATAACTTGCGTTTTTCATCATCGGGTAACTGCGACTTGAAGAGCTCCTCTTTTACGGCCTTGATGCGCTCGACGAGACCGAGCGCCTCTTGACGGGATCGGCTCCTCCGGATAATCGACCACCGGACTAGTCGATACGCCGAGAGCGCGCCTGTCATACCAAACGGGATCCAGAATACACCACCCGTTACCAGCCCCAGCACGAAGAACCCGCCTGTTGCGGCCACCAAGCCACCGTCCGTCAGCTTGTCGAGTTCAGCCGCACGACGCCGGATTTGATCCGTTATTCGATCAAGCTCATCTTGCCAGTTCAACTTTCCCCTTGTTTAGAAGCTCTCTCAGGTCTCTCACTCTCCGGTAGTCCGAAAGGGATCCAAGGAGGAGGGGGATTGCAAAACTCGCTAAAAAGACACCAAACACGGCGAAGAAGATAAGAGACCAGTGGAGCCACGAGAGGTCGCCACGAATAAGTCCAGAAGAAGCAAGTCGCTGAAGACCGGCTTGTATGTCCTGTTGTCCCAGCGGCAAGAACACAAACGCCAAACCAACTGCTGTGAGCAAGAAGGCTCGGTACACATTATGCGAGGCGAGGACAAGGACTTGGTCCATTCTCGATTCCGAACCCAAAGCACCTCCAACCCAACCTAATTAGCGTGGCATACAGTTGTCCTTCCCATAACACTCGTCTTCTGCTTGTGACGCCGCAAGCTACTAGGAAGCCAATGGTTCCTGAGGTTTTCGAGAGGTGGCTCGTTACCTAGTCACCCCATCGAGATTCGTTGCCCTTCATTTACGAGGACCAGCTTTTGTCCCCACCGCTGCTCAAACCACTCCGGATGCTCCGTATGCACCGGCATGATTTTCTTCGCGCCAATCTCCTCGATCACCCTCTCCAGCGCCGGTCCATCCGCATGGCCCGACGCGTGGTACGGCCCCTTCTCGGCCCGAGGCAACCCGCCCACCCGCTTCAACCCGAAGTGATCGAGCCAGTTGCAGAGGCGTTCAGCGTCGATCTCTTGCTCCTCGTTATAGGCCTCCGATGAGGAGTAGATGTACGTGCCGCCCTGAGGCTCGATGTCGATCAGGTTGCTGATGTCCCAGTAGGAGAGACAGAGGATGAACGCGCCCGGCTCCTTGTGGATCTCGGTGGCGCTCACGAAGGACGATGCGAACTTCGTGCAGACGTCTTTCTCCCAGCCCGGCGTCGTGCCTTGCGGCTCCTTGAGGATCGCGAGCCCCTCTTCCCCAGGATCGGGGATCTTGGGATCGATCACGTGCATTCGCTCGAGCGTGTAGGCGTCTTTGGTCGTGATCACGAGCCTGCGGCCGCGGGCCTTCGCGATGTCGCGGAAGGTCCGCAGGCGCTCGATATTGCGTGCTGTGAAGTCCGCGATGACGAGGCCGTTCTCTTTCGTAACAACTTGATCCGTCGCCTGGTGAACGGTCGGCTCGGTCACTGATTGTTCGCCAGGGCCGACCCGGGTCCCTTCTACAATAAGGAGCGCTGGCTTGAGGGCGGCTGCGTCTTTCGCAAACTTCTCCGTGCGATACGCCGAGTAGCCGTGGGTGCGCAGGTCGCCCGAGTAGATTATCCAGCCGATCGGTGTCTCGATGCCCCAGGCGCCCGAACCGGGGATCGAGTGATCCACGCGCCAGAACCGCAGGCCCATCTTCGCGGGGTCTCTAACCTCGAGCGGTTTCGCCGTGATGCTCGAGCGCTCGCCCGGCACCCAGCTCCAGAACTCGCGCAACTGTTCCATCGCCGCGCCGATCGCTGGATCGGTCTCGGCGACGTAGTACTGCCGCTGGACGCGTGGGCCCTTGCGCACCTCGAGGATCTCGTCGCTCTCCTTGCAGTCGCGCGGAACCACGTAGTTGAACTCGCCGTCTACGCGGGTGGGGTTCGGGTCCTGGAGGCATTTGCCGATCAGCGCGGTCATGAGGCCGGTGTAGACCGGGATGTCCTCCTTGAGGAAGCCGATGCAGCCGAGGTGGTCGATGTGGCCGTGCGACAGCAGCACACCGTCCACATGCTCGACCTTGCGGTACATGGGGTGGCCCTTGTAGCGGCCGAAGATCGCGGGATCGTGGGCGCAGAGGTCGGACCGGTAGAGGCCGTCGAGCGGCGGGAGGAGGCCCATGCGCAGGTAGTCGCGCAGGCCAAGCGTGGCGCCGCGGGGTTTGACGAACTCTTCGAAGAATTTACCGGTCTGGCCGAAGCGGGTGCCGAAGTCGAGGAGCCAGCGGCGCTCCGGCCATTCGAGAAGGATGCGGTTGCCGCCGATTTCGCCGGGGGCGCCGCCGTAGAGCGTGATGGAAACCGCTGCTGACATTGCGTTCAACGTACTTAAATCGTGATGTCCCCGCCCGGATCGCTCTCCGCCATCCTGTCGAGCCGTTCCTGAGCAGCCTTGAGCCGCCGCTCGCGCTCCTGATCGTCGATCTTAGCACTCCCCCAATCGGGCCTCCCATCAGCGCCGAGCTCGACTCGCAGTACAGTGCCTTCGCGCACGCGGGCCGGAAGGTTACGCCGCGGTAGATCTACTGTGGTCTCGTCGTCTCCCACGAGCACCGCCATTTGTCCCTCCAGGCGATCGACCGCGTAGAAGACGTCACTCATGGCTTGGCATTGCACGCACAGCCGGGCGGCTGATGGCATTGGTACGCGGCATTGATACAGGAATTACCACACGCTTTTCCGCGCGTACAGATCCTACAGCAGGCCGGAGACGTCACCGGCTGAGCAATTGCCGGAACCGTGGTGTCTTGCACGAAGGGACGCAACTGCACAACGCCGCCCGTGTCAGCCCGGGCCGTCGTCACGACGAAACTCCCGTCATCGTTTGCCAGGACGAGCACGCTGCCATCGCGATCGGTGCGATAGACGCGTGCCCCCGCGCCCTCCCACTCGGCAATGACGGCCGCTGAGGGATGACCGTAGGAATTCCCCGCGCCGACCGAGATGACAGCGACTTGGGGGTGCGTCGCCGCGATCCACGCGGCGCTCGTGCCGTTCGGGCTGCCGTGGTGCGCGACCTTCACGACATGGACGTGGCGAATCGCCTCGTTGTGCAGCCAATAGTCGAGCTCGAGGAGCTCCGAGTCTCCGGTGAAGAGCGCGTGGAACTCGCCGAACTCGATGAGAGCCCCCACCGAGGCGTTGTTCTGACTACTCGTGCGTGGTGCGTCGTGCGTCGTGCGTGGAACGCCTGCTGGTGGTCCCAGAATGTGCAATCTGGCGGCGCCGAGGGTGATGGTGCGGTTCGTGGCGTTCAGGTATTGCGCGCCGCTCGCCTGGACGGCTTGGATGGTCCGCTGGTAGGTAGCCGTAGTCTGTGGTACGCCATTGTCCATGTAGAATCGGACGACTGCGGACTGTAGTACGCCCGTCATTCCACCGATATGGTCGGCGTGGTTGTGACTCGCGATGACGAGATCGATGGTGTCGATGTGAAAAGCGCGAAGGTAGGAAACGACTCCAGCGGAACCGCCGGCATCGATGAGTAGGGTTTTGGTACCGGACCGAACCAACGCGGCGTCGCCTTGCCCGACGTCGAGAAAGCGGATTTCGAGTTGCTGGGCGGAGATCGGCCGCGCCGTCAATGCAACGGCTAGGGCGAGGCCGAGAACCGCCACACGCTTCATGATCGATCAATGATACGCAAAGACGATGACTTGAGCTCGGCGAGGTGAAAGCCGCCATCCTCTGCGGTGAGGGCGCCAACTGCGACGAAGGTGTTGTCTGCAAGGAAGCTGGCTTCGAAAATCGCCGGGGCGCCGTGATCGATCAGTTTGCAGGTGAGAGCGACGCGCTAAGCGTACGCACTGTGGGAAAGATCGACGAGCAGGCCGCCGGCGAAGCGGTCGCGCGCGAGCGCCCCGACCTGCCCGCCCTGGTCGAAGCGGTCCTCGAGCACCTTGTTGGGTTGGAGCTCTACGGCGAGCGGCTCGTGGGTTTCCCACCAGAGGAGCTTGTGGCATTGGGTGCCGGCGACGAAGCGGGATTTGGAGAGGCGCACGACTTCCTGCGGCATGGCGTCTAACCTAGAGCGAGGCAGGACAACATCCGACGCAGTGCCCCGTGCCGCAAAACAGCCCCCTGTTGCCGCAAAACCGCCCTAACCCACCCGCCCTTCAGGGCGCAGTTTAGCGGTTGAAATGTTCGTCGCAAAAACCTGATTCTCCTGCCATTTTCGTGCTATCACGACCCAAGAGACCTCGCCAGGACCAAGACAAGGGGAAGGAATGACGGAACCCAAGGACATTGCTCCGCCTGGTGACGAGGCTGTGGACGACCTAGATGAGCTTAGCGAGGTCCTCCCCACAGCGTTCTCGATTACCTCATATGGCGCCGATTTCCTTGTGGACGGATTAGTGAAGCGAATGAGAGAGGGCGACATCGTTGTGCCGCTCTTTAGTTTGGAACCCGAACAAGGTCAGACGACTGTTGGCTTCCAGAGAGAGTTTGTGTGGAAGAAGTCGCAAGCAGATCGATTCATCGAGTCTCTCCTGCTCGGCTTGCCAGTGCCAAGTATTTTCCTTGTCAAGGAACCGAACGGCAAATTCCTGGTCCTCGATGGTCAACAACGCCTTCGTACACTTGAGAATTTCTGTTCGGGCGTCTTTCAGGGTGTCGAATTCAAGCTAGAGGAAGTGCAAGCCCAGTGGGTCGGGAGGACGTACAAGACTCTCCACCCCGACGACCGCCGACGTCTCGACAACAGCGTGCTTCACGCGATCGTCGTGCGACAGGACGAGCCTAGCGAAGACCAGAGCAGCATCTATCTGATCTTCGAGCGCCTGAACTCAGGTGGGACGATCCTTCAGCCGCAAGAAATCCGTGTCGCACTTTATCACGGTGCGTTTGCGGCACTTCTTAGTCGTCTCAACAACAATAGCGATTGGCGCGCCCTCTACGGCAGGAAGAGTTCCCGCCTCAAAGACATCGAGCTGATCCTGCGGTTCTTTGGCCTCTACTTTCACGCGGGGAGTTACCGCAGGCCAATGAAGGGGTTTCTGAATCGATACATGGCGGCGAACCGAGATCTCAGCAAACAGACGGACGCAGTACTAACTCCCCTCTTTGCCAATGCCGTTCAGACGATACGCAATTCAATCGGCGTACGAGCCTTTCATCCATTTGGCGGGGCAGTGAACGCAGCAGTGTTGGACTCAGTGATGTACGGTGTCGCTTCAAGGCTCGCCTACGGTCCCCTAGCTGAGAAAAACTCAGTTCGGTCAGCATATGAGAGTTTGCTCAAGAGCCAGTCATACCTGGCCGCCGTCACTAGGGCGACGGCCGACGAGGAGAGCGTTCGCGCCCGCCTTGATACCGCGAAGCAGGCATTCGCTGCAGCAAAGTGAGCGGAAGACAAGAGGTCCATCGTCTCCAGAATAGGCTCGATGCCACCCTTGCGCGTGGTCCGGCCACCTCGGCAGACATCGAAGTTCAGGCGGATTTCGCCAAGTACGCCTGTGTCCTCGTCTCGGGGTTTCTAGAGAACGCGGTCGTTGCTCTCCTCCTGGACGTCGCACAGAAGAGAAGCGCACCGGAGGTGGCGTTCTTCGTGGAGAGACAGCTGGACTACTGGACAAGCCCGACCACCGAAAAGATCGTGCAGTTGTTAGGCGACTTTAACCCAGACTGGCGAAAGACAGCCGAAGACTATCTCGTCGATGAGCGAAAGGCAGCTGTCAACAGTCTCGTTGCTCTGCGGCACAAGATCGCTCATGGCGAGTCAGTCGGTACGAGTATTGCGCAGGTACGAGCGTACTATGCCACGGTAGTCGGTGTCATCGCCTTTGTTGCCGACCTTGTGGATCCTCTCTCCGGACTCGTGCCTGCTACATTAGGATCGCACCCGTGAGCGCTGCCCGCGACCTCTACTTGGCCGCCCAGCGAGGCGGCGCATTGTTCCGACCAGGAGACGAAGAGGCTCATCGGACACTCGTTGAAGCTTCGAAGTTGTGGAGCGCTGATGGACGTCATTTCAGCGCAGGCTACGCGATGTCTTGGGCGGCACGAGCAGCTTGGGGCGATCCCGAGCGTATGATAGCTGCTCAACGAACTGCCGTAGCTCACTTTCTCAAAGCCATAGACACAAATCCACCAGAGGCGCTTGAGGCGCTCGCGGCCCTCCACAAGCTTCGGGGGGAGTTGTCGGAGGCGTCGTTCTTGTTTGGAAGCAGGTCGGAGCGGCTACGGTCGGCATCAAGGGAAATGGACGGCGAATTGGCTCAACGGTTGCTGACCTTCTTCACCGATTCTCCCAACGCCATGAACTTTCTCGTTCGGGGTAACCAACTCTCAACGGACCTGGATGGCATTTGGGAACCGATCTTCCCTGAATACGAAGTACCGCTTGGTACGGAGTCGTTTGGTGAGCGTGTGGTTCTAAATCTACCATCTGCATTTCATTTGCTCATAAGGATCGGCGACTATGTGAGCGCCGACTCAATCGCTCGCGCCTTCCCACAAGCGCTCACGTCAGCGGGCCTAAGGGGATGGGCTGCGGTTGCTAGGTCATTCGTCGATCATGAACACGCTGTGGAGTGGCTCGATACGGCTGCCGAAGTGTTTGCCGAAGATACGCATCCTGGAGGAGACCCCGAAGCAGTTCGAATAGAGCTAGAGAAGATGGGCGGACATTGGTCCGGGATCAATGCGATGCTTTGGACAAAGTACTTCCGAGCGCGCGCGCGTGTTCTTGAGGCGATAAGAGACCCGAGCCGGGTCAGAGAGCTTATTGGCGCGGCCGGAGTCGCCCTCCAGGGAACTGAGTCCGGTTTCGTCGCCGGTGAAGCTTCCCGGCTCCGGATCATAGTGGGAGTCCTCACCAAACTTCTAGCAGATCCGGCTTCCCTCAACGCGGACGGGGCCCGTCAAAATTACTTGTTGCATGCGAGCATTTCTGGTGAGGAGCAGCACGACGAAGCAGCACTGGAGTTCTTGCAGCGCGCCGCAGAGGCATTCCGCGGCTTCCGCACCGATCCTGTCACGGAATTGACGAAGGATAACCTTTCATCCGCCTTAGCTGCGCTAGCGCGGCTTCCGCTAATTGGACCGGAGGTGGCGGAGGCGCTGCGACCGGCCCTCGGTGCGAGCGCGCTCAACCAGACACTGGGACCAGTCAGGACCTGGGTTCACCGAACAATCCAGGGCATTACGGACGAGGCACAGCTCCGTCATGTTCTGCTCCGCCTATTGCAAGCATCGCTTCCCCGTTACGCGCAGGTTCGCCACGGTCCAATCGAGTTTGGGAAAGACTTGGCCGTAGTGGTCGAAGAAGGCGGCCGCCAAATCCTGCGAATGTACCAGGTCAAGTGTGGGGAAATCGACAAGAAGAGGTGGCGAGAGAGTCGAGACGAGCTCGAGGAAATGTTCCAGGTGCCGATACCCATATTTCAGCTCGCTGTCGATCCGGATGTGCGTGAGGGAATACTGGTGGCAACTGGTCATGCGAATCCGTACGTCGAGCCTGTAATGAACGCTTGGTTTGCTGAACAACGGGAGACGTTCGGGCGCCGAATCTCCTTCATGCACCTCGATGAGGTTGTCGGCTGGATCTTCCGCGAGCGACTCATAAGCGAGTTCAAGGCGGTATTAAGCGAGTTGGGCATCGGTCTCATGATTGAGGGTCAAGCGTAGGGCAGTTGTTGGCGCTTGCTTCGCATTCGTCGGCTGGCGCATAGCCAGGGAAAGGACGGGAACCGCGGACGCAGACATATACAAGCATTTGGAGTCTAGTCGGGACTCTCGAGGGGGTTCTAGCGCTTCACTCAGACCTTGCACCAGGACATTAGCAATCATGACTCAACGAAGCATGGATTTATGGCTCTAAAGAAATCTCAACTCTATAGCTCCCTCTGGGCCAGCTGCGACGAACTGCGTGGCGGCATGGATGCAAGCCAGTACAAGGACTACGTCCTCGTCCTGCTCTTCATCAAGTACGTCAGCGACAAGTACGGTGGCCAACCTTACGCGCCGATCTCGATCCCCAAAGGCGCGAGCTTCAAGGACATGGTCGCGCTCAAGGGCAAGAGCGACGTCGGCGACCAGATCAACAAGAAGATCATCGCGCCGCTCGCCAACGCCAACAAGCTGTCCGATTTCCCCGACTTCAACGACTCGACGAAGCTCGGCGACGGCAAGGACAAAGTCGATCGCCTCACCAATCTCATCGCCATCTTCGAGAACCCGGCCCTCGACTTCTCCAAAAACCGCGCCGAGGGCGACGACATCCTGGGAGATGCTTATGAGTACCTGATGCGGCACTTTGCCACCGAGAGTGGCAAGAGCAAGGGGCAGTTCTACACGCCCGCCGAGGTCAGCCGCATTATGGCGCAGCTTATCGGCATTCGTGAAGCGAAGACCAGTGCCGCCACCACCGTGTACGACCCCACCTGCGGTTCAGGCTCATTACTCCTGAAGGTGGGCGACGAGGCAGGCACGGCCGTCACCCTGTACGGCCAGGAAAAGGATGCGTCCACGAGCGCCCTCGCCCGAATGAACATGATCCTGCACAACAACCCACAGGCGCTCATCGAGCAGGGCAATACGCTTGCCAATCCCAAGATCAAGGAAAACGGCAACCTCAAGACCTTCGACTATGTGGTCGCCAATCCGCCGTTCTCGGACAAGCGCTGGAGCAACGGCCTCGATCTGGCCAACGACCCATTCGATCGTTTCAAGCCGTTCGGAACGCCCCCTGCTCGGCAGGGCGACTACGCCTACCTCCTACACATCGTTCGCTCGCTAAAGAGCACGGGCAAGGGCGCCTGCATCCTGCCGCACGGCGTCCTGTTTCGCGGCAACGCCGAGGCTGACATCCGCAGAGCCTTGGTGCGGAAGGGTTACCTCAAGGGCATCATTGGGTTGCCCGCGAACCTGTTCTATGGTACTGGCATCCCAGCCTGCATTGTGGTCGTGGACAAAGAAGGCGCACAAGCCCGCAAGGGCATTTTCATGATCGACGCCAGCCGCGGCTTCATGAGGGATGGTCCCAAGAATCGCCTGCGGGAGCAGGACATCCACAAGATCGTCGACGTTTTCAGGAAACAGCTCGATGTCCCTAAGTACTCGCGTATGGTCTCGCTCGAGGAGATTGAGAAGAATGGTTTCAATCTCAACATGCCCCGGTACATCGACAGCCAGACGCCCGAGGATCTCCAGGACATCGCGGGCCACCTGCAGGGCGGCATCCCAGTCGCCGATGTCGATGCGCTCGAGCGCTACTGGAAGGTGTGCCCCCAGCTCCGGCACACACTGTTCAAGGAACTCCGCCCCGGCTATGTCGATCTCACCGTGGAGAAATCGGCCATCAAGTCCACCATCTACCAGCATCCTGAGTTCACGACTTTCATCACCGGCATGAAGGACCATTTCAATGGGTGGCGGCAGACCAGCGCAGCGACGCTCAAGGCATTGACTGCAGGCTTCCATCCGAAACAGGTGATTGCAGCGCTAGCTGAGGGGCTGCTCGCTCATTACGCGGGCAAGCCGCTCATCGACCCCTATGATGTCTACCAGCATCTGTTGAACTATTGGGCCGAGACTATGCAGGACGACTGCTATTTGATCGCTGCCGACGGCTGGAAGGCTGAGACCACTCGAATAATCGAGAAGGACAAGAAGGGAAGGGAGCGGGACAAGGGATGGACCTGCGATCTCATCCCCAAGTTCCTCATCGTCGGACGGCGTTTTGCCAAAGAGCAGGCTGCTATCGACCAGCTGACCGCGAAGCTGGAGGGTGTCACCGCCCGCGTCACCGAGATCGAAGACGAGCACGGCGGCGAGGAGGGGGCGTTCGCCGACTTCGACACGGTAAACAAAGCTAACGTCAGCGCCCGAGTGAGGGAGGTCAACGATGACACGGACGCGAAAGACGAAGCCGCCGTGTTGAATGAATGGCTGAAACTCAAAGAAGAAGAGTCCGACCTGAAGAAGCGCCTGAAGGAGGCCGACGCCTCGCTCGACGTCAAAGCGTACGCCACGTATCCGAAGCTCACAGAGTTAGAGATCAAGACGCTCGTGGTCGACGACAAATGGCTCGCCGCCATAGATGCCGCGATCCATGGTGAAGTGGACCGCGTTAGCCAGCATCTCGCTTTGCGCGTGAAGGAACTGGCCGAGGCCTACGAGACACCCCTCCCGCAATTGGCCAGCCGTGTGGCGGAAATGGAGGCCAAGGTCAACCGTCACCTGGAGACGATGGGGTTCGCATGGTAGCTCGGCCCGGCCACAAGCAGACCGAAGTGGGGGTTATCCCGCAGGATTGGGAGGTCGCCAGACTTGGGGCAGTTTGTTCTATGAAGAGCGGAGAGTCGATAACGAGCGCAAGCATAGACGAATTTTCCGAGTACCCATGTTACGGCGGCAACGGCCTGCGCGGATTCACAGGGCGCTTCACTCATGACGGCCGCTATGCCCTGGTTGGACGTCAGGGCGCACTGTGCGGGAACGTGCTGAGTGTGGAAGGGAGATTGTTCGCATCAGAGCACGCAATCGTTGTGACGGCTCTCTCAAGAACAGACATCCGTTGGTTGACCTTCATGTTGGGAGCAATGCGACTCAACCAGTATTCAGAATCATCCGCCCAGCCTGGTCTGTCCGTCTCGAAACTCCTCAATCTTGATGTGGCGTGCCCGCCCACCCAAGCCGAACAGGAAACCATCGGCCAGGCCCTGTGCGATATGGACGCCCTCATCGAATCCCTTGAGCGACTCCTCTCCAAGTCGCAAGAGATTAAGCAAGGCGTCATGCAGGAATTGCTCACCGGCAGGAAGCGCCTGCCAGGTTTCAGCGGGAACTGGGAGGAGAAGCGTCTCGACGAACTAGGACAATGGACAGGCGGCATGACACCGTCGATGCGGAACTCGGAGTATTGGGAGCCCGGAACGGTGCCGTGGATTTCGTCTGGGGATGTGAAGAGAGTCAGACTGGTTACAACCGCGTTCTGGATCTCAGAACACGCAGTAAGGCAGGGAGCCACGACGTTACTTCCGCCGCAGTCGATAGTCGTGGTTACGCGAAGCGGCATTCTTCGGAAGTTCCTACCGGTTGCCATGAACATGATCCCGATGGCCATCAACCAGGATATCAAGGCGCTCTTGCCGAATGAACACGGTCTACCGGAGTACCTATTGCATTCGCTCACCTTCAACGGAGATCGCATACTCGCTCGGTGTCTCAAGTCTGGCACCACCGTTGAGAGTATTGAGTTCTCGTGGCTAAAAGCGCTGACCATTCCTATGCCTCCAATCCACGAACAGAACGTCATCGCGGGCGTTCTCTCCGACATGGACGCCGAAATCGCTTCGCTGGATGACAGACTCACCAAGGCCCGTCAGCTTAAACAGGGCATGATGCAAGAACTGCTTACCGGAAGGATCCGCCTCGTATGAAGAGCTATTACCGCGTCATGCTCGGCCGGAAAAGCGGCCACGCGGCAGAGTGTTTCGCTGGCGGCTTCATTGGCACGGACTTCAACATCCACGAAGATTTGAGCCGCAAGCTTCCGGAGGAGTGGCGAGCGTTTAACAAACAGTTCATCCCTGTCTTCCTAGCGAAACATCCGGACAAATCGAAAGTCACCGCGGGCCTTGCCTGCGGCGCGATCTGGACTGTCTCCAAGGGCATCAAGATGGGTGACCGCGTGCTTTGCCCGGATGGCGCCGGGTCCTATCGTGTGGGCACGCCAATCGGTGACTACTACTACGCCGATGGTCAGATCCTGCCCCACCGGCGCAAGGTCCATTGGCTGGAAACGACCATCGCTCGGTCGGCGATGAGCGAAGCGCTGCAGAACTCGACAGGATCGATCGGCACGGTCTGTGAGGTTACGGACTACCATGACGAGCTCGACCGGCTGATCGGAGATGCTCCATCGGGGCCTCAAGCTGCAATCATCGCGGGTGACCCGGACATCGAAGACCCCGTGGCCTTCGCGATGGAGAAGCACCTCGAGGCATTCTTGGTCGCAAATTGGAATCAGACCCTGCTCAGCAAGGACTTCTCAATCTACGAGGAGGATGGAGAGCCGGTCGGACAGCAGTACGCCACCGACGCAGGGTCGATCGATGTTCTCGCGATCAGCAAAGACAAGAAGCGCTTGCTCGTGGTCGAACTGAAGCGTGGCAGGGCCAGCGATGTAGTTGTAGGCCAAGTGCTGCGCTACATGGGCTTCGTCAAGGAGCAGATCGCCGAGGATGACCAAGTCGTCGAGGGTGTGATCATCGCCCTCGATGATGACCAAAGGATGCGCTGGGCGCTCATGTCCGTACCGTCGATTTCGTTCTATAGCTACCAGGTCAGCTTCAAGCTGTTGAAGGCCTGACATGACCACCGTCGGTCAGCCCGAGCGCGTCACCCAAAGTCGTGTTATCGCCCTGTTCCGTGACGAACTGGACTACCGCTACCTCGGCGACTGGACCGACCGCGAGGGCAACACCAACATCGATGACGGCTTGCTTTCGGATTGGTTGACAAAGCACGGCTACAGCAAGACGCAGATCGGCGCCGCTCTCTACAAGCTCCACACCGAAGCCGCCAACCACAGCCGCTCTCTCTACGGCAACAACCAAGCGGTCTATAGCCTCCTGCGCTATGGAGTTCTGGTGAAGGTGGAGGCGGGCAAGGTGACCGAAACCGTCCACGTCATCGACTGGCACGAACCTGAGAAGAACGACTTTGCCATTGCGGAGGAGGTGACGCTGACCGGCAACCACGAGCGGCGGCCTGACATCGTGCTGTACGTGAATGGAATCGCTGTTGCCATCCTGGAACTTAAGAACAGCCGCGTGAGCATCGGTGATGGCATCCGGCAATGTCTTTCGAATCAGACGCCAATGTTCCACCAGTGGTTCTTCAGCACGGTCCAGCTCATCTTCGCCGGCAACGACTCTGAAGGCCTGCAATTCGGCGCTATCGGCACGCCGGAGAAGTACTTCTTGAAATGGAAAGAAGACGAGGCTGACAACAGCCGCTTCAAGCTGGACAAGTACCTGCTCCGGATGTGCCGCAAGGACCGGCTCATCGAGCTGATGCACGACTTCGTGCTCTTCGACGGCGGCGTGAAGAAGCTGCCCCGCGCGCACCAGTACTTCGGCGTCAAGGCTGCCCAGGCTCATACACGAAGGAGACAGGGCGGCATCATCTGGCATACCCAGGGCAGCGGCAAGAGCATCGTGATGGTGCTCCTTGCGAAATGGATCCTCGAGAACAATCCCAACGCCCGCGTTGCGATCATCACCGACCGGGATGAGCTGGACAAGCAGATCGAGGGAGTCTTCAAGGGCGCGGGAGAGCCGATCTACCGCACCAGTAGCGGCCGCGACCTGATGAAGCAGCTCGGCCAAGCGAAGCCCCGCCTCCTGTGCTCGCTGGTGCACAAGTTCGGTCGTAAGGAAGTTGAAGACTTCGATGCCTTCATCAGGGAGCTGGAGGCGGAGCCCAGTCGCACCGTGGGCGAAGTATTCGTCTTCGTGGACGAGTGTCACCGCACGCAAAGTGGCAAGCTGCACCGAGTGATGAAAGCGATGATGCCCAACGCGGTCTTCATCGGCTTCACCGGCACACCACTGCTCAAGCAGGACGCGCAGACCAGTTTCGAGGTGTTCGGCGGCTACATCCACACCTACAAGTTCAGTGAGGGCGTGGCGGACGGGGTCGTCCTCGACCTCGTGTACGAGGCGCGGGACATCGATCAGTGGCTCGGGTCCGAAGAGAAGATCGACGCTTGGTTTGAGGCTAAGACGAAGGGTCTGAACGACTGGCAGCGGGACGAGCTCAAGAAGCATTGGGGCACCATGCAGCAGGTCCTCAGCTCTAGGTCGCGTATGGAGCGCGTGGTGAGCGACATCGTGTTTGACTTCAGCGTCAAGCCCCGTCTATCCAGCCAACGCGGCAACGCGATCCTCGTGGCTTCCAGCATTTACGAGGCGTGCAAGTACTTCACGCTATTCCAGAAGACGCCTTTCAAGGGCAAGTGCGGCGTGGTGACCTCGTACAATCCGCAGGCCAGAGACGTGACGCTCGAAGAAACGGGCGCGAACTCGGAGACAGACAAGCAGTTCATCTACAACACCTACACTGATCTGCTCAAAGACGTTGATGCCAAGCCTGGCATGTCGAAGACCGAGACGTACGAAGACGCTGCGAAGTCGCTATTCACCAAAGAGCCGGCGAACCTGAAGTTGCTCGTCGTCGTTGACAAACTGCTCACCGGCTTCGACGCACCGCCCTGTACATACCTGTACATCGACAAGTCGATGCAGGACCACGGCCTTTTCCAGGCGATCTGTCGCGTGAACCGACTGGACGGCGAGGATAAGGACTTCGGGTACATCGTGGATTACAAGGATCTCTTCAAGCGGGTCGAGAACGCCATCGCTGTCTACGCATCAGAGCTGGACCACAGCGCCGGTGGAGCCGACCCCCAGGTGCTGGTGCAGGATCGCCTGAAGAAGGGGAGCGAACGTCTCGACAACGCGGTCGAGGCGCTCGGCTTGATCTGCGAGAACGTGGAGCCGCCCAAAGGGGAGCTGGAGCACATCCACTACTTTTGCGGCAACACCGAGATTCCAGCCGACCTCGAGGAGCGCGAGCCCCAGCGTGCCGCGCTTTACAAAGGGACCGCTGCCCTCGTGCGGGCCTACGCCAATATTGCCGACGAGCTGGACGGCGCGGGATACAGTGCGGCGGATGTGCACCGCATTAAGGACCAACTTTCACACTACCTCAACGTGCGGCAAATCGTCCGCAACGCTAGCGGCGAGACGCTCGACCTCAAGGCGTATGAGGCCGACATGCGGCACTTGATCGACACGTACATCGAGGCTGATCAGCCGCGGAAGATCTCTCCGTTTGACAACCTCAGCCTCGTGCAGCTGATCGTGAAAAGCGGCATTGCCAGCGCGATCGCGACGAGGTTGGTCGGCCTGAAGAATCAGGCCGCAATCGCCGAGACCATTGAGAACAACGTCCGACGTAAGATCGTCCGGGAGCAATTGACCGATCCGGCCTACTATGGGAAGATGTCGACCTTGCTCGACGAGATCATCGCCGCCCGAAAGGCGAGGGCGATCGAGTACGAGGAATACCTCAAGCGGATAGCCGAGCTGGCACGGCGGGTCGAGTCAGGCGCAGGGGAGGACACTCCAAGCGAGTTGCGCGACAAGCCGGCGGTCCGTGCCTTGTACAACAATCTCAAGGACGGAGGAGGGGCGCGGGTTTCTGAGCCACAGGCCGTGCTGGATCTCGCCCTCAAGGTCGACGGCGCGGTCCGTAAGGCGCGCTTCGACGCGTGGCGCGGCGTTCAGGCCCGCGAGCAAATGATCAAGCGGGCGTTGTTCGGAGTGCTGCATGATGAAGCTGAGGTAGAGCGGATCTTTCTCATCGTCAAAGCGCAGAGGGAATACTGAGTTGACCAGTCTCCGCCTGGGCGACATCGCCGTCGATGTGGTTCTAAAGGACATCAAGAATGTCCATCTCAGCGTTTACCCCCCGACGGGCCGTGTGCGGATTTCCGCTCCGAAGCGGATGAGCGTCGACACCATCCGCGTGTTCGCAGTCTCAAAGCTGGATTGGATCAAGCGGCAACAGATGATACTGCGGGAACAGGAACGGGAGAGCCGCCGCGAGTACGTCGATCGCGAGAGCCACTACGTCTGGGGAAGGCGCCACCTGTTGAAGGTTGCCGAGGAGGACGCCGCCCCGCAGGTGGAGCTCCGCGCGGGAACGATGCTGATGCGAGTTCGCCTTGGCGCTAGTGAGGAGATGAGGAAGGCAGTCGTCGCGGGTTGGTACCGCCAGACGCTCAGGGCCGCGGCTCAGCCGCTCATCGAGGTCTGGGAGCGTCGCCTAAGGGTTGAGGTGCGACGACTCTTCGTGCAGCAGATGAGGACGAAATGGGGGAGCTGCAACACGACGGCGCGTTCAATCCGCCTGAATACGGAGCTGGCCAAGAAGCCACGCGAGTGTCTCGAGTACGTCGTGCTGCATGAGTTGGTTCATCTCATCGAGCGCCGGCACGATGATCGGTTCAGGGAGTACATGGATCGATTCATGCCGCAGTGGCGGCAGTACCGGGATGAGTTGAACCGGGCGCCGTTGGCACACGTGGATTGGCGGTATTAAGTGGATTTAGACGGAGTGATGCGAAAAAGGGTTCGGCTTAACGTCGCCGCGGGATTCAGGCACCTGAGGTGGGTTGGGTTGCGTGCGCCATCCGCTACGGCCCCTCCCCCACCACAACCCCCGTCCCCTCCCCCTGCTGCGCGATCTCCCGCCGCAGCTCCTGAATCTGCTCCTCCGTATTCTCTGCCTCCTTGAGCTTCGGATTCATCTCCACCGTCTTCACCGCCGCCTTGAGGGTTCACAGCGCGAGCAGTGGGCGTCTGGCTCGGTCACACATTGACCCGCCTAGTGTGTCTGCCGTGCGTGGGTAAGGAACGGGTCACCATCCTCGAGCAGCAGTCACCCAGCGGCTTCGAACAGCGCCCGCGCATCGCCATGGGGATGATCTCGTGGAACGCCCTGCTCAACGCGATCAGCATGGTGGCCGGCAAAAGCCCGACAGAGAAAGCAGCGACTGGCAGGGTGTCCGCGATTATCGGCGCGGTGCTGTTGTTCGCCGCAATATCGCTTGGTCTGGCGGTCGCTGCGATGTACGTGCTCCGCAAATTGAATCCCGCGCCCACCTTCAGGCTCCAAAGGCACGGAGTGCGCTAGCCAGCGCTTCAGCGCACGGATAAAACGATCCGACCTTTCTCCCCGATCTCAAAACACCAGCACCCACTCCGCCGACACGCTCTAATCGGCGAGCTCCCCGAACGAGCTGCCCCGTGCGCCCTGCGCAAGCTCGGCGTCACCGATCCCGCGCGATGTAGATGTACGAGTGACGGGGGGCCATCCGTTGGGTGGGGCTATTCGAGCGGCACCTCTAGTGGGTTGCGGTGCTCCGCCAACCCGGCCGCCAGTGATCAGGTCTCCACTAAAAACGCGTCGACGAGGCGGATGTTGGCCACGGAGCCCAGGATGCTACTTGCGGTTTCCACTGCTTCAAACTTGTGAGAGTACCTATCTCTGGCACCCTCCTCCGAGGTGCAAGGCCTCCAGCTGCCGAACAAGGCTATCGACCTGTGCAGGGGCGTGACTTGTTTGATCGTCGAGCATCCTTCGCCACCTCTCCTCTCTCGGTCCCTTCGACTGGCGAAGCCAAGCGAGACTAACGGCTGAGCACCTTGGCGACGCGGATGCCTCGCTGATGCGCATCATGATGGACACACGGTGCACGTCGTTCCCGTTCCCCTGCTTCGTCTCAGGAAAGTACCGCGTGATGACGTCAGTCTGGTAAACCTCTTCACGAACGGCCCACTCGATTCGAGCCCGACGTAGGAGCGACTCGATAAACGCCTGGGTGAAGTATTTATCCGCTGCAACTCGGAATCTCAGGTTCGGCTTTGGAAACTCCTCGACTTCGGGCACCGTTAGGAAGTTCTTCGTGAAAACCAGGATCACGCCGTTTGAGACACTGTCACCATAAAGGAGCGCCGCTTCCCGCCCCTTCAGTATCTCGACGCTTGCTATGTCATCTGGGTTAAGGTCTGCGAGACGACGGGCCATGCTCGAATCCGACCGGACCCCGTCGATGTAAACGCGCGGTTCGGCTGAACCCGCAATGGATGGTCCGCCGCGGATCATGACGTGGCTGCCGCCAGAGTCCAGTGAGCGGATCGTGATGTGGCTGCCGCCAGAGTCCCGTGAGTTGACTAACACGGTGACGGTCTCCTGCGCGAAGGCAATGGCGCCAATCTGTGGCGAAGCGGGTTTCTCTTTGCGACATGCCCGCAGGGGGATTGTCAGGGCCAATGTTGCGGCAACCCCCATAGCGAGTTTGGTCATGTATCTACCTCTGATGAGGTATGGCCCGCGCGAGTCGGCTCCTTGGCGCGGGATATCAAGCCGCGCTGATACTCAATTCCGAGATGGAGAGCGCAAACGCTCACCAGCGGGACAAAATCCAGGTAGAGGCCAAAGTTGGTAGCACAGAGGTATGGACCAAGGAGCAGGAGAAGCGCGAGTAACACCAAGGTGAGAACGCGACGAGTCTTTAGGAAAACGCCGTAGACGAGGACCGCTGCAGCAAGATCAATAAGCATGGCGATCCACCTGGGCACCGCAGGGAAGAATCTGCGATCGTTTAGCGCTTCTACATAATTCGCATGTAGATAGAGGCCTGGAACTTCACCAATGGGGCTCGAGAAGTTCTCTATCGGCTGTCCCGTGCGCTTGTTATACGTTCCTCCAATGATGACAATTCTATTGCGGCAGCGCTCGGTCACTTCTGTTGAGCCCGCGAGTATTTCCCTCGCGGAGATCTTATCGAATTCGCGATCTCGAATGAAGCCAGCATAAACAAAGGCACCCTGTCGCAAGGCGTTCTTGATGTGCTTGTTCTGGTCGGCTTTACTCCTGATGTGAGCAACGTCTTCGTAGGCACGTACGATCTTTTGGGCGAAGGAAGGGAAATACTCGGTAGACGAACTGTTTGAACTTCGCGCTTCCACCTGAAGCGGCAGTTGCCTAGGGTCCTTCGGCAGGTTGACGTGGCCGACGTAAGTTCCCGAAGGCAATTCGCTATCAGGAAAAAGGTTCGGGATCTCCTCGAACTCTCCATCGGGCCCCTGTTTCAGGACGCGAGTAAGGACTACCGGTATCCCAGATCCAGCAATCGTGTCGATAGCCCTGAGTAGATACTGGTTATCCGTCGTCCGCATTCGCGAGTCGCCAGCTTCACTGAGTAGCTGGACGTCGAGAGCGATTATCATGGGCCGTACTCTCGCCAATGTCAGAGCGAGATCCGCTAAGGCGCGCCGGTTTATCGGCGAATTGCTCCCGAATGGGTCGTGGAGGAATGTGGAGTCGTCAATCTCGACCAGAGTTACCCATTGAACACGTGCCTGTCGGGGGTTGGCGTAAGAGAGGACTTCGTGTGCCTTCGATTGCACAATCCGTATGACGGGTAGCTGGTGTTGAACGTCCTCGCATGCATATGCGGACCCGACGACCAGCAGTACCACAAGCCCTGCTCTTCCGTAGAACGTCCTAAAGAGAGCCTTAATCCTTCCTGGGAAAGGCTTTATCAGTACAAAAGGCACTCTTCCTCGGTCCAACTGTGCCGGTCGGGCGTCAGTTCCTGCCGTATTCCAGCACCGGCTGTCGGGGTAATGTCCAGAACATCCAGAGAACACATACCGGCCGTGAGTATCCCATCAGCCGGCTTCGCAATTCCCTCCCTCCGAGACTTCGGCGAGTCGCAACACATCGCGCTGAGGTTGCTCGTATTCAGTGACGTTCCAATATCCGCTCGCCAGTGCGGCTTGCAAGGTGCGCAGAGCTGCGGGTGCCAATCACAGGTTCACCCCTGTGGCGCTCACCATCAAGCAGAAATAAAACCCACTCTATTTCGGACGAGGGCGATCGATTCAGTGCGGAAGTCGAGGGGAGTTGACCCCATCTGCCTAGCGCGCTTAAACCACAATCTCAATCCCCTCCCCCACCTCCACCTCCACCCCAAACCTCCGCCCCAGCGCGTCATAATCCATCAAGACGCTGGCTGGATAAACCGCCGCAACCTCGGGCGCGCAAAGCCCCATAGCGCTGTGCACGAGAATTCCCCGCGGCACGATCAGGCGCTCAATCATCGCGTGCTCCGCCCTATAACCGTCTTCGTGCTCGACCACCTTTCCCCACAGCCCGACGGTGCCCCTCACCGGATAGTCATCGCCAGCAAATCCGGTCGCCCTTGCACCGAATACCTGCCCAAACTCGATGGCTCGCCGCTCGTTCTGGAATGCGTAGATCCCGCACTCGGATTGGAGTGCAAGACGCTCGTTTTCAGCCTCGAACGCGCAGTCGCACCACAGCACTCGAGGCGCTACAGGCGCCACCAGATGCGGGCCCTCCCACCACACTGGCGGCCTTCTGGCGATCGACTTGAGATACCATCCCCTTTCCCCAAGTTTCGCCGCGTACCACCAGCGGTAACCAAGTATCACACCGGCACCGCCGTAGGCACCGGCGGGTGCGGCCTAGGAGCCGGCTGTGATGGAACGTCATCGAACTGCGGGATCAGGTCCTCATCAAACTCTACATCAAGCTCGCGAATCACTTTGCCGAGTTTCATTTGACCTCCTCTTTCGGTGTCGTTTGCCAGCCCAAGCGCTCCAGGATTTCTGCCTCCACTTCGCCGCGCAGCCGGCCGTAATGCGCGCGACTCAACGTGCGAACGCACGCGGCACCATCGTGCTCCATCTCCGGCGGCGGCACGCGCAGGCGCCCGAGACTCGCAACGCCACCCGCACCGGTCACTCGCCCGACCGCATGATAGTTCCGGAGACTCAACAGCTCCGTGTCGCCGAACCGCGGCCACATGATGCGAGGGAACACGCTGAAGCTGTCGCCCGCGACCTGCCGGAACAGAATGACCTGGCCCACGGCACCCAGAATCGCCTCGCGCGCGCGCACCTGGAGCGCCTCGAGCCGCTGATGGGCCAGCGTCACGCCGACATTGAACTTTCGCGCCGCGCCCAGGAACCGGAGCAGGCCGGGCGTCACGAACTCGTGAAACTCATCCACGTAGATATTGAGACGTGGCCGAGCCTCGGCCGCCAGGCGGCTGCGCTCCATCGTCAGTCGCTCGAGCTTGTGTAGCAGGATCATCCCCAACAAGCGCGAATTGAAATCGCCAATCGAGCCGCGCGACAAATCCGCAAGCAGGACCCCGCCGTTGTTGAGCAATGCGGGGAAGTCGAGGCCGCGCGCCTGGCCCAACGTCTGCCGCAGAATCAGATCGTCCACGAAACACGACAGCTTCGCACCGCAATACGCGATCATCTCGACATGGGAATTGCCCACCCAGGGCAGCCACACCCTTTCGAAATAATTGTGGATCCACGGATCTGACGACTGCGCCAGCTTCGTCTTGACGAACGACTTGTCGGTGAACAACAGGGCCAGCTCAGGCAGCGACCCGTTGCACTCCATGAGCAGGCGCATCCCATTGCGCAGCGCCTGGTGCAGCACCGGTCCCTGATGCTCGGGAAGAAACAATTCCTCATAGAGCTCGAGCATGAACTGCACGGCGAGATCGCGCTCGCGCTCGGTCTGCGCATCGAAAATGTTGATGCCGATCGGCCAATCCATATCCGCGGCATCGAACAACACGATCCGCTCGAGCACAGCGCGGTCGTCAGGACAGCGAGCGAGAATCGCGGAGATGAGATCCCCGTGCGGGTCGAGCACGCAGCACGCGCGACCCGCACGGATGTCATCGAGAATGAGATGCAGGAGCAGCGTGGACTTTCCCACACCGGGCAGACCCGAGACGTAAGTGCCGAGCTGCTGGTTCGCCCGAAGCGTGAGCAGCAGCTCTCGACCCTCGTGTTCTTGAGCGGCCACGAGGGCCTCGAGCGGCTGTTCACCCGCCGTCTCGCCATTCCCGCGCTCTGGGACAAGCAGGCGCAGCATTCCTAATCCGTGAGCGCAGCCGCCGCTGCGCTGCCGAATTCCTGGTGCAGGCGCACTCTCGCGCCCTGCCACCCACCCTCGACGACGAAAAGGTGCATGGACCTCGGGCGGCCCTTGGCGCTGGGAAGAACCGCAACCGCGACACAACCATCCAGCTCCGAGTCAATCACGGTATTGAGCGCGCAAATACTTGCCGCCAACGCCTCATACTCGGGCGGTTCGTACCGCATCCGCTCCACACGCAGCGGGAAGACGTCCGTCCCACAAAAGAGCTCGAGGCTTCCCTCAGTCGGATATCGCTCCTCCAGCGAGACAATCTCTTGAACGCTTTGCTCGGACACGCTCCGACGCATCGTGGCGAGCGCGTCCTGGTTGAAAACGCTCCCGCCCCAGACAGCGCGCGAGGTCTGATCGGGAATCACCGTCGCCAGCCGACCGAGCAGCGCGACTGATTGGGTTCGCAGGGACTCGTCGCTTGGAAGGATCGTTCCCGCAAACCCCAGCACCGGAGCATCCGCACTCGACCCTCGAGCGAGGATCTGCCAACGAACTGGGATCATGCATCCCAGCGCGACAACCTTCGCGATGGCCGCTGGTTTATCGATCGCAACGAATGCGACCCCCTCCGGCCAAAGTCTCTTGACGACTGTTTCGGCAGGCTGCGCCTTCGCCTGAGCGACGAGACCCGCATTGCGCCAGAAATTCGCCAACGTAATCGCGCGATCGGCTACCGGGTCCGCGACCAGCACTTCGCGAATGCGATTCCGCAGCGCTGGTGCCCCAGCGCGCGAGAAGCTTTCGCCCCCGCGGTGCGCGCCCGCGAGCAGTAGTGTGCTTTTCATGGTGCGCAATCCTCCCTGATTCGTCCGGCGGCTCCCCAGGACTCGAAAACCTGTTCCCAGACAGCTCGCGTACGGTTGTAGTTGGCGGCTGATTCGTGCGACGTGGCACTCGGCGATTCCGAGTGGAAACCGCACACCAGCAATTCGATCGTCCCTGCGAGCTTCACTCGCAGTCCTTCTGCATCGAGCCAGCGCACGAACTCCGGCGCGCGCGGCACCCGCCGCTCGAAATTCCAAACCCCCGGCGTCACCTGCCTCAAGTCCGACGCCAGGACCAACACTTTCCGGCCAGATCCTGCCTCGTTCAGCCGGCGCGCCACCCGCCACAGTCCCTCGGCGATCGCCGACCCTCCCTCTCGAGGGAGCTTCGCGATCTGCCAGCTGAGCCGAGCTTCGAATGCCTCTCGCCACGCCCGCTTGTTTTGACTAACTGGCGGCTTGAATCGCTGGGGGTACGTCTCGGTCGCAAACCGTCTCGTCTCGATATCTCGGCCGACGAGCCAAACCTCGAAGCTGCCGCCGCGGCCCTCGGCGGCATCGGCCCAGTAGCGCCCGGCCTCGAGGATCGTGCTGCCCGGGCAGGAGAGCTCCGCTCCCGACGAGCTACGGTCGCACAACACGGTGACATAGACACCTTGCGGCCGGGCCGTGCAGCTCGCTGTCGCCAGAAGAATCGGTAGTGCGAACGCGCTCGCGGCCTTCATGAGGGCGGCGTTGCCTACGCTCCGCACGCCGTTACGCGCGGTCCAAGACAGGTACGCGATGCGATACTCGGCGAGGCTCGCCTCCATGGTTTCGAGCCAACGCAGCCAGGCGACGCGCGCCTTCGCCTCGCGGCTTCGTGCATCCATGTACTCGTCAACGAATTCAGCGATCACGTTGCTCAGATCGCGTGTGGCATTACGGCGCGCCTGGTCTACCGCGGCCATACGGCGCGCTAGCAGTCGCTTCTGACGCTGGAATTTCCGCCATTCGCCGAGCAAGGCGTACGTCGCGGCAGCGCGCCGCTTCAGTACGGCGACACCGAGCGGGATCGCGACCGTAACCAGGATGAAGATGAACGCTTGCTGCCAGCCGCTCCCCTCGATCTGGCTCGCTCGCATCAATCCCAGGCCCGCGCCGAGCAACAGCAGTCCGATCGCCGCGATGATCCGGTGGAGCGGGTCCTCATCGCCAAGGATCTTGCTCGCGAGCATGACCGACGCGACGAAGATTCCGGCGGATGCGAGCAGCACGGCGCCCGCCTCGACAGGGTGGCGAAGCAGTGTGTCGGTCCGAGCCACGTCCACGCCGAGCCAGTCGGCGACCACCAGGGCGAGCGCCGCGAGCTCGCCCAGCGCGAGGAGCGACAGGGCCACGAGCGCGGCCAGCCATTCGCACAGCAGCCGGTTAGGCACGCGATCGGCTTTCAGATACTCACGCTCGCGGCTTTCAATCCCACTCAATTCGTGCTCGAGGCCGCGCAGCTCGAGTGCGTGTCGCGACATCGCTTCCTGCGCGTTCGAGCCACGCTGCAGCAGCTCGTCGGTGGCGATCGCGCCGCGCCGCAGTCGCAGATCCGAGTCCCCCGGCGCGGCGAGGGGATCGTGTGCTACGTACTTCGGGTTCGGCTCGCGTTTGACACGGCCATCGCCCTCGACCGAGAGCGTGAACGGCGGCTCGCCACGGCGTGGAGCCTTGCGTCTTGCGATGGCGAGCCGATCCTCGAGGTAGGCGGGCAATTCCCGGTGCGCCTTGTATGCACGCCGCGCGTCGAGCCAGGCGCTGAGCCTCGACACTTTGCGCGGTCCGAAGATGCTCATCTCTGTCTGCCCCTTTCCGTCCCACAAAAGCCAAGGACTCACGGTCGCGAGCACGCGAACGTGTGCGCGACCGATCGTTATCGATCACCCTCCACCACCACCTCACTGCAACGACGCCCTACTCGAAACTCAGCTCAACGAGCGAGTGAATCGATCGACAATTTTTGTTGCTTAATTGGCCAGAGGCCTAGAATCCCACAAAGGGGCATTTTTACGACGCAGAAATCAAAAAAACCGCAGGATGTGTTGCTTCGAGGAAATAGCTCGGCAAACCCGAGCTTCTTTGATTAAAAACGATCCTCGCGGGATCGTTGCATGGACCTTAGATCACTGTCGTGATCGCGTATTGGATTTCGATCGGCGTCCCTCCTCTTTCGATCAGGGTTATCTAAGTATCTAGCGAGGCCACCGAGGACCTGTCAACGGGGCTCGGCATGACGACGCTCATTCGCCTCCCCCACCTCCGGCCCGACCTTGGACCTGAACGGCCCCACCACGTTCCGCGCGCTGGCCCACGCCCCCATCAACTCCGCGTTGTCGCCAAACCGATGCTTCACCAGCCCGTCGAGCAACCGCACCTGCTCGGGCGGACGCCACAGCATCGAGATCGGCACTCGCGCCCACACGGTCGCGCCGGCCCGCCCGCGTCGCTTCCAGACCACCGTCGCCCCGCACCGTGCGAGCTAATGGATCGTGACGTTCCCTCCACCCAGCTGGTGCTGGCCTGACGCGTAGCCGGTCTCCAGCATGATCCCATAGGTATCGTTTGATCCGCCGGCGCCCGCGTCGGTCACGTCAATCCGGAAAACGTGGGGACCAGCGCCGTCGATCGTCGCCCTGCCGAAGATGCTGGCAGAAGGCCGATCCTGGCTGCAGGTCGTCGCCGTGATCTCGGTCGAGTGCACGTTCATAGCCTGGACGGGTCCTTGATCCTGGTAGTTTTGCTGCCCCTGCGGGGTCCCGTTGGCGAGAACCTTGGCGTTGCCACCGAAGTTGGCGCGGTCCGTGTTATTGGCGATGATCCAGCCGCCGTCAGTGATCGTCACCTGGCACAGGTGCGTGCTCGCGGGCGGCGTCCATGTCTTTGCGGCATCGCCCGATGGCTCCGTCAGGCCCTGCGTTCCGTCGTTGCTCGCGTCGGCGAAGGCATGGATTCGGTCTGCTCCCGGCAGTGCCGCCGTGTAGCAGAACATTGCTTGCCCATTCGCGTCGGTAGTGCCCGTCCCGCTCGACGGGCTTGGGAATGTGGTTGGGACCGAAGGGCCGACGGAGAAGCGGACCGTGACAGCTGGTACGGGATTGCCCGACGCATCCTCCACAGTCGCCGTCACGCAGTGTTGGGTGCCGACCGGATTGACGGCGGTGAGCGGGGTGAGCGTTAGCCTCGCCGGGGTCTGCAGGGGGGTGAAGGCCTCGTTTGTGGTTAGGCGAGTGCTGTTGCCACCGTCCCCTCCGACAGCGAAGACCACGCCGTTGACCACGCCGACGCCCACACAGCACCGTGGGGTGGGCATCGAAGCGACCGTCGTCCATGTGTCGGTCGGGGGGTCATACGCCTCAACCGTGTTAACCACGCTAGTAGCGTTCGCTCCACCCACCGCATACAAGATGCCATTCACCACCGCTGCACCCACGTACGCCCGCGCCGTGGACATCGGGGCCTTCGTCGTCCAGGTGTTCGTCGCCGGATCGTAGGCTTCGACCGTCGAAAGCCTGCCGCCGTTATCACCGCCTAAGACGTAGAGGATGCCATTCACTGCGGCGGCGCCATTGCCTAGCGCCCCACGCCCCGTGGACATCGGGGCCTTCGTCGTCCAGGTGTCCGTCGCCGGATCATAGGCTTCGACCGTCGCGCTACCATTGCCCCCTACAACGTACAGGAGGCCGCCCACGGCTGCGCCCGCAGCACCACACCGCGCCGTCGGCATCGGCGTCTTCGTCGTCCAAGTGTCGGTCGCAGGATCGTAGGCTCGATTGATCGCCACGAAGGCACCTTGACACCCGTAGCCAGTGGAACCACCGACGACATACAGGACGCCGTTAACCACGCCTGCAGCAGACTCGTCCACCCCCGTAGGGGCCGGAGCTTTGCTTGACCAAATGTTCGTCGCTGGGTCGTAGGCTTCGTTCACCGAGAGCTCCGTGAAGTTGCCCGCGCCGCCCACGGCATACAGGATATCATTCACCACGCCAACGCTCAGCGAACTGCGTCCCGTGGACATCGGGGCCTTTGTGGTCCAGGAGCCACTTCCGGGAACGACGGCAAAGTTGGGACGCGGCGGTGCAACTTTGTCCGCTGCAGTGGGCAGCCGTTCACAACTGATTGCGCACAACGCGACTGGCAGGAATAGCGTAGCCCGCCAGCCGAGCGGGATCGCCCCGACTCGGAGTGCCTGCGCAGCTCGTTGTTTCATGGTGCTCTCCTTCTTAATCGCCCGCTACCAAAGGATTCCCCCGTGACATGGGGGAGTCGGTGCAGTTCGCGCGAAGCCACTCCCTTGCAGGTTTTTCGTTGGATCCCCGATGGTTGACGGCCACAGGGCTCCTTAAATACACCGGAGATTCCATGGAGTGCATTCCGTAGCTGGCAAGCCATGTGGCTCTCACAAAAACCTACGGCCCCGCCTCGCGGAGCCGTTGGTTAGGAGGTCGGCGCTAGCATCATGCCGCCGGCTTCACAACATTCGCCCCCTCACCCACCGGGATCTCACCCTGACCTGCCGCCGGCTGGACCCGAAACTCGAACGCTCCGAGCACATTCCGGGCGCCCACGCCCCCATCAGCTCCGCGTTATCCCCAAACCGATACCGCACCAGCCCGTCGAGCACACGCACCTGCTCGGCGATCTCGGCGGCTACGGCCTCGAGATCGGCGCTCGCACCCACGACCTGCCCTGAGCGCAGCGAAGCGTGCTCGCGCCGGCCTGCTCGCGTCGCTTCGATGGTCTGCTCGAACTCACCCAACGCCCCGGCGAGATCGCCCAGCAGCTGCTCCGACATACCGCCCTTCACGAGCACGTCCTTGTGCAGGGTCGCCTTCTCCCACATCCCCCGCGCCATCGTGAGCAACGCCTCGTGGCTGGCTTTGGAGGCTCTGGAGCGCGCGCCGCACTCCGGTCGACCTGCTCTCTTCTTTTTCCTCTCTTACGGAACTCTTACGGAAACGCGAGCCTGTCATCCTGCTTCTTCTTGAAGAAGTGCACGCGCGCGGAGCGAAGAGCCTGCCCTGAGCGTAGCGAAGGTTTACTGGAGCTGCGTTCTTCGATGGCTAAGCAGCGCCCGGAACCGCGCCTCCCGGACCGCCGTTCTGGACGGACAAACCCAGGAGCCTTGTTCCCATGCAGGTCTTCGTCACCGGCGCCACCGGCTACATCGGCTTCGCCGTCGCCACCGCGCTGCGGCGCCACGGCCACCGCGTCTTTGGCCTCGCCAGG
>Ga0066710_100000254_pt1 | contig 29274 bp, 28 predicted proteins | sample GraSoiAngelo_159_FD_79666 | JGI IMG/M metagenome (GOLD analysis project Ga0066710, IMG submission 79666) | Grasslands soil microbial communities from the Angelo Coastal Reserve, California, USA - 14_1009_16_40cm | ecosystem: Environmental > Terrestrial > Soil > Grasslands | place: USA... | reverse complement strand
CGGGACGGTCGATACTTTGCTCTATCCACAAGGTGACATCAGTGGAAGCGCGAACGGCGACCCCAAGAGCTCGGGTTACATCGCGAATTTCGGGTTCTGGCCGTGGCAGAACCTACAGCTCTCGGCGCAATACACCGGCTACACCCGTTTCAATGGAAGTACCACCAACTACGATGGGGCCGGCCGCAATGCAAACAGCAACAACACGTTCTATCTGGTTGCAAGATTCCTTTTCTGAGACACACGCGGAACAATTATCAACAAGTCATAAGGAGAACAACTCAATGAGATGCGAGGCATTTGTACTGATAGTACTGACAGCAGGGTTATGCAGCGCGGCGTGGGCGGGGGATATCGAGGGCAAAGTTACCGGAATGAAAGGGCACTCGGTGGTTTACGTCGAGGCGGTTGCGGGCAAAACCTTTCCCGCTCCCAAAGAGCACCCAGTAATGGATCAAAAAGGGCTGGTCTTTGTGCCGCACATCATGGTTGTACAACAAGGCACAACGGTGGAGTTCTTGAATAGCGACACCGTGCAGCACAACGTCTTCTGGACTGCGATCGGCAGCGATAAGAAGGCAGGCCACAATCTGGGTACGTGGCCCAAAGGTGAAAAGCGATCCTTCACCTTCGACAAGACGGGAGTCGTGCCGGTGCTCTGCAATGTGCACCCGGAAATGGCGGGGTATGTCATCGTCAGCCCAACTCCCTATTTTGCCGAAAGCGATGACAGCGGCCATTACAAAACTAAAGACGTGCCTGACGGCAGCTATACCGTGACGGCTTGGCATGAAGGCGCTAAGAACCAGTCCAAGCCGGTGACTGTGGCCGGCGGGGGCAAAGCGGATTTCACGTTGAGCAAATAGGAAAACGAGGAGCGGGCAACCACGTCCGCTCCTCCCCTTCTTCGGCTAAAATGCTTTCCACTAAACCAACGCACTAGGAACCGCCATCGTGCTCAAACGCTACAAAGACAAAAAAGTGGATAGGGATTGGTTGAATACCAACTTTCCCTGCATGATGGCTTGTCCGGCACACACCAACGCTGGCCGCTATGTCGGCCTGATCGCCGAGGGGCGCTTCGAGGAAGCTTATCGAATCGCGCGCGATCCCAATACGCTGGCCAGCATCTGCGGACGAGTGTGCGCGCATCCTTGCGAGACCGCCTGCCGCCGCGGCGAGATTGACCGTCCCATTTCCATTCGTGCTCTCAAGCGTTTTCTCACCGAGCAGTTTGGACCCGAGTCGAAACATCCCATCAATATCAATGAAGGACGAGGACAAAAAAGACTTCCTTTTAAGGTAGCTGTAGTCGGTGGCGGCCCGGTGGGACTTTCCGCCGCGCACGATCTCGCCCTCATGGGATACGCCGTCACGATTTTCGAAGCCGCGCCGGTCGCCGGCGGAATGCTGTACTTGGGGATTCCGGAATACCGCTTGCCGCGCGACGTGGTCGAAGCGCAAGTGCGGGAAATTCTTGAGACCGGTGATATCACGCTCAAACTGAATCACGCGGCTGGCCGCGACTTCACGGTTTCCGATTTGCGCCGCCAGGGGTTCGATGCTGTACTCATCGCCGTCGGCGCGCATCGCAGCCGCGATCTCAGCATCCCTGGCGTTGACCTCGATGGCGTGCACAAAGGCATCGACTTCCTGCTCAATGTGAACCTGGGCTACAAGTTCACCATCGGCAAGAAAGTGATCGTGATCGGCGGCGGCAATGTCGCTATGGACGTGGCTCGCTCGGCGGCGCGCGAAGTAGTGCGCCAGCATGTAGGGGGCGTGCTGGATGCCGAGCCGTCCACCGAAAACATGAGCGCGGTCGCCACGCGGGAGATGGTCGATATTTCACTTTCTGCCCTACGCATGGGAGCGCGTGAAGTAAATCTCGTGTGCCTGGAGCGCCGCGAAGAAATGCCTGCTGCTCTGGAAGAAATTGAGGAAGCGGAACAGGAAGGCATCAGGATGCACCCTGGTCTCGGTCCTAAGCGGATGGTTGGCAAGGATGGCAAAGTGGTTGCGCTTGAAACTCTCAAGACCAAATGGGTCTTCGATCAGAACAAGCGCTTCAATCCTGCCTTCTTCGAGGGCAGCGAAAGCCAGATCGAGTGCGACACCATCATTATGGCGATCGGCCAGGCCCCGCGTCTCGACTTCCTTACGCCGGAAGATAACGTCGAACTCTCTCCGCGCGGGCTGATCGCCGTCAATCCCCAAACGCTGATGACTTCCGCTCCAGGGATCTTTGCGGGTGGCGATTGCGTCTTCGGCCCGCGCCTGATTATCGATAGCGTTGGCGATGGCAAACGCGCGTCGGTTGGAATCGACGAATACCTCCGCAAGAACAAACATCCCGAACCTATCATCGAAGTCGAAATATTGAAGCGGCACAGTATGCCGCTCGATTATCTGGATATCAACCGCCGCCCGGTGCCCATGCTTCCTCTTGAGCGCCGCACCGGTGTGACTGAGGTAGAGGTGGGCTACGATGCACCGGAAGCGATCGCGGAGGCGCAGCGCTGCCTGCACTGTTGGGTCAACACAATCTTCGAAGGCACGCCGGAAGATGGGACCATGTGTATCTTGTGCGGCGGCTGCGTCGACGTGTGCCCCGAGAAATGTCTGGAGTTGGTTTCGCTGAATCGTATCGACTTCGAAGCCCAGGCCGTGCAGCATATCCGCGAGAACCAGGAGTGTTTCGGCGTGGAACTGGATGACGTGGCTGCCGACGAACTGGGAGTCGTTACCGGCTCCGCCATGTTGAAAGATGAGACCCGCTGCATCCGCTGCGGCCTCTGCGCTATGCGTTGTCCCGTAGGCACCATCACCATGGAGTCGTACAACCTTATCCCCGCCGAACCGACCGGCTTGATCTCGATAGCGGCGATTGGAGCAGGACTGCAGTCGAAGTAGTTCTAGAGACACACATGCCACAGGAAACTAAAACCGCAAACGCCGACTCGGTCAACCGCCGCCAGTTCTTTGCGAAGCTTGGCTTGGGCTCGCTAGGCATCGCCGCCGCTGGCACGGCCGCCTTCGCGTATCAATTTCTTGAGCCGAACGTGCTGTATGAACCTTTGCCCGTGGACAATGCCGGCAAGCCGGACCGCTATCCGCTTGATTCCGTCACGCTCGATGTGAACTCGGGCATCTACATTATTCACTCGCAGGAAGGCTATTTCTCGCTCAGCGCGGTGTGCACGCATCTCGGTTGCCTCACGGCGTGGAAGCCGGAACTCAACATGATTGCCTGCCCCTGCCACGGAAGTAAGTTCGAGCGTGAAGGGAAAAAGATCGAGGGTCCCGCCCCCAAGCCTCTGCCGTGGAAGCGTGTCTGGCTCAATGACGATGGAGATTTGCTGGTAGACCGCTCCACCGACGTTCCTCCGCTGCAGCGGGATTCATTCGTGAGGGTCTAAGCAATGGCAATAACGAAGACAATAGACCAATATTTCGACGACTTACGCGAGACGCGGGTGTGGCGCTCAATTTTCCGCAGTGGCACCGGTTCGAGCACACTCAAGCGCGCGCTGGCCATCCAGCAGAATGTGTTCCTGCATCTGTTTTCCACCAAGGTGCGCACGCGCCTGCTCAGCTTTAGTGCGACTTGGTATTTAGGCACCCTCACGCTGGGGACGTTCTTCATCCTGATCGCGACCGGAATCCCGTTGATGCTCTACTACCATCCGTCTGCTCCGCAGGCTTACGCGGATACGAAAGATCTGCAGTTCGTGGTTTCCTCCGGAATGTTTCTTCGCAATCTGCACCGCTGGTCGGCGCACTGCATGGTTTTCCTGGTCTTTGCGCACATGTTCAAAGTTTTTTATCGCGGAGCCTACCGGACTCCACGCGAATTCAACTGGGTGATCGGAGTGATCCTTCTGTTGATGACGCTCCTCCTTAGTTATACGGGTTACCTGCTTCCGTGGGATCAGTTGGCGTACTGGGCCATTACGGTGGGATCGAACATCGCCTCGGCCGTGCCGCTTATGGGCAACAAGATTCATTTCCTCCTACTCGGTGGAAACGCGGTTAATGCTAACGCGCTGCTGCGTTTCTATGTTCTGCACTGCATGATTCTGCCGCTGGCTGCGATGTTCTTCGTCGCTATCCATTTCTGGCGCATCCGCAAAGATGGCGGACTTTACTCGCACTCCAGCGAGCCGGCGATTCTGCGAGCGAAAGCCCTCACTGCCGAAACCACTGCGGAGGAGGCGCAATAGTCATGGCCGACTCTAAAGACTTCACCGCCGGCATCGACTCCAATGCAAAGAAGTCTCCGCGCCGCATCGTCTTCATCACCCGCCGCACTTCGGCTCAGGTGAAGGCCGACACCGAGGATCAGATACAGACTTTTCCCGAGGTTCTGTTTCGTGCTGCTGTCGCTATTCAAGTGCTGGCAATTGCTCTGGTATGGATCGCACTGCTGTTCAACGCGCCGCTCGAAGGCCTGGCCGATCCTTCACACACTCCCACCCCGGCGAAGGCTCCTTGGTATTTTTTGGGCCTTCAGGAGATGTTGCACTACTTTCCACCCGTCGTCGCAGGTGTGCTGGTTCCGGGGCTGGTGGTGATGGCGCTGATCGTGATTCCATACTTTAAGGTCAACATCGAAGCGGAAGGACTCTTCCTGAAGGACCGTCAACGACGGCTGCGGATTTTCTATTTAATCGCGACCGCCCTGTCAGTGTTTCTGTTGTTTTTCAAGGTATACGCAGCCCTCATCCCGACGTTAATCATGGCTGGCGTAATGCTTCTTGCGGCGCAGAGTTCTCCGCAATCCTCCTCGGCTTTCCGGCGCTATCTGGCGGCAAGGCCGCTTTCCTATTGGGTGATGACGTGGTTTTTATTCGAGCTTGTGGTGCTGACCGCCATCGGCACATTCTTCCGCGGGCCGGGCTGGTCCTGGGTCTGGCCGTGGCAAGGGCCTTAATGCGCTCATGAAAGAAACCCTCAAGTCGCTATGGCAGACATTGTTCGGGGATAGCGTTCGCGCGTTCGGCGTGGTAAGCCTTGTGTTCCTGGCTTCGCTGGCGATCGCTCCTGCTAAAAACCACTTCAGCGAGTGGCGGCATTATCAGCACGGCTATCTGAAGATGATTCGCAACCGCAGCGATGCGGTTACACTCCAGCGCCATTTCCAGGGAGAGATTCAACAGATCTGGCTGCCCGACCTCGGCGTCGTCGATCGCTGCACGAGTTGCCACGTTGGTTTGAAGGAAGCCAGCCTCACCGACGTGAGCACGCAGCCCTTCCGCCCGCATCCCGTGGTTCCGCACAAGCTCGATCAATTTGGATGCACGGTGTGCCATCGCGGCCAGGGCGCCGCAACTACCGTAGCCGAAGCACATAGCAGCACCCTGGCATGGGAGCAGCCAATTCTGCCGGCGAAATATATCGAGTCGTCATGCGGCGAGTGCCATCGCGGACCGCTTGCGGGCGCGCCGCAACTGAATCAAGGCCGGCACCTGCTCTCCCGGTACGGCTGCGTGCATTGCCACACGGTGAAGTTGCCAGACGGCAGCACAATGAAGCCAACGGACGATCCACCTTCGCTTTCACACATCGCTGATAAAACGTCGCGCGAGTGGATCTATGCCTGGCTAAAAGATCCGCAAGCCTACGCAGCCACGGCTACGATGCCGAATTTCAAGCTGAGCGATGACGATGCGCGGGATATCTCCGCGTTTCTGATTTCGAACAGCACTGCCTTGCCTGGAGATACAGCGATGGCTTCAGCGAAAGCATCGGCTGATCCCGCGGCCGGCGCTAGCTTGTACGGAGAATCCTTTTGCGCCTCGTGCCACGCGGTGCAAAACGCCGCGGGCAATCTTGTGGGTGGCGACGTTGGCCCCGAGTTGACTCGCGTCGGCAGCAAAGTGAAGCCCGGATGGTTGCAGGCTTGGCTGCGCAATCCGCGCGCGTATGACGCAGAGACCGCGATGCCGCATTACCGCTTGAGCGATCCGCAAGTCGCGACGCTCTCCGGATTCCTGCTGGCTAAAACGGATTCCGATCTGCTGACGAACGTCCATCTCGAAGCAGCGAATCCCGAGCAGATCTCACGCGGTAAGCGCCGGGTTTCCGATTACGGTTGCGCGTCGTGTCATGAGATCGCGGGCATCAAGAAGCCAGAGAACTTTGCGCCCGAGCTCAGCCGCATCGGCAGCAAGCCGGTCACTCAGCTTGTATTCCTGCCGGGCATGCAGCATACGCTTCCCGATTACCTCGCGGCCAAGATCAAACAACCGCGCGCCTTTGGACAAGGCTTGAAGATGCCGCAGTACAGCTTTACGCCGGCACAGATTGATTCGCTCGTCACCGCGCTGCTCGCTTTCAACGACCGCGCCGCTACGCTGCCTCCGTCGCTGACGGTGGCGGCGAAGTCTGAGTCGGACTACCAGCCCGCCGGCAAAGCCGGAAAGCTGATGACCGATCTAGCCTGCTTCAGTTGCCATCGCATTAATGGCCACGGCGGCGAGATGGCGCCCGACCTCACCTGGGAAGGCAGTTCGGTGCAGCGACAGTGGCTGGTGCAGTTTCTGAAGAACCCGAACACGCTGCGGCCGGCGCTGATCCGCCGCATGCCAAGATTCAACCTTACCGATGCCGAGGCCGATGAACTCGCGGACTACATGATGACCGTGTATCAGAATCCCGCGGTCGACCGGGATTCCATGCCGCTCAGTGGCTACCCGCAAGACCAAGTTGAATTGGGTAAACAACTTTTCTACGGCAAGTATGGCTGCCAGGGCTGCCACATTGTCGATACCAAAACCGATAAGGGCTACATCGGCCCAACACTGACGCAAGTGGGTTCGCGCCTCACCGCTGCCTGGATATTTCAATGGATGAAAAATCCGCAAACTCTGCGCCTCGGCACTGCGGAACCCAACCGCGCCATGAGCGACGAAGATGCCGGCGCCTTGACCGCGTTCCTTATCTCGCAGAAAGGCGCAGGCAAATCGGGGGTCGCGAAGACAAAGAAATGATCCGCTACTCTGTGACCATCGCCGCATTATTTGCCGCCGTGCTGATAACGTTGCTGGCCGCGTCCTGTTCGCGTGAGACTGTGTCCGTGCCACTGCCCAAGCCGACGGCAGTCGGAGCGGCCATCGTAGAATCCAGCGGTGGGAAGCAGCTCGCGCAGGCAGGCACGGCGCTGCCGCAACCCTTGGTGGTACAGGTGAATGATGAGCAGGGAACCGCCGTTGCCGTCGCGCTCGTCGAGTTCAGCGGGTCACCAGGAGTGACCTTCAACCCGGCCAATGGCCTCACCGATTCCAGCGGCCAGATCACGACCAACGTTACTCTCGGAGCCACGGCGGGCCGCTATCAGCTCACCGCGTTTACAACCGACAAAGCGCGAAAGAAAGTCACGCTGAAAAGCGAACAGATCGCGCTCGGTTATCAGCAGACTCTTGGGCGCCAGCTCAACGACCAGTACTGCGACCGCTGCCACAATCCCGAGTCGACCGTGGAGCGTGTGTCCAACTTCGACAACCTCGAGATCAAGCCGCATCCTTTCACCGAGGGCGATACGCTCAACAAGATCAGCGATACAGATCTCACTGCCATCATCAGCCACGGCGGCCCCGCACTCAACAAATCCGCGCTGATGCCTGCCTGGGGCAACACTCTTAGCAAGTCCGAGATTCAGGCGCTGATATCCTATATCCGTGCCGTTTCCGATCCGCACAATCCCAATGCTGGTCCGGTGTATGGGAAGAATTAGTCTGCTGTGCCTGTCTCTGAGCTTGCTGATAAGCGTCCCCTGGGCGCAAGTGCTTCCTGCAAACGAGATCAAAGATCCTGAGTTGCGCGCGCTGCAGGAGCGCAACATGGACGATCTGAAGAAGCTTGGCGCCGACATTCTTGCTTTCCCCACGGACTACCCCTTCTACCTCAGCCGCAAGCTTGACCTAGACCAGGCAAAACAGAAATGGGCCGACCAGCGCTCGATCCAATTCGATCGCTACAAGGGGAAGATAGTACTGCCGATTACGGGCAACTACTTCGCGGCCTATTCCGCGGAAAAGATGAATTCCGACCAGCGCCGCACGGGAGACTTTTTTGCGCATTGCCGAGCCGATTCTGAAAGCTGCCGTCGCTCACTTCCAGAACAACGCCAGCGTCCAGGCGTACGCGCTGGAGATTTCGCATCACGTTCTCGGCAAAGTTGGAGGAGTCGCGGTTGAACGTCCAGAGAACCTAGTCATCGTTCTGCCTCAAGCAGCCGCGATTCGCCTGGCAACAGCCAATGACGACAGCGCCCGGCAATTGCGCTTCGGCAAACAGAAAGCTTTATCAATGGCAAGCCCGCGTCAATCTGGCTCAGTGGAGAAGCTCCGCAGCTCGCCGAGCAAAGCCCGCCGGAAGATCCGTCGTCAGCGGTGCCAAGCACGCCTTCCGTAGCCGATCAAAACACCGACAAGTTTCCCATCGCTGCTCACGCGCCCACGCTGGAGCCGATTAAACCCTCCGAGTCTCCTGCGCCACCACGCGATACTTCGCCTGAATCCCTGGCTAAGATTCGGTCTTCGTATCAGAAGGTGATTGATCAGGTGGCGGCTGACCTCGATTCTCAGGCCCACTTTGTTACCTACCAAAAGCCGGCCATGATTGCGTTCCGCAAGGGAGCGTATCTCGAGTTCTCTCTGACTACCACTTTGGCGGCAAATGTTTCTGGCAGCCACTACAAAATGGCAGCTCTAGCCTTCGATGAACATGTTGCGCACCTTATCCATCCCATGATGGCTTATCTCAAAGGCGATCTCGAGTTCGACGGCATCGCCTTCAGCTCCACCATTCATTTGCAGAGTAAGTCTCCCTCCACCCAGGGCAACGAGGCTGTCGAGTTCTTCTTTTCCACTGCCGCTCTACGCTGTTATGAAGCCTACGACTGCACTGGACAAGAGCTTATCGATCGAGGATCTACACTCATTAACGGTGAGTGAGTCCGTCTTGACCTTCAGGTCGCCGAGGCTGGCGCCCAGTAAACGCGTCTCCCTACCGACGTTTGATAATCTTAGGGCGAGACGTCGAGGGCCCTATCCTTCGTTGTGAAAACACACTATGCTCTGATCTACTTCACTGCCGACGACTCATACCTAGCGCAGAGTCGACGCCGCGCATCATGCCCGAGCTGCCAGCGCCGCCGACGCGGGCGACATGCTAACAGTGAAGAACGCTATGTGGGGTGCGAGTTGGCCGGATCAGAGAGAGGGAGACACCATCCCTAAGCCTTCGGCTTAGGTCGGCGCGGAGATTCAGTGGGCTCGCGAACGCCACTCGCACGACATCGAACAAGGGTTCGAGTCTGTTCGACTCGTGTGCGATCCCCGTTCGACTTCCAGAGGAAATCTAAACTGGCGCGTTAGATGTCTCAATACCAGCCGATAATCCGCCCCTCCTGAGCGATTGACACCTTACGCAATATGCGTAATAATATACGCAATATGCGTAATCCTTCCGTGTTGACAGCGTTGTTCCCGCAGGTACGGCAAGGCGTGCTCGCAGCTACGCTCGGCCAGCCGGATAAGTGGTGGTATCTTTCGGAACTCGCTGACCATTTGGGCACAAGCCCGTCGAGCCTGCAGCGGGAGCTATCATCTCTGGTGGCAAGCGGAATACTGGTGCATCGTCGGGAAGGCACAAGGGCCTATTTCAAGGCGGAGACCCAGTCCCCGGTATTTCGAGACCTGAAGCAGCTCTTCGAAAAAACTGCAGGGCTGGCTTCGATCTTAGAGCAGATACTAAAGCCGTTTGGGAACAAGATTCAATGTGCTTTTATCTATGGCTCCGTGGCACGGAACCGGGAACATGCCATGAGCGACGTGGATGTGATGGTCATTGGCAGAGCCGGCCTCGCTGACCTGTCTCCAGCCCTCCGCAAGGCGGAGGAGTGGTTGGGCAGGGAGGTCAACGTCACGGTCTATTCCCCAGAGGAGTTTCGGGAGAAAATCAAATCGCGCGACCATTTTATCGCCGCGGTATTGCGAGGGCGGAAACAGTTTGTGAAAGGAGGCCAGAGTGACTTGGACGAACTTGTTGGCAAATAAGGAAGCCCAGAAACACAAGACCTCTAAGAAAGAACTGGACAATATGCGAGCCCTGATCACTCGCGACCTCGCAGACGCGGGCCTTGCTGGCCTTTCGGCAGATCGGAGATTCGCGACGGCCTATAACGCTGCGCTCCAGGCTGCGAATATGGCTATAGCCTGTGCGGGATATCGGATCATGAGCAAGGTCGGACATCACCGGGTTTCGTTGGAAAGCACGAAACTGGTGTTGGGTAAACCTGCGCAGAAGTACGCCGACTATTTTGAGACGTGTCGGCGAAAGCGAAATACGATCGACTACACCTTCTCCAACGTCGCGACGGAGACCGAAGCCAAGGAGATCCTTGTCCAAGCCTCTCAGTTTTACGGCGAAGTCGAAGACTGGATCACGAAAAACCACCCTTCACTGAAAATGTGAGAGTTCGAAACGCGCCCTGAACGACAGCAGCGACGGTCCACGTTGTGAATACCGCAGGACCTTCCTGTCGAATTCCCGAATCAACTGTCTGTTAACTGCCCACGAGAAACAATCACCGAGCAATCAACAAGTCAAGACAGGACCGCTCAAATAGTTCTTGTACCTTCTTACGTTAATGTGAGTACGGTTTTGACCCGGCGATGTGATCTCCTCAGTGGTGCTTCGCACGTCGCTGCGGAAGAGCTTGGGGAGGTGTATCGGGAGTCGTCCGTCCCTGTTGTGGCTGAATTGCGTTTGGTGTCTCCGATTTTGCTGTACGTTCGCTGGCAAACCAAGTACCCAAAAAGAAGCCAAATGCGAGGGCGGCACTGGCAATGACAGGCAGCCAAATCGCCCAGATCTGATTTTCCAGCCTACCGAGTAGATCTTCGATCTGTTGTGCTCTTGTGGCCATGCTCCGGAGGAGCGACTCATTGGCGCTTCGGACCTTTGCAATCACTCCGCCTTCGGGGTGCGCCACTTCATGGAGCACATTCACAAGTTTCTTTTGGATGGCCTGCATCTCAGAACAGGACTGGCCAAGTGCATTTGAGGTATCCGGCAAACCGGAGAGCTGGAAACACTGCCGCAGGCTTTCTCCCAACAGCTTCGCAATTCCAGGCGGGTCCAAACCCTCTTCTAATTCCTTCGGCAATTGCGCAATGCGTGATTCAAGTTGTGATGCGTATCCAGCCATTCGCTTTTCGACTTCATCAGCCTTAGACACAGCACTTTCTAGAATCTTCCGCAAAGACTTCCGTTCTGCGGCGATCTCCACGGGCGTTTCTCGCGTGAGCAGCGCGAGGATGCCCATTGCTTCCAGTACCCGGAGCATCTCGTCATTTGGGCTGAGGGTGCGAGTGTGTGCGATGACCCTGTAGTATTTCGCCTGCCGTTCAGCGGGCACCAGTCCTGCCAGTTCATCGAATAGTGTTTGGTTTTCTGACTCTGCACCTGCTGCATTGAGGAGTTCCTGATCGGCGCTCATGGGAGGAACATCTCCTTTGCGCGGTCGAACTCGGAGAAGAGGCGCCGCCGATAACTTTCGGCACGCATCACTATCGAGGCACGCTTCAGTTCGTTGATTGCATTTTGCCTTGTGGCAACCTGGCCAAGGCGGATACCGTGTTGCCGTGCTGGGTTCTCAAGCTCTGCCAAACGAAATTCCATCCGAATCACGATCGGGGACAACAGCCCCTTGCCCCACACCCCCATCCCCGCTGCGGAGAAAGGCATGTGGAGCGAACAAAAACCAGAGAAAGTCTCATTATCCGTGGACTAAAGATGGGGCGCAGGTCAGAGAGGCGAAACAGTCCGAGGTCACAGGAGCGCTCGAAGAGTTTATGGATGGAGAAGTTCCGTCGGAAAACGAAATTCCGACAGTATTCCACTTGCTGCAGGGAGTAATGGCGACGGAGATTGATGGCGGCCCGGTCTTTCTGGGAAAACTTGGGTCCTACGATCCAAGTCCAATGATCGAGCTGCTTGCGAATGATCTCAAGGCTGAGACGGTCCGCTGCTACCTGTAAGGCGGTTTGGTCGGCGACCCAGAGAAAGGCGTTGTCGTCTTTACCAAAGGGTATGCCGGCACGCAGGAGTTCGCGTTCGATGAAAGAATGGCCGTTAAGGTAGTAGGTGATGGAGAAGGGCAAGAACGATCCGATGCAAAGGGCGATCGGGCCCAGCGCTTCGTCGCGAATATAGAAGTAGTAGTGGGTATAGCGGGAACGCTGCCGGACGAGGATGCGGTAGTGAGGATCCTCGACGGGAAACCTGGGAACAGCGGAGCGGAACGAGGGTCCCAGTTCCCTGCTCTTGAGGATGAAGTAGACTCCGAACTGATGGCGGCGCTCCATACGTCGCAGGTGGGAGCGAACGTAGTCTTCCTTGCGGACACCTTTCTCGGCCCATTCCATGGGAATCTTACGTTTCTTGGCGAAGGCCTCCACCCAGCGATGGTAATCATCGGTGCGCTCCTGTAAGACTTCTTTGCTGATGGTTTCCACTTGGTGGATGTCGCGAAAGAAGTGGACGATGTTTTCCGGGCGCGTGAGCAAGGGCAGATGCCCGAGGATGACGATACGATCGAAACAGTGGTATACCAAGGCCAGCAGGCTGCCAAACAGCTTTGCGAAGGTCTCCATCGGTCCCTCCTTTGACTTTGCTCGAGAACAAAATCATCGGACAAAAGACCGATGGAGATCAAAATTTCAAATATTTTTGGGTAGGCTTAGTGTCGATGGCAGGATCGCAAGTCAGGTTTGTCTTGGCGCTCACATCTGCCCCAGTGGGCAGCCGCAGCAGGCCGACCGCCTTGCGGCCTTGGTTTCGATAGCGGGAAGAGAGGCTCGATGACAGTCCCACAAGCCGTTAGGATAAAGTGCTCGGCCGTAGCACAGCGCCTCCATGCTGATATTGCTTTCCGAGTAAGACCAGTTCCTTGAACTTCTAGCTGCTTTCCCAGCCCTTGCTGTTCACAATTCCGGAGCCTTCGCGGAGAGTTATGAGTTGGTTCGCAGGAATCTTCTTGTGCTGTTCGTGCAGACCGTTGGGCCAGTACACATCGACGTCGGCCAAACTGGCTCCGCCAAGGCCAAAATGAAGGCGGGGATCGTTGCAGGAATAATAGCTCGACTGGCTGAGCACGGCCTGTACCTGCGCTTTGCCACCGTAGTGCGCCAACACTCGGGCTCCGATCGCGCTGCGGTTTGATTTCACACCTTCCAGCTTAACCTTGAGCCAGTTCTGTGTCACCTTCCTGTCGTTCCGCAAAAGAGAGGGCGATTCATTCAGATTCACGATAAGAATGTCCACGTCGCCATCATTGTCGAAATCGCCGAACGCACAGCCCCGGCTGCAGTGGGCCGATGCAGACGCCGGATGCCCAGCCCGCCATCTTGAGACCCGCTTTCTCCGTCACGTCCGTAAACGTGCCATCCCGATTGTTCTTGTATAGGCGGTTCGTCGTCTCGGGTGGGGTGTCGCCTAAGCGAGTTCCGCACAGTAAGAAAATATCCATCCAGCCATCGTTGTCATAGTCAATGAAAGCGCAACCGCATCCCGTGGATTCGAGAATATACTTCTTGGTTTCAACTCCGCCATAGATCGTGGGCGCACGCAGGCCCGCAGTGGAGGCCACGTCAACAAAGTGCGCATTGAAAGGGCGACCCGAGAAAGCCGGCTTCGCCATTGGCTTTGTCGTGTGTTGGGACACTCCCTGCGCAAGGAGCCGTCCCGTGGTTGCCGAGATCATCGATCCCAGCGAGAGTTGCAGAAAGCTGCGGCGAGTAACGTTCACTATTGATTTCGCTGACGGATCCTTGAAAAGCAAGCTCATTATCTTCGCGCAGGACCGGGGAGTAAAGTGGATGAACTCCCCAGGACGCGGGTCAGGGCCGTGCCGGCTGGTTTGCGGGCTCGCCCTGCTCAACCAGTTTGTATCGGTTACGCCCTCTCTCCTGCCTGGTGGCTTCCGCGCGGAGATCGGCTAACCGCTTAAGTAGACCCGGCAACTCGCCCTTCTCTCCGATTTTCCGAAGCGCCTGAATTAGATGGTAAAGCGCACTCTGGTTTTTCGGGTCGCTGTCCAACGCTTTCCGGGACTGATGAGCGGCCTCTTGATTGCGTCCTGCTTGCAAGTAGAGTTTCGCCAGCACATCGTGAGCGGCACCCAAACTCGGCTGGAGTGACACTGCTTTTTTCGCCGAGTCTAACGCTGCCTCAAACTCCGGGCTACCGGGGTTTGCTCCCTTTTGCGCGAGGATATCCGCTTGCAGGTACAAGAGAAATGGATCATTCGGCTTTTTTGCCAGCTTTGACCGTACCGTGGCCAGCGCCCGGCCGAGGTCGTTTTCCTGTACTGCCTTTAGTCCTTGGGCAACTGACCCCATGGATTGCGCGGGATCCAGAGAGTTTGCCTTCTCAAAATCAGCCTCGGCGTCGTCGTATTGCGCCAATTGAACGTGAAGGACACCGCGTGCAACATAGAGAGCGGCCACCGCTGGCTGGAGGCTGAGGCCGCTATTGATCACATCAATACCCACCTGAAACGACTGGTGGTCCAAGGAGATGTTGGCGAAGTCGAGATAGAGGTCAACATCGCGCGGATCCGTCACGATCGCCTGCCGGAGCACACGGACTGCATTGGGAGTATCGCCACTGGCTTCGTAGGCCTCTGCCGCTAGCTGCAAGATCCTGACGTCGACGCTACCTGCCTGGAGCAGCGGAGCGAGGGTATCGATCGCATCCTTGGAATGTTCGGCCATTAGCTGAACTGCCGCTAATTGGTAACGCAGATGACTGTCGGCTGAATTCTGGTTAAGAGCCTTTTGGAAAATAGTGATCGCCTGGTTCATCTGCTTGAGCTTCACCAGGCAGGCGCCGTACTGCTGGAGTGCTCCTGGTTGCGACTCGACCAGAGAACCGCTTTGGGCGAAGTGCTGCACCGCTCCCGCGCAATCGCTCTTTTGATATGCCAGCACCGCCAGCATGGCATGACTGGTGGGATCGTTGGGGCGCAACCGCAACACGTGCCGCAAGAGCGGGACTGCTCCGGCACCACCAGCTTCGTATTCCATCTGAGCCGCGCCTTCGAGGGCCGGGAGATAGTCGGGAGCAATCCTCAGCGCACTTTGGAACGAAACCAGTGCTTTCTTCTGATCTCCTTTTCCTGAATAGGCCAGACCCTGCAACGTCCACAGCTGAGCATTTGTCGGGGACTCCTGCAGCGCGGGCTGGAGTAGTTCAAGGGCCTTTTCAAATTGCTTGCTACGTAACGCCGACGCAATAGGCCCGATGAAGTCCGGGGCGGTTTGCGCAAGCATTATGGAGAGCAGGACGACAGGAGCAACTGTAAGACCGAGCTTTTTGAGCATGAATGCGGACGTCATAGCCTTAACCTAGGGCTCCGGCCTCCTGCCTTTATACTTCATGCGATTACGAGTCGCATACTCCATCGGAAAATTTTCAATGCCTCATAGACAAACAATTTGAAACGTTTTATATTTGCAAGCCGCAAAGCAGTTTCCACGAACAGGAGCGAATCATGAGACTCAACCTTGCACGCCCCGGCTTTGTCGTTTTACTCGCCATTGCTTCGAGGCTGTCAGCTCAGGACAGCCATTACTATCCCGAGAAGCAGCAGATCCCCTCACCTAGCTGTCTCGCGATGAAGGGGGCGTGGGAGGGCGGTTCCAAACCATGCACGCAGGACGAGCATGCTGCGTGGCTTGCCGACATTCAACATTGGCGCGACGAGCGTCGCATTCGAATTGGCTACGACGGCTCGAGGTATGACCTCCCCGCTTTGAAGTGGACGCAGTCCAGTTTCTTCCAACCGCAGATGATGGTGGAAGATCGCAACTTCTACGATCCGATCACACATCGCTATACCGTGGACCGTTATCTCGATGATTTGGAGAAGAGATATGGAGGGATCGATGCGGTATTGATCTGGCCGACCTATCCGAACATGGGAATCGACAGCCGCAATCAGCACGACATGATTCGCAGCATGCCCGGCGGGATCCCGGGACTTCGGCAGATGGTCGCCGATTTTCACCGAAGGGGCGTTCGCGTCCTTTTCCCGATGATGATGTGGGACCAGGGCACGCGCGACAACGCAATATCGTGGCCGCAAGCCATCGCTTCACTCATGGCTGAGGTGGGCGCGGACGGCATCAATGGCGACACGCAGGATGGCGTTCCACTCGCGTTTTCAGCGGCTGCGGACAAGATTGGGCACCCTCTGGCGTTTGAGCCAGAAGGTGGTCCGTCGGACGAGGCGCTGGCCTGGAACGTAATGACCTGGGGACAGTATTCATTCCCATTCGTGCCCATGGTGGATAGATACAAGTGGGTGGAACCCCGTCACATGGTCAACATTTCGGATCGTTGGAACCGCAGCAAGACCGATGACTTGCAATTTGCCTTTTTCAACGGTGTGGGCTGGGAGAGCTGGGAAAATATTTGGGGTATCTGGAACGGGATCACCCCACGCGACGCGGAAGCGACTCGCCGCGTGGCTACGCTTGAGCGCGCCTTGGCTCCATTTCTCATCAGCAGCGACTGGGAGCCGATGGCGACGATGCTTCGCTATGGCGTCTACGCCAGCCGCTGGCCGTCAGGACAGCAGACCCTATGGACAATCGTGAATCGTAATGAATACTACGTTGCAGGCCCGCAGATCGAACTTCCCGCCGAAGAAGGGCTGCAGTACTTCGACCTCTATCACGGCACCAAACTGGAACCCGAGCGAAACAAAGCAGGCCGTATAATACTGAGCTTCGCGCTCGAGGCCCACGGTTACGGCGCGTTACTCGCCTCTCGAACTGCTCCAGAAGCAGGCATCCAGTCGCTCATGGCGAAGATGAAAACACTAACCGCTAAGCCTCTCGCCAGTTTTTCGCATGAGTGGACCGTGGTGCGTCAGCAGATCGTGCCCATCGCTGCCACTAAACCTGCCTCCAGTCCGGCCGACATGGTACGAATTCCCGAGGGAGATTTCCAATTTCGCGTTGAAGGCATTGAGATTGAAGGCTTCAATGATATTGGGGTCGATGTGCAATATCCGTGGGAGGATACTCCCCGACGCTTCCATGACCACCCGATGCATCTCAAGTCGTTCTGGATCGACAAGTATCCAGTGACTAACGCGCAGTTCAAGAAGTTCCTCGACGCTACCCACTATCACCCGCAGGACGATTTGAATTTTCTCCGGGACTGGCAGAACGGCAAGTATCCCGATGGCTGGGACAATAAACCAGTCACCTGGGTGGCGTTGGAAGATGCACGCGCCTATTCCGCCTGGGCCGGCAAGCGCCTGCCCCACGAATGGGAATGGCAATACGCGGCGCAAGGTACTGACAGTCGCGCGTATCCATGGGGCGATGCCTGGACAGTGGACGCAGTTCCCGTTCCCGACAAGAGCCGCACCATGCGCGGACCTGATGCGGTCGACGCACACCCCCAGGGTGCAAGCCCGTTCGGCGTAATGGACCTGGTAGGAAACGTTTGGCAATGGACGGAAGAGTTCCAGGATGATCACACGCGCGGAGGTATTCTGCGGGGAGGCAGTTATTACCAACCCCAGGGGTCCATCTGGTACTTCCCACAGGCGTACCGACTCAACCAGCACGGCAAACTTCTGATGATGGCGCCAAGCAAAGATCGATCGGGAGGACTCGGTTTCCGGTGTGCCCAAGATGCGGAGTGAGATGAGGAGTAACCGGCGGGGGGCCACTGCGTGGAATCGAGCTCCGACGCTCTTGCTCAGGCAAACCTGCTACCCTGTTACACACTTGGCTTTAGCATGAGCGTTCCGGTCACAATGCGGCAAATCGCCGAACAGGCAGATGTTTCGATCGGCACCGTGTCGCACGTCATTAACGGAACTGCGAAGGTCCGGGAGAAATTGCGCCTGCGCGTGCTTGAAGCTATTCGGAACCTCGGATACCAACCTAGCCAATTAGCACGTGGTCTCCGTCGCAACCAGACCAGCATGCTGGGGATGATTATCCCCGATGTGACGAATCCGTTTTTTCCTGCTGTCGTTCGGGGGGTGGAAGATGTTGCTTACAAGCGTTCGTACCGTGTCGTGCTCTGCAACACCGATAACGACCCCCAAAAAGAGACTTCCTACCTCAAAGAGTTGCGTTCCTATCGCCCGGCGGGCTTGCTCGTGATTCCGGCGGCGGAAAGTCACATCACGGCGCTTCTGCGGTCGCTAGTCTCCTCCGGCCCTCCGGTAGTGTGTGTTGATCGCCGCCCCGTTGGTTGGGACGGAGATGTTGTGGTCGTAGCCAACGAAGAAGGATCCTATGCTGCCACCCGGCACCTCCTGCGGATGGGCCACAAGCATCTTGCGGTGATTACGGGGCCACTCCATTTGACCAACGCCTCCGAGCGATTGAAAGGATTTCGGCGTGCGCTCGACGAGGCACGCGTGTCCATTGAATCGGAGTACGTTCAAGAAGCACGCTTTGACCGTCCCAGCGGATACCAGGCTGCCCTGCGGCTGCTCCGAATGGTACCCAGGCCAACCGCCATTTTCGCGTGCAACGACATGATGGCGCTTGGAGTATTTCTGGCGGCTCGTGAGTTGAAATTGGCATGCCCGGAAGAGTTGTCGATCGTCGGTTTTGACAATCTGGACTTCGCCGAGTTCACGGCTCCCGCGCTGACCACGGTGCACCAACCCGGTTATCAACTCGGCGCAACAGCGGCACGCCTCTTGTTGGAACGAATTGATGGCTTGAAGCAACGCCCGAAGAAGCTGGTTTTGCAGACTGAATTGAAGGTCCGGAACTCGACTGCTCCGCCCTGGGTAGCTGAATCCTTCTCCAGTCCCAGGCGAAAACAGCGCTACGTAGATACCGTCGAGTTTCGCTAACAGCTCGCACCACCGTCGCGTTTCTTTCCCCTTTCGAAGCGCGGTCATCCCCTAACGCGGTTTTCGTTTTTCCTCCTAATTTTGCTTGACAGTGACTCGGCGATGGTACTAAGCTGCTGCGGTTCGTGGAATTGAAACGTTTCAAATTGTTGTTACGAACGTGGCTGAGTCCCGAATTAGTCCGAGATGACTAGACCTTAAGAGAAGGGAAGGACACCATGAAGGCATCACGTCTAGCGACTCCAATCGCGCTTGTTTTCTTGCTCATGGTTCTTGACGTGCCTGCGCATGCTCAATTCACCAGTGGCTTAACCGGAACCGTGACGGACCAGACTGGTGCCGCAATTGCAGGGGCCAAAATCGTTGTTATGAGCCAAGACACTCATGTGAGTCGCGAGACGACTACCGTGGAGAACGGCGACTTCCGTATTCCTTCGCTGCCTGGGGCGATTTATACAGTCGAGGTGACAAAAGAGGGATTCCAGCCTTGGGTACAAAAGGATCTACAGCTGGAATCCAACCAAGTAAGGAGTCTCCACCCCACCCTAGCCCTCCCCAATCAGACAACTTCAGTGGATGTCACGGCAGAGATAGCGACGGTTGAGACGGATAAGAGCAATACGTCACGAGAAATCTCCGACATTACGATCCATGATGCACCCTTACTGGGACGAAATGTCTACACCAGCATGATCGAATTGGCGCCAGGTGTGACAGGTACCGGGCTACCGTCGGGAGGAGCGGCTGGTTCGGGCTCCGCAAACAACGATAGTTTTGAGCAGGAAGCGGGATACCAGATTAACGCCGCCGGACAGCGTCAGGAAAATAATGAGTACGATGTCGACGGTACCGTCGCCGTAAGCGCCTCTCGCGACGGTGTCGTAAACCTTTCTCCCGAGCCGGACTTTATTCAAGCCGTCCGTATTTCAGGAGCGACCTTTGAAGCTTCCAAAGGCCGCTACAGTGGGGCGTACGTGCAGGTTTTCACTAAGCCCGGAACCGACCACTTCCACGGGTCGTTATCGGAGTACCACACGGACAATCGACTGACGGCGCGCACCGAGTTTCAGTACTGCGCGCCAGGAGACTCTACTTGCCGCCCCATAGCGGCCTTTCGCCGCAACGAATTCGGCGGAACTGTGGGTGGCCCCATTATCAAAAACAAACTGTTTGCGTTTGGCGGTCTCTTTCTGTTGAGATCCTCAAACGCAGCCACGCTGTTTACTACGGTCGAGACTCCCCAGTTCGCGCAGTTTGTCCGACAGAACTTTCCAAACAATTTGTCGTCGACGTTCTTCCAGCAGGCACCCCCGGCAGTGGCGCCTACCACAGGCATTCTTACCGTGGCGGAGCTTCAGGCCCAAAACCCGGGGTTCTACCCAGTATCGGCCGCATTTCAAAACAACCCCGATTTGCCCGCCGTGGGCCTAGCCACCATGCCCGAAAGTTTGACGCATAATGCGTATCAATGGCACTTGCGGCTCGACTACAACCTTAGTGACAAGGATCGCTTCTTCTTTGATTGGTTTCGTACGTACTCCGACCAACTACAATCCGATCCCCGGACAGTTTTTCGCGTTAAGCTTCCAAACAACGGATACTTCAGCAAACTCGACTGGACCCATACATTCTCGTCAAGACTTTTAAATGAAGCGGGCTTCAGCTGGATAGACGCCGACGGATTCAATCCCGGAACCGTGAGCCACAGGAACCTTCCCAACATCAACATTGTGGGTACAAACGGTTTTGGACAGTGGGGTCCGGCGGGCTGGGTCCATCAGAACTACAGTTGGCATGATGTGCTCACCTGGATGCATGGCAGTCACACCATCAGCACCGGAGTCGATATCGATAGGCACCACGACGACGATCGATTCACTGCTCCGCTACTGCGGCCCACTTTTGGCTTTGCCAACCTGATTGACTTCGCCCAGGACGAGCCGTTTTCACAGGACGGCCCCGCCATGCAGGTAGCCAATGGCGCCTTGGCCAGCAACTTGTACCAAATCCTGCGCTGGCTTTATGCGGGAGCATTCGTTCAGGACGACTGGAAGGTAACGCATCGGTTCACGCTCAATCTGGGGCTGCGATATGACTACTTCGGACACTGGGGGACCTACCATAATTCAAACACTCCCTTTCCTTTCTTCTCAACCGGTCCTGGAAGCGATTTTGCTTCTCAAGTAGCCAGCGGAATGATGTCCGTCCGGGGCGGAAACAATGCATACGTCGTAAATAACAGACCACAGGGATGGAGTCCTCGAATTGGATTTGGTTGGGATGTTTTTGGTAATGGAAAAATGGCGTTGCGCGGCGGCTACGGCTTGTTCTACAACAACGTCGCTGACGGATCGTGGTCCTTCCCGGCTCGCGCCAATCCACCGGTCTGGGCCAGTCCTTCTTTTAGCGTGCAGAGTGCGAACCATCCGTTCAGCTATAGTTTGGGGGACTCGACGGGTAGTATCTGGCCGTTACCACCGGGAATCAGCTTTCAAACGGATCCGGCCGGGGGACTCGTAGGATTGCCGGTTCAAACCTCCGGATTACAGGCCAACCTGGACCAGCCTCGCACTCACGTTTGGATGCTATCTGTCCAGCGAGATTTGGGGCACGGTCTGTTTGCTGAGGCGGACTACAACGGCTCTCATAGTAGCCATTTGTATGTCCAGACGGACGTGAATCGTTTTCCTGGCGACCTGATCTTGAATAACGGGACCCAGACGCGCCTGAATCCCAACTTTGGCGCGATCATCTATGGCCGAACCATAGGAAGAGCGGACGGCAATTACGGAACTCTCATGTTGAGCAAGCGGTTCACACACTCCTGGCAGTTGAGGGGTATTTACACCTTCGGTAAAGCCACGGACGACATCAGCAGTTCGGACAATGGGACGGCCAATGGCGAGGCGGTAATTAACCCGTTGAACGTGAGGTTCCAGCACGGCAGAGCGGATTACAGTGTGGCCAGACGCTTCACGATTGACAGCGTAGTGGAGTTTCCGGCGCCGTTCCATAACGGTATTGCGAGGGCCATTCTCGGCGGATGGCGTATGTCCAACATTGTGGTGCTCCAAAGTGGCTTGCCTTTTACCGTGTTTACCTCGGCACCGTTCATCCCGATTACGGATTCGAACGGAAACGTCATTGGCCTGCAACCGGGCAGCGGCGACTTCAACGCTGACGGTTATGGTTACGATCTGCCCAACGCGGCGGCCGCTGGCGCCGTACACACGGGCTCGCGGAGCGATTTTCTGAAAGGCTTTGCGTCGGCCTCAGCGTTCCCCCTCCCCGCACTCGGACAGGAAGGCAACGTAGGCCGAAACACGTTCACCGGCCCGGGTTTCGCTAACGTCAATACAGAATTCGCCAAGGTGGTGAAATGGGAGCGCTTTTCCCTGGAATTCAGAGCAGACATTTTCAACTTGTTCAACCGTGTGAATCTGACCCAGCCGGATACCGATTTGTCCAGCGGCAGTTTCGGGCAGTCAACCAGCCAGAACCTGCCACGTTCGACGCAGTTTGGGATTCATCTGGAGTTCTGACGGAGCAGCGGGCGTAGGCGGGGAAGGCACAAAGAAACGGCACAGAACCGATCGCTGCCATATTGGGGCAGAGACGGATGTCCCTGGTAGCGCATTTGTGCCGTCGGCGTACACGCCGAGCCCACCTATCTCGCTGGAGTCAAAGTATGGCAGGACGGAAACGAACAACCTGAAGCATCTGCGAGACTGACACGCGCAGGGACCTGATTGAGGCGGGAGCGGCCTGTATCAACCGGAAGCTTACGGGATCGCGTTGGTGTTCATGGTCGGGAGCATGCTGTGCTGGGGATCATGGGCAAACACCATGAAACTCACTCCGGGCTGGGCTTTTCAGCTTTTCTATTGGGACTACGTAATCGGCATCGTTGCGGCGAGCCTGCTGTGGGGCCTCACGCTGGGAAGTGCTGGGGGAGGAGAACTAACCTTCCTCCGCAATATCGCTAGTGCGGACGCAACTCATATCATCTTCGCGCTGCTCGGCGGAGTGGTCTTCAACATAGCAAACCTGTTGCTGGTTGCCGCAATCGATATTGCAGGCCTTGCCGTCGCGTTTCCAATCGGAATTGGATTGGCGCTGGTGGTGGGCGTGCTGCTGAACTATTTCATTTCCCCGCAAGGAAGCCCGCTGCTGCTCTTTGGCGGAGTGTTTCTGGTCGTCCTCGCCATTGTGGTGGATGCACTGGCTTATCGCAGACGCGAGACGAAACAGAAGAATCCGAGCGCACGCGGCATTCAGATCAGCCTCGCGTGCGGCGTGCTGATGGGCGTCTTCTATCCCCTGGTCGCGAAGGCAGCTACGGGAGACCACTCGCTGGGTCCCTATACCGTAGCGTTCTTTTTTGCTCTTGGTACGGCTTTGTGTGCGGTACTGGTGAATTACTTTCTTATGCGAAGGCCGTTAACAGGAGGCCCGCCCGTGAGCATGGCCGACTACTGGAAAGGGCGCGCCGCCTGGCATTGGTGGGGAATTGTCGGTGGAATGATCTGGTGCACGGGTGCGGTCCTGAACTTCGTTGCTTCGCACGCCCACATCATAGGTCCGGCGATTTCATATGCAATCGGACAGGGGGCAACAATGGTTTCCGCCATCTGGGGAGTTTTTATCTGGAAGGAGTTTGCCAGCGCACCTCCGAATGCGCGAAAGCTCATACCATTGATGTTCATTTTCTTCGTCATCGGGTTGGGAGCGGTCGCCGTAGCCCCAGTATTTCCGAGGTGACTGCGCAGCAGGCGTCGCGCTAAGCCGGATTCAAAGTGCCGGCAGGGGCAAGAATGAAAGACTGGATTGCTTATGGCGAAGCGGATCGTAGTTGTGGGAAGCATCAACCTTGACCTGGTCGGTACTACACAACGAATTCCGATCGCCGGTGAGACGGTTGCGGGACTAAGCTTCCAGACTTTTCCTGGCGGTAAGGGCGCAAACCAAGCCGTGGCTGCTGCGCGTCTCGGTGGCTCGGTCAGCATGCTCGGGAAGCTCGGGACCGATGCGTTCGGCGCGCACCTGAGAGACAGCCTCGCAGAATCAAGAGTGAACACCGATGGAATCGAGGTCGTTCATGGGTCGTCGGGGATCGCTCTCATCACCACCGATGCCAAGGGAGAGAATGCAATTACGGTCGTGGCCGGTGCGAATGCACATCTGTCTCCGGCTGATCTCGATGAGCATAGCGGCGTTATTCGCGGCGCTGGCATTTTACTAACTCAACTCGAGATCCCTTTGGAAACTGTCGAGCATCTCGCCGCAATTGCTATTCGGGAACGAATACCTCTGGTGATGGATCCAGCACCCGCGCGTCCGCTGCCGTCGTCACTCCTGAAGTGTGTGGACTGGCTCACCCCAAACGAGACTGAGACCTGTTTCCTTCTGGGGTGCGCGCCGAGTGAACTTCATAACGAAGCGCTAGGGTATGCGGCGAACGCTTTGCTCGCGCTAGGATGCCGAAACGTTATCCTCAAGCTCGGTCAGCGGGGCTGCTACGTCGCGCTTTTGGACGGGACCCGACAGCTATTGCCGGCCCACAAAGTACACGCTATCGATACCACGGCGGCCGGCGATGCTTTCAATGGTGCGTTCGCCGTCGCACTGATGCAGGGGCAAGATCCTGTCAGCAGCGCTTCGTGGGCTTCAGCCGTCGCCGCAATCACCGTTACTCGACGCGGCGCCCAGCCTTCGATCCCAACCCCTTTAGAAGTGGATCGTTTCCTCGAGGAACAGTCGGACTTTAGAGCTTCGTCAACGTGAGTCTTAATGTTTTTTCAGGTCGGAGTTTGACAGTTGTGGCCTGTCCATCGTCAAAACTCCACGCTCTCGAGGCTGTCCCTCATCAAAACTTCGTGCAGTCGTAGAATGAATGACTTGTAGAGGCTGGGTTTCGTGCTTCCGGATAAAATGTCGGCCATGTTCGCGTCGCTCCGACACCTCATCGGCTGGGTGATCAGCGCTTTCTGCTGACGCCAAGAGCTGATCCTCGAGAATCTCGCCCTGCGCCAACAGCTCCTTGCTTTGCACGCCAAGCGACCGCGCCGTCGCCTGTCGGCCAGGGAGAAATTGTTCTGGATAGTTTTGAGAAAGCTCTGGCAGAGATGGAACAAGCCACTCATCCCTGGTGACCCCGAGAACTGTGATCGAGTGGCATCGCGCCGGCTTTCGACTCTACTGGAAGTGGCTCTCCAGAGCTAGGCGACTCGCGGGCCGCCAACCGGTAGACAAAGAGATCCGGGCGCTGATCTTTCGCATGGCTGCTGAGAACCCGACTTGGGGAACACCTCGTATCCACGGCGAACTCCCAAAACTTGGTTTCAAGGTCTCGGAGCCGACGGTTTCACGTTGGCTTCAGCGCGCGCCCAGGAGCCCCGATCTGTGCAAGCGCTCTCACACGAGATTCGGCGCGGAAGGTGTCGATTCTTCGGCGACTGATTCCGTCTGCAGCAGGAGCACTGATACCCGTGTGGGCGGAGGGAGAGAAAGGCAAGTTGTTGCTACCGGCGCTACTGGCTGGTGCATGGGATGAGGATCACGAGGTCAGCAGCATTAAGATTCAAGCCCAACTATGACGAAGGCTCTGGCGCTCCAGGTCACTGCAAACTCCCGCTGTCCTACAACTTTGGGGTATTGAGGCTCAGCGTGCAAGAGGCAAGCACAAGAAAACTTACAAAACCTGCTACACGAGAATTTGCCACGATAGCGTCTCCAGAAAGCGAATATTTTGACATGGCGAAGTGCTGATGCCCTCCTTACAAGAGGGGTAGATGTGACGCTCGATCAAGAGTGATTTCTGCTTCATTCGGAAGCTGAGGCCAGATCACCTCGTTGGCGTAATCGTGATGTTCCGAAAAGCGACGTGGCCAGCTTCACTACCCTGCAGATAGATCGTTCCGGGCAGTGCTTCGTGACTATCCAAGGCCCCGCCTGTGATACCTGGAATTTCCTGCTTGTCAATAATGGTCTGACCATTTTGCACAACGGTGACCACTCGTCCAACGAGCGTGATGTCGTAGGTCTGCCATTCTCCCGGCTTGCGCGGCTGATCCGGCGACGCGGCCAAGAAACCATACACGCCTCCGGTGCGCATAGTCGGCCCTTCTGGTTCTGGATCGTCTTCGATCTGGAGTTCGTACCGACCGCGTAGGTAGACGCCGCTATTCGATCCTGGGGCGCAATTGAATTCGACATGTAACTTGAAATCTTCGAACTTGGCATCCGTGATAAGATCCGGGCCATGTCCGGGACTCACCAGCGCTCCGTTTTCTACCTTCCACGTGACCCTTGACTCCGGATCGCTCCTCCTCCACCCGTTAAGGTCTCTACCGTTGAACAGCTGTGTCGGCTTCCCCCACTTCGAGTTACTCTTTCTTTTCAGGGACGGCGCTCTTTCGCCCGTCCATTGCCACGGAGTACCATCGGGCCCGGTCGTGATCCCTACCAGCCTCTTCCCAGATAGTCTACCCTCAAAGACCATGTCGTCTTTCCTGTCTTCCTCCTCCTTGGGAGAAACGAACGTGATCCGGCCATTCGAGAGCTCAATTTTCGGGAGCGGCCGAGCGTGTCCCCAACGGCTCACCATTCGAGCTCTGAGCTGCGCATTTTCTTGGGTTATCTCTAACCACGAGGGATAGTCGCGAAGAGGAGTCTTCAGGGTCAAATCCCAACGTCCCAGAAAAGACTGAACCGACGCAGTTGTGTCCACAGAGTTCTTGTGTTCGGAATACGCCGGTACAGAAAACATCAGGATCAGCGTCGTTAGCGCGAATGCTCTTCGCCGAAGATTCACATTGCTACGACCCCGTTTAACCCGATTGGCAAGACTCGTTCTCTCTACCCTCAACTCCGCCACGATGGATGCCGGCCCCTTTAGATTTGCCATGGATTCTCCCTCGGCAAGGAATTGTAATTGATCGGGTTCTGTCGACTTAGCGGCCACTGAAAATGGGCCCAGGTGTAAGCGTCCAAACCACTTAATTTCCGAACTGCTCCTGGAAGACTGGCAAATTCGGGAGTAATCCCGGGAGGCGCGATCGCGCGACTTGCAGACAATCCAGGAATTATCTCGTGGAAGCTCGAATCGAAATGCCGAAAATCGAACAAGAACGACTAGCGGTTATCCGCTACAACTATGTGTCTGTTGAGTATGTCCGCGGCTTGGGTGAGTGTCAGATCATCGGATACCTGGAACCCCCGACGCTTTTCAATCTTCTGCACTCCGATGCTCTTGAACAAGAGAGCCTTTCCTGTCATCTCCAAACTCATGGTAGTCATATCCCAGTGGCCTGGGACTTCCTCCTGTTGTGTCAGGAGCCGCGTTGCCACTGGGCTATGCATGGCGGCCAACTCGCTGCATCATGCAAAAGATTATCTCGGCGAGTTCTTTCGGCGCATCGCTCGGAAACTCGGCAAACCCCAAGCCATCACCGCCACAGCTCACAAGCTCGCTCGGATTGCTTACGATCTGCTCAGCACTAGGAAAGCCTATAACGAGAGTGTCTTTCACCGCTGCGACGAAGAAGTAAAACGCACGCAATTTCGGCTCCGTAGACAAGCCGCACAACTCGGGTTTCAGGTCACCCCCGTACAGAACGGATGATGTTCCTTGGGAAGTGGATCACGGCAAATCGCAAGGAATTCCGCCTTAAGGGGCTATTGTTTCCGAGTGATCCGGGCACTATCCAAAGAGGCAGCCGCCAAAGCGATTGCGAACGAGAACGAACCCGTGAGAAACGGCCAAGATCGAACTGAGTCAGGCGACTCATAGGAGGCATAATCACAGAGTGCAAAAGCCCGTTTTCAAGTCAAAACGGAAACCTAGGTTACTTCTTTGCGACTTTCGTTACAATGTCACGCGGAAATGCCAGACGAAGGGACCTGCTCATGCGCAAACCACGGATTCTGTTGGCCACCTTGATTTTCGCCAGTATCCTGGCAGCGACCCAGGACGAGGACTTCAGCAAGGTTCAGATCAAGGTCACCAGAGTCGCCGGCAATGTTTACATGCTGGAAGGCGCTGGTGGCAACATCGGCGCGTCAGTGGGCGATGACGGCATCGTGGTGGTCGACGATCAATACGCTCCGCTGGCTGAGAAGATTCAGAACGCGCTGAAGGGAATCACTGACAAGCCGGTACGATTCATCATCAACACGCACTATCACGAGGATCATACCGGCGGAAACGCCTATTTCCAGAAGCAGGCGCCCATCATCGCGCACGACAATGTGCGCAAGAGGCTGGAGAGCGGCGGCCTAGCCGGCAATGGCAGCTCAGTACATTTCGACGCCAAGCCTCAGCCTAAGGCAGCGCTTCCCATCATCACCTTCGACCATGACGTTACCGTGCACTTAAATGGCGAAGATATTCGTGCGCTCTATTTTCCGGCGGGGCACACCGATGGCGACGCAATCGTCTTCTTCCCCAAGTCGAATGTCGTACACATGGGGGACGACTTCGGAACCTACGGCTTTCCCTTCATCGACGTGGGCAGCGGCGGCAGCATCGATGGTATGATTGACGCGGTCGAAAAAGTCATCGCGCAGATGCCCCCGGACGTGAAGGTGATTCCGGGGCATGGTCCCATTTGCAGCCTCGAGGACATGCGAGTCTACGTCAAGATGTTGAAGGAGACTCGCGAGGTCGTGCAAAAGGCTCTAAAAGAAGGCAGGACGTTCGATCAGATGAAACAGGCCAGGATCCTGGACTCGTGGAAGAAATACTCCGGAGACTTCATCACCGAAGACGCCTATCTCGAGACGCTGTTCAATTCGCTAACGGGACGGACGAGCGGAAAGTTCATCAAGCACAACTGACTTCTCCCTGAAGTCGCCCCTTTGCTTTGATACCGAACTATCTGATTGGAATGCGGTATATATTTCGGTGCTCGGTCGAGCGGTCGAAAGCGTAGTGGAAAACGTCCGGACCTGGATGAATAAGGTCATCGACTATCTTGACGCCACGCACGTGCGCTAAATCGCTCTCCGATTTTATGCCGGCGGCAGGCAGGTCGGGAAAACTCTCACCAGGGTGCAAGGGAACAACGAAGGTTTTGTAATTCCGTGAAACCCCGCCGCCAGGCAATCCGAAGTACAGGAATTTGCCATCCCCGGTCCACCTGACGAGGCACAAGTTATAGCAGACACGTTTCGCCGTTCCATCGTCGACGCGGTAGGCGAAAACCCCTCGGGGCGTTTCATCGTCGCGGGTTGGTGCCTCGGCCACGGCCCACTTGCCGTCGGCGACAAACTGCCCGCGGTGCCCTCTCCCAAACGCACCGGAGGTGAACCATCGACCTTGCGAATCGCGATCGCGTCGTTTGCTCCGACAGGCTCGCCCCCCTCTT
>Ga0066710_100000253_pt1 | contig 29341 bp, 21 predicted proteins | sample GraSoiAngelo_159_FD_79666 | JGI IMG/M metagenome (GOLD analysis project Ga0066710, IMG submission 79666) | Grasslands soil microbial communities from the Angelo Coastal Reserve, California, USA - 14_1009_16_40cm | ecosystem: Environmental > Terrestrial > Soil > Grasslands | place: USA... | reverse complement strand
GGCTCCCCCAAATGGTTTGACGGGGCGGCGGCAGGGCCGTTACGCTCCCAAGGCAGATTCATAGAGGGCGGAATGGATTGGCCCGGCGGAGAATCACCAGAGCAAGATGCGCAACCTAGGGTATTGCCCCGGTTTCCACGGATCTGGATTGGTTATCTATTGGGCGGCGCGACGCTGATTGCGGAAATGATCGCGATCACCTTGCATCCGGAACTAGCCAAAGAACCGCTGCTCATACCTCCTTTGTATCTGTTTCTCGCGAATTTCATTAGCCTGGTCTACTGGCTTGTTTGCGTTTATGAGTATCATGTGGTCATCGCGCAGGCGACGGCCGGGGGGTATCCAATTAAGCCGCTGCGTGCGGCGTGGTTTCAGCTGATTCCCATCTATGGCTTGTACTGGGTTTTCAAATGGCCGCGGGAGCTGGCGCGATTTGTGAACACCCGTTTGGAAGCGCCACTCATGAGGCCCGATCGAACGGGGTTGGCGGTATTTATTGCGTTTACCGTGTTTCTTGTGCTGGACCGCGGACTTGGCATGATTCTACTGTTTTGGGCGGCATCGTATCTGTCGCGTTGCTTGGGTCATGCGCTTGCGGCGCGGCCGGCATCGCCCGGAGGGCAGCTGCCTTTTTCGTGATCGCTCGTTCCATAGGAGCGTAAATGCAGAGAGAGATACGCTGGATCTTGTCTTTTTGTCTGATCGCGAGCTGTGCGCCCAGAGGACCAAGTCAAGGTCAGGATCAAACAAAGCAGCTGGCGCATGACATTTTCAAGCAGCTCATTGAGATCAATACCACCGACTCCGTTGGCGACGTGACAACCGCCGCCGAAGCGATGGCCAAACGTTTGCGCGACGGAGGCTTCGCCGAAAGCGATATCAAGGTCGCCGGGCCGAACGAACGGAAGAAAAATCTCGTCGCGCGTCTTCGTGGGACCGGAAAACGTAAGCCCATCCTTTTCATCGGGCACCTTGATGTCGTCGAAGCGCTCCGAGCGGACTGGACCACCGATCCGTTCGAATTCATCGAGAAAGACGGCTACTTCTACGGCCGCGGCACAGAAGACATGAAGGAAGGCGATGCCATCCTGGTTACCAATTTCATCCGCTTGAAAAGGGAAGGATATCTGCCGGACCGCGATCTGATTCTCGCGCTGACCGCCGATGAGGAGGGCGGCTCTTCGAACGGTGTGGACTGGCTGCTCAAGGAACATCGCGACTGGGTGGATGCGGAATACTGCATCAATCTGGACGGCGGCGAATTCGAAAAGGACAAAGACAAACGGCTGCTCGCGGGAATTCAAGCCAGTGAAAAAGTTTATGTGGATTTTCAATTCGAATCGCTGAACCCCGGCGGGCATAGCTCGGTCCCCAGCCCGGACAACGCGATCTATCATTTGGCCGGTGCGTTGTCCCGTTTGCAATCGCATTCCTTCTCCATAAAGATCAACGAAATCACGCGGAGTTATTTCGAACGGAACGCGGTGCTGAGGACGGGACAGATCGCCGCTGATATGAAAGCTGTGGCCAAGCAACCCCCGGATCCAGGAGCAGTCGAACGGCTCTCGGCAGTGCCTTATTTCAATTCTCTTTTGCACACCACGTGCGTTGCCACGATGCTTTCCGGCGGGCATGCGCCCAATGCGCTCCCGCAAACCGCGCGCGCCAACGTCAATTGCCGGATTTTTCCCGGCGAAGACCCGGAGGAAGTTCACCAGGCACTCGAGCGGGTTGCCAACGACCCGAAAGTCAGGATCACCACTGTTTCACAACTTGCTCCGGACGGGAAGGTGGTGCCTGTCGTGCGGGTGCCTCCCTCGCCGCTACTTCCTGAAGTAACTCAGGCCACGGAGAAAGTCTTGAGCATCACCTGGCCAGGTGTCCCTCTCGTCGCGACGATGTCTACCGGGGCCACGGACGGGAAGTACACGCGCATCGCCGGCATCCCGACCTATGGCATCTCCTGCATGTTTTTTGACATCAACGACAATCGCGAGCATGGGAGAGACGAGCGCGTCGGCGTCGAGGACTTTTACGACGGCGTGGACTTCAATTACAGGCTCATGAAGGAGCTCTCTTCGCCGCGATGAAGAACACGCCCAAGAATAAAAGCTGCTTGAGCAAAGGAAAACGGCCCGGAGAAGAGACCTTCTGGAGGGCCGTAATATTTGCAACGGCGAAGTTGTCTAACTACGGCTTACCGGGTGCGGATTGGCCGGTTTTCGGATCCGTTGGCACGGCCGCGCTGGCGGCGATGGGTTTGGAGGATTCGGCGCCATAACGCATCAGGTAGGGCATAAAGGGGGTGACTTCAAACGGCATCTTTTCACGTTCCGCCACCGTACCCACAGGCTTGCTCTTGATGAGATCCAGCTTGTCGTTCCACGGATCCAGCTTCACTCGTCCCCCGATCGGAAGCGCCGTGATCATCTGCGGGTTCTGCTTCTGATCGACCGGCATCGAGGACCTGAGATCACCAATGACCGGCACCCGATCGCCAAGGTGCGGGCTGATCAGGTTCGGAATTTCCTTTTCGCGCGTACTCAGCGCTGTAAGGAAGAGGCCAGCGTTCCCGAGCTGGTTCTTATAGGGGGAATTGTTCAGGAGTTGCATGGCTTTCGTGTTGGCGGCTCTCTCCTCGTCGGGAGTCCGCGCAAATCCGAAATGGCGGAAAGTTTCCTTGTCGTCGATTAGCAACTGGTCGAAGAAAGCATAGCTGGAATCGAGGCGGTGGCCCAGAACGACGTGGCTGAGTTCGTGCGCGATCATGGTCGCCAGGCTGGCCTCATCCGGCAGTACGTCGATCAACCCGCGGCTCATCACGATGGTATGACCGACGGTGAAAGACTCGAGCGTGGATGTCATCATCACGCGGCAGCGGACCTCGGGGTCGACGTCAATGTTGTTGGTGACCTCGAGGTTGTTGACCACCGTCTCAAGGACCTTGTCGACTTCGCCGCGCGGCGCCATCAGGCCGATGCGCTCCAGGCGATCGACAACGTTATCTTCTGCCTGGCGGTCCCAGGAGCGCTGTGCCTGAATGGGAGAAAGATCATTGGCCGTCTTGCTATCGTCCTGCACCGGCGTCTCCACCAGGATCTTGCTTAATTCCTGTTCCTGGCTGGCGTGGCCGACGTTGTAACCCCACAGCCGTGTCTGCGCTTTGAAGTCCAGTTTCTTGGCCAGGGCGTAGTGCAAATCTCTTTCCTCGCTGTACACGAAGGAAGGCATCCATTGGCCCGGCTGCACATTGGCGCGCCAGCTGTCGAAGTGAAAATACCAGCTGGAGTGCCCGCTGCCACCGTAGGCGCCGTTAAATCGAACAATGTTGTAGTCCTGATCCTCGACCCAGATGCGGCCAAGAAACCGGCCCTTGCCGACCTTATCCTGAGGCGTGACGTCAAACACCAGGCAGCGCACTTCGCCAAGGAATTCGCGGCGCACGTAATCGAACTTATAGTGCTGCTTGTCAAAGCCATTCGTATCGATGAAGATCATCTGCAGGAAGCCGTCCGGCAGGAACTGCATCGCGAAAGAAAAGAAGTTGCCGATGGAACCGAAGATCTTCCTCCCCTTGCTGTTGGTGTCCGTCAAGGAGACCAGAGACACACCCTTCGCGAACTCGGCGCGGCCGAGGAAATACTTGTCGCCGGCGGGGGCATAGCCAAGATCCTTATCGGGTCTCAGGTTCTGGATGTAAGTCTCAACCAGCGGCGAATACTGCTTGATCTGCTGGTTGGCCCGGTTTTCGTTGGTGATCACGCGGTCGATGACGTCGCTCATGGTCCGCGCCTGATCGGCCGGCTTGGGGGCCTCCGTGGCGGCCATCGTCCCCAGCCCGCTCAAAATCAGAACGAAAATAGCAGTTGCTACCTTACGCATTTTCTCTCTCCCCTCAGTAAGCCAAGCGGAATTCAATTCGCACACGAGCCGGGAAATCCACCGGCTGGCCTTCGCGTTTCGCCGGCTTGAACTTGATCTGCTGTGCCGCGCGAGTTGCTGCTTCATCAAGACCGTGGCCCAGACCACTTATCACCTGGTTCACCTGAATGCTGCCATTCGAAAGGAATACCATATCGAGAACAACGTCCCCCTCTATTTTCAGAGTACGCCCTTCCGCGGTGTACTCCGGACGCGGTTTGTCCAGGATGTCAACAGGCGTTGTGGCGTTTTCGGCGGCCGACGCTTTCTTCTTCGGCGCGTTGGTCACGGCCGTCTGATCCGCGAAGCCGGTGGACTGCAGCGTGCCGCGCCTGGCGCTAGGCGGAGGATTCGCCGTGCTATTACCGAAACCGGTGCTCGCCACCGTGCCGCGAATTCCCTTATCGCCGCCGGTGCCGTTGCCGTATCCAGGCCCACCTGGCAAAGCCGGCGAACCAAGACGATTGACGTTCGTGGCTTTGTTCGGATCGCCCTTGCCGGGAAGTCCGTTTGGATCGCCGAAGCCGCCGGTTTGCACCTTGTTCACCGGAGCCACCACGGTTGCCGGAGCAGCGCTGCCGGTTCCAAGATTGCCGACTTTCACATCTTCTTTCGGACGCTTTGGCTGGCTCGTCGGCGTAGCGATTTTCACCTGCTCGAAAACCGGATTGAGTTCCACGGGCTTTGCTTCTAAGGTCTTTTTCTTGGGTGGCTCGACTTTTTCCGCGAGAAAAACGTGCGTCTGTTTCGGGTTCAGTTTCACCGGTTCAGGCACCACCGGCTTTGGTTCCGGAGGCGCAACTTTGGGCTTCACCTTCGGCGGGGGCGGAGGCGGTGGTGCAACGGGGATTTCCGTGACCGGCTGCATCAACTCCACAACTCGAAAGCTCAATGCCGTTTGCATCTGCTGGGGGAAGAGAAGAGGAATCATCATTAAAAAACCGAGAATCGCAAATTGTCCGGCGGCGCTCAGACCAATGCGGTCCCAACGTGGTTTGGAATCCGGGAGCAAGGCCAGGCGTGCGGCAACTGGTTTGGTGCCGATAGCTTTCTTCCACGCCTGTGGATCGCCTGAACGGCCGCGGTTTGCTTCAAAACCGACGCCCATCGTGGTCTTACGTGGTGCATGTACAATCATGGTTGTTCATCCGCGTGCCGCCTCGTGAAATTCCGGCCGCGGAACATGGGTGGTCTAGAAATGCCAAGTGCTCCCAAGTCCGCCAGCTAAATAGGAAGTGCTCTACCAGTACCAGAGTACTGACGAGGCTGAGGAAGTCCGAATAGGACTTTCGTACTAGCGTCGCGAAGTCGCTAATCCTCCGCGAGCGCACCGTAGCGCACCCAGCTCTAACCCGGCGAGGCAGTCTCCGTTGCGGGCGGGTGCGCAACACTTAGCTAGGATACCCTAAACTCGCACCGGGTTGCGTCTCTTTTGCACGCAAGTTTACATCGCGCGGGCTTATCCTTAATCGAGCATTATGGGCGGGGATTGGTTTCTTGGGATACAGTAAAGATCTGAAATAGACATGGACAAAGATCTAGAAAGCAGGCCTCGAGACGCGAATACCCTGGACCCGGTCGAGTCCCTCAAGGACCGTGCCTCCTTGGTCGAGTGGCTGTACGCGAAGGCTAATGCCGCACGCTGGGGGCTTTCTCGTGGGCATTTGGCGGTCGCACTGGAACGCAGCGCCAGGAAGCGTTTGGCGTGTGGGGCGCTCACTCCGTCTAAACTCGAGGAATATCTCGGCGCGTTGCATCTCGAAGATCTGGCTCTGGCCACCGCTTGCGCCGAAGGAGGTGAGGCGGCTTGGGAGCATTTTTTCACCCAGTACCGCGCTTACCTGCGCGCCGCGGCGGCCTCGATTCTTCGCTGCAACGCGAGTTCCGCCGAAGCTTGTGATCTTGCGGATTCCCTTTTTTCCGAGTTGTACGGTTTGGCCGGCGGCCAAGACGCGGAACGTTCGCTCTTCCGTTACTTCCATGGGCGCAGTTCGCTGAAGACCTGGCTCCGTGCCGTTCTTGCTCAGCGGCACATAGATTCCATCCGTGCCGGCCGCCGCTTCGAGGAGCTTGCCGAGGACGAAACCGGTGAGGGACGGCCGAAGGCGTTGCTCGGACCGCAGATGCAGCCGAGCGACCCGCATCGCGAGCGCTACGTCACGTCATTCACGCGGGCATTGCAGACGGCGCTCGAAGGCCTCGAACCGCAGGAGAAGGAGAGGCTCCGCCTCTATTATGCCGAGGAAAAAACGCTTGCGGAGATCGGACGGCTGCTCGGGGAGCACGAATCCAGTGTTTCCCGTCATCTGGACCACGCGCGGCGCGATTTGAGGCAGGCTGTGGAGGACATTCTTCGCCACGGTATCGGAGAGGCGAACGGTTCCGCGGTTCAGCCCGGACTGAGCGATGCTGAGATCGCTCTTTGTTTCGAATACTGTGCGGAAGACACCCCCATCGATTTGCAAAAATTGTTGCCGCGCCCCAAATCGGGGGCCCCGGTAGCCGGAAAGCGGACGCCGTGACCGCGCGATGCAAGAAAGCTGTAAAGTTTCGTTCTAAGCATGGAGAAGCCTATGGCGCCTGACGAACGCGATCGGAGGTTTGACAAAGCGCTTGCCCGCCATCTGCGCTCCGCCGCACCTTCGGGCGAAGCCGGGGCCTTGCCCGTGGTCCCCGCTTCCGAGAGCGGCGCGTGTCCCGACTCGGAAACGCTGGCGGCTTATCACGAGCGGTCCTTGCTTCCAGAGGAAATGAATTCCTGGAAGGAGCACATTGTCGGCTGCGCCAACTGCCAGACCATCTTCGCCCACCTGGAAGCAACGGATGAGATTCCATTCGAAGCTGCAGAAGAAGAAAAAGTCCTGGCTCAGGGAGAATCAGCGCTGCTGACGCCCGCTTCCAACGAAAGCCAGTCTGCGTCTCCTCGAACGCTCGCGAAGAAATCCCGCCGCGTACGCCTTTTGAGAGGCGCGCGCTGGCAATGGCTCGCTCCCGCAGGAGCTCTTGCCGCCGGTCTGCTCGTGTGGATCGCACTCCATGAAAATCAATCCTTGCGCCTGGCAACTTTGCCCGAAAATGAAAACAAAATGGCGCAAAATCGAAGGCCGGCTTCTGTTCCTTCCGTTTCAACAGTCACGCCACAGCCTTCTCCGTCTGGAAAACCGTCCGGTGCCCCCAGGAAGCCGCAATCGCCGGTCAGCGAATATGCGATCTCCACTGGCCGCGTAGCTTCCGAGGCCGCGAAGCAAAGCGAGAAGCTCCGCGATGAAGCAGAGACGCGGTCCTCGAAGGCCTCCGGCGATAAGGAATTGAGCGCGCGAAAGGACGGCGCGCGCGATGCTTCCGTGGATCTGCTGAGCGCTGCGAATCAGGCCAATCTCGACAGCAAGAGCCTGTCCGAAACTTTGCGGAAAAAAGAAGATGCGCAATCGCAAACAGAAAAGCTTCAAGCGCAGATCGCCCAATCGCAGAACGCCCAAACACAGAATCAATACAATTATGCTCCGCAAAAGGTGCCCGGCCCCGGCCCCCTGAATCAGGCGGAAACTCTGAAGAAGGCGAAAGGAACCGCTGCGGCCCCGCCCGCGGCTCCTTCTCCACCTGCGGAAGCGGTTGACGCGGGGGAGTCCAGCTTCAGCAGCTCCGCTGCTGTGGAAGTCGCCCGGGCGATCACCAATGCGCATTTGATCTCGCCGCCGGGCTCGAATCTTATCTGGCGCGCCGGCCGCAGTGGCCTGATCGAGTTGTCCAAGGATGGCGGCTCCTCCTGGTCGCGGCAAACCAGCGGGGTGCTCACTGATTTGCTGACGGGTTCCGCGCCCTCGGACAGAGTCTGCTGGATCGTGGGCCGTGTCGGAGCCATTCTTCTAACCACGGATGGCGGCGCGCATTGGAGGTTGATTCCTTCGCCGTTGTCAGAGGATCTCGGCGGGATTCGCGCCACGGATGCCCTGCACGCCACGATTTGGAACGCCCGAAATACCAAGAGTTTTGAAACCAGCGACGGCGGCCTGAACTGGAAGCGCGTCCCGAATCCATGATGTGGAGAGCGCCCTGCCCGAACCGCCAGTGCAAGAATTCTCGCCCGCATCGTTCTAACAGAGAAGGAAAATTCAGATTGAGGTGAAGGTGATGAAGATCCCCAGGAGTCCGGCAACTGCACGGCTGTTATGGATGATTTCCGCTGCTGCGGTTCTCACCGCTGGCGCGGCAATTCTTTATCCGGCGGCGCGCGGCAACAAGGTTTATGCTTCACAAGAGAAGGAGGGCGGCCGCGCCACCGCCAGCGATCAATCCACCAGCCTCAATGATCAGACCGATCTGAATGTCACTGTCTATAACTCAAATATCGCTCTGATTCGCGACGTCCGCAATCTCGGGCTTCCCACCGGCACGTTTCGCCTGAAATTCATGGATATCGCCGCGACCGTCAATCCCGCGACCGTTCATTTCCGTTCGCTGAACGATCCGGAAAAGCTCGGCGTCATCGAACAGAACTACGAATACGATCTCCTCGAGCCCGCGAAACTCCTGCACAAGTACGTGGGCAAGGAAGTCACCCTGGTGCGCTCGTATCAGGAGAACAACACGACCAAGCGTGAAGAAATCAAAGCTACACTACTTTCCGACAACAATGGACCTGTCTGGAAGATCGGCAACGACATCGTGACCGGAATGTTTGCCGAGAGTTATCGCTTCCCCGAAGTCCCCGCGAATCTCTACGAGCGCCCCACGCTGCTGATGTCGCTGGAAAATTCCGGCGCAAAAAAACAGCAGGTGGAAGCTTCCTACCTCGCGAGCAATTTGTCCTGGAATGCCGATTACGTTCTTACTGTGGCGCGCGACGACAAGAACGCTGACCTGGATGGCTGGGTTACCGTTGTCAACAACAGCGGCACGGCGTTTCACAATGCGCGGCTCCAGCTCGTGGCCGGAGAGCTGAATCGGGTTCAACAGAACGGCGGGCTGAGGGACATGGCGGTTAGCCGGGCCATGGAGATGAAGGCAGCTGCCCCGCAGTTCCAGCAGGAAAGCTTCAGTGAATACCATCTGTACTCGCTCGGCCGTAAGACCTCGGTCGAAGACAAAGAAACCAAGCAGATCAGTTTGCTGCAGGGCAGTGGCGTTCCAGTGGAGAAGATTTTCGTCGTCAACGGGCAGAACTACTATTACCACAATGCACAAACCCCCGGATCACCGCTGAAAGATCCCGTGATGGTCTATTACAAGTTCAAAAATGAAGAAAAATCCGGCCTCGGAATCCCGCTTCCCGCAGGCAACGTGCGTGTCTATCAAAAGGACTCGAAGGGCGGCATTCTCTTCGCCGGCGAAGACCGCATCGATCACACCCCCAAAGACGAAGACGTGAACGTTCACATCGGCAACGCCTTCGACGTTGTCGCCCAACACAAGCAGACCGATTACAAGAGCATTTCCAGCCACGTCTGGGAGATGGAGTTTGAGATCACGCTGCGCAATCACAAAGATACGCCCGTCACTGTGCAGGTGAATGAACCCATTGGTGGCGATTGGGAGATGCTTTCCTCCACCTACAAGTACACGAAGACGGCGGCGTTCGCGGCGCAATTCATCGTGCCGGTGGCGAAGGACGGCACGGCGGTGCTGAAGTACCGCATCCGTGCACGGTGGTAGCGGTACTGTTTCGATGGAGAATTTGTCAGGCAACCGGACCGGGGAATTTGGTTTGCGCCGCAGACTAGTTTGCGTTTGGCTTAGTTTGCGATGCCGACAATATTCTAATCCAGACCAGCTCGTATGTTAGACCATGGTTTGTTTTCTATGGTTTGCGAGATTTCTCGAAAGAATCAGGCGAGGGATGACGGCCCCTTTCTCAGGTCATCTCTGGGCCTCCGCTACAAAGATCATCTCCGGCGAATCATCGCGGATGGTCGTCCGGTCAAAGTTTCCATACTCCGCCGCCACCTGAAACCCGCACCGCGCCAACAAGTGCGCGACCTCATAGCGGAAAAAATACCGCAACGTCCAGGCAAACACGAGCCTCTCTTGGCGCCCGTCCGGATGCCTGATTGAAAATATCATCTCGACGTCGTTGCGTTGTTCGGCGCGATGGAACGCGGTTACACGCTCGCTGATGCGCACCTGCCGGCTGTCGCCGGTTTTGTATTCGGTCAGCAGTACTTCTCGCATGTGCATGGGATCGTGCATGCGCTCGGCATCCGTCTGGAACACATCCAGGATCAGCCGTCCGCCCGGCGCCAGATGCTTGCGAACGCAGTTTAGACAATCCACCTGCTGCCGCACCTCCAGCAGGTGCTGAAATGGTCGGAAGGGAATGATAACCAGCCGGAATGATTCGCCGAGATCGAACCGCGCCATGTCGCCCTGCACGAGGTGAACGCGTTCACGCGCTTCCACGCGGAGTGCCGCGCGCTTTCTCACTGCGCGCTCCAGCATGCGTTCGGAAAGATCAAGCCCGGTGATGCGCTTTCCGGCCTCCGCCAGCGCCATGGTGATGCGTCCCGTGCCGCAGCCCAGTTCCAGAATGGGATCGCCCAAGTCCCGCGCGGCGTCGCGATAGAACGCCACGTCTTGCAACCGCTTGCTTACGACTGGCGACTCGTCGTAGTAGTCCGCAATAAACGAATCGTATAACTGTGGCGCCATGAAAATTCTCCGCCTGACTGCTAATCCCTTATGGAGGCGACTGGCTGCTTTACTTCCTTTATCTCCTTTGCGTCATTCCATCAGCGCATCCGCCTCAATCTCCACCAGCATTTCCGGTGCAATCAGCTTGCTCACTTCCACCATGCTCGTCGCCGGCCGGATCTCTCCGAAAAACTCTCCGTGTGCGCGCCCAACTTTTTCCCATTCGGCGATGTTGGTGACATAGATTCGCGTCCGCACAACGTCTTTCAGGCTCGCGCCAGCCTTAACGAGCGCCGCCTCGATGTTCTTAATCGTTTGCACCGTTTGCGCGCGCAAATCGCCCGGGCCTACGATTCTTCCGTCCGCTCCCGTCGCGGTGGTTCCAGACACCGTAATGGCGTTGCCGACCCTTACCGCCCGCGAGTAACCGACGATCGGCTCCCACGGCGCACCGCTCGAAATGTTCTGACGCGTCATTCTGGTCTCTCCTTTTACGAAATCATAGAAAGAATAATCTACTCTCTTCTTGTTCGGACGTAAGAAAATGGTTCACGCCGCTAAATAGAGGAACTCCTTCCGGAAGATGCTAAACTGATAGCAATTCGGCGGAGAAGCCGAGAAGACTGATGAAGTGCAATAACATCCTCGAAGCGGTTGGCCACACACCTCTGGTGCGTCTGAACCGCATCAATCAGGGTCTGAAGCCGCAAATCTACGTCAAAGCAGAATTCACCAACCCGGGCGGTTCCGTGAAAGACCGCATCGGCATCAGCATGATTGACGAAGCCGAAAAAAAAGGTTTGCTGAAGCCCGGCGGCACCATCATCGAAGGCACTTCTGGCAACACCGGCATGGGTCTCGCGCTCGTCGCAGCGGTTCGCGGTTACAAATGCGTTTTCACCACGACTGACAAGCAATCCAAGGAAAAAGTCGATCTCCTGAAAGCGCTTGGCGCCGAAGTCATCGTCTGCCCCACCGCCGTCGAACCAGAAGATCCACGCAGCTACTATTCGGTCGCGAAAAAACTTGCCCGCGAGATACCCAATTCTTACTACCCGAATCAGTACGACAATCCCAGCAATCCCGAAGCTCATTACCGCACCACCGGTCCCGAAATTTGGGAGGACAGCGAAGGCCAGGTTACCCACTTCGTCTGCGGTGTGGGCACCGGCGGCACCATCAGCGGCGCGGGGAAATTCCTTAAGGAAAAAAATCCCAACGTAAAGATTATCGGAGTCGATCCCTACGGCTCGCTTTACTATGATTTCGTCAAGACCGGGCAGACCAGCAAAGCCAAGACGTACGTCGTGGAAGGCATCGGTGAGGATTTTTTTCCAACGACCATGAATCTGAAAATTCTGGACGACATCCTTCAAGTTAACGATGAAGAGTGTTTCGTCGTCGCGCGCCGCCTGGCTAAGATGGAAGGACTTTTCACCGGTGGGTCTGGGGGCGGCTGCATTTCCGCGACATTGCGCCTTGCCAAGAACCTGGCGCCGCATGACTTCGTGGTCGCGTTGTTGCCGGACACCGGCACGCGCTACCTCAGCAAGGTTTATAACGACTTGTGGATGCACGAGCGCGGCTACGTGGACGCGGCTACGGCCATCACCGCGGCGGAAGTGGTCAACGCCAAACACGCGACCGGCAAGGTGCGCGAGCTCGTCATCGCGCGGCCATACCAGACTGTTTTCCACGCACTGAAGACCATGCAGGAGCAGGACATTTCACAGATTCCGGTATTCGAAGAGAATCTTCCGATCGGCACGATCTACGAAGACCAAATACTCAACCTTGCCTTGCAGGGCAAGGATCTTCGCAAGCTCGTCGTGCGCGAGGTGATGAGCAAGCCTCTGCCGCAGGTGCCAAGGAGCGCGCCCGTCGAGCGCGTCACGCACATCCTCAGCCATGAGAATCCCGCGGTCTTTGTCGAAATGGGCGACTCTCGTTTCGAGATCCTCACCAAGTACGACCTCATGAGCACCGTCGCCAGCCTCATGGAACAGAAGCGCTGAGCGCGTTTCCCGTGCCGCATCTTCAGCAGGCAGAGTAGAGGAGCTGTGAAGATTTACGATTTCAATGAACGGCTGAAAGACTCGATCCTCATCGCCGACGGCGCGATGGGCTCGATGCTGCATGAAGCTGTGGGAGCGCAGCGCTGCTTCGACGAATTAAATGCCACAGAGCCGGAAGCGGTCTTCCGGGTGCACCAGGCCTACATCGAAGCAGGCGCGCACATGATTGAGACCAATACATTTGGCGCAAATCGTTTCAAGCTCGCGCCTCTTGGCCTTGCCGAGGAGCTCCAGCACCTCAACAGCCGCGGCGTGAAAATCGCCCGCGAAGCGCGCGAGTCGGCCGCGCGTGAAGTGCTTATCGCCGGCTCCATCGGTCCGCTGGGCCTCGGTGTGCAGTCGCGCCACCCATCCGCCGAGGAAATACAAGACATTTTTTACGAACAGGCGCTGGCGCTCGAAGAGCGTGGCGTGGATTTCTACATCCTCGAAACGTTTTCCTATATCGAAGAATTGCTTCTTGCCATCGATGCCATTCGCTCGTTTTCAGGCTTGCCCGTGGTGGCTCAGCTCACCTACGCGGAGGAAGGCACGACGTACGGTGATGTCCGACCCTCCGATGCCGCAGCGCAATTGAAGAATAAGAACGTCCAGGTAATCGGCGCGAATTGCACGCTGGGCCCGCAGGCGCTTCTGCCGATTCTGCAGGAGCTTGCCGCTGTCGATGGCCTGCGCGTCAGCGGCATGCCCAACGCCGGTTTTCCCAAGCGCGAAGGCGACCGCATCGTTTATCCGAAATCTTCACCAGAATATTTTGCGCTCTTCGCCCGCGAAGCCGCCGCACTCGGCGTGCGGATTCTCGGTGGTTGCTGCGGCACGACGCCTGCGCATATTCGCGCCATGGCCGAAGCCGTGAAATCGTTTCGACCCTCGAAAGCCCATCCCGTAGCGCAGTCCGTCGAGATAGTCTTAAGACCCGCGCCGGTTGCCCATCGCGAGCCCGAGAGTAGGTTCTGGAAAAGACTCCAGGAAAAAAATTTCACCGTGTGCGTGGAAATTGATCCGCCAAAAGGCCTTTCGCTCGATCGCATTTTCGAGCAAGTCGAAAAGGTTATGGCATCGAAGAAAGTGGATGCCATCGATATCAATAGCGGAGCCATGGCCCGCGTAGGCATGGACGCCCTGATTGTGGCCGGTGCGCTGGAGGCCCGCGGCATCGAAACTGTTCCGCATCTCACGACGCGGGACCAGAACATCATCGGCCTGCAAGCTGCTCTTCTTGGTGCCTGGACCGTCGGCGGCGTTAGAAATGTGCTCGCCATCACCGGTGATCCGCCATCTGTCGGTGATTACCCGGAAACCAGCGGCGTCTACGAAGTCGACTCGGTGGGCCTCGTCAAAGTTCTGAACCGACTGAATCAGGGCACCGACTGGGCGGGAAAAACTCTCGGAGGCGCGACGAATTTTACCATCGGCGTCGCTGTGAATCCGGTGGCCGACGATCTCGACAGCGAAATCCAGCGCTTCCACGCCAAGATCGAAGCCGGCGCGCATTTCGCCATGACCCAGCCGCTCTTCGACCCCCAACACTGGCACGCATTTCTGAAAAAACTCGGCGGCAAGCCTGCGATCCCCGTACTAATCGGCATCTGGCCGCTGAATAGCTATAAGCAGGCGCTGCGCTTGAACAACGAAGTCCCCGGCATCCTCATCCCCGAGCCTTTGTTGAAGTCCATGCAAGCCGCAGGGGCGGCCGCGCGCGACTGCGGCTTCGAAGTCGCGCGTGACATGCTCGCTTGGGCGCGCACCGAGCTCGCCGGCGCCTATCTCATTCCGCCTTTCAAGCGCTATGAAGAAATCCTGGAGGTTTTTTGACATCCTCCCCTCCCTGAAGGACGGGTTCCTGACACCCCGCCCTTACGGCATCCTCCAAGCCGGGTTTTCGGCTTCGGTGAACTTCAAGCGCGCTACACGATCCGCGTCGATTCTCTATGTAGCACGCGCCGTAATACCGGAGTCAGAACCAAGTATGCCAGTCCAACAAACACCGGAGCGATCAGTGCCCAGGCCACGACTGCGTGCCACGTTGTTGTCCACAGAAACCTGATCGCTGCCCACGCGTTTAGGTGAATCATTCCGTAAATCTGCGGAACGGAAACCGGCAGATGCGTTGTGCGAAACAGCTTCTCGCCTAGCCGGAAAAACGGCGCCAGAAGCGCAATTTGGATCGGATATATAAAGTAGTTCACGATCTGGATGGCCGGCAGGTTCAGCCGCAGAACAATCGCGATGATCGCGCAGAGCAACGTTGTGCATCCCAGCGCCGGAAAAACACCCAGTGCCGCGCCGAGCGCCAGGCTCAACGCCATCTTCTCCGGCGTCACTCCCTGCCTCAGCAGATCGAAAATCGGCCGGAGCAGTCTCCGGTAGATAAATTCTTCCTCCACGATCACCTTAGCCCAACTACGGATTCGACTTCGCCGGAACTGTGGCGCTCGTATGGTCGTGCACGATCTTCCATCCATCGGGGAACCGCTGCCAAACGAGTGTGAACACTCCTCCAAGGTCGTCTTTTTCCCGCTTCAAATGCCACCGCCCCAGGACGAGCGCCGCCTGCGGTCCCAAAAACCGAAATTCTAACTCTGAAAAATCCAGCTGCCCCATCGCCCCCTTGTCGGGATAATTCTTCTTGTATCGTGCCAGCACTCCATCCCAGCCTCGGGCTACGCCGCTGCTCCCGGAAAACGTCAGCTCCGGCGAATGCCAGTATCCCACCAGAAACGCGCCCACATCGCCGCGATTCCACGCGGTTTGCTGCCCGCGCAGAACGGCGTTGATCGCTTCCTGGTCGGCCTTGTGTTCATCGGCGGGATTGGCAAAGGCCTGTCTCTCGACAAAGAGGAAGACACCCATGGCCAGTAGAAATGCCACCACGATCGAGTGACGCATCGCTCGCATGCCGCTCTCCTTTGCAAGCCCTTGACTCGAGGGAGGATAGGTGACCGCCGCCCCCCAGGCAAGCCTTCTCTCTCCCCACCCCACTTCCCGTAAGCCAAATGATTCCAAGGTGTTACATCCGATGGTTCCAGCCCACTGGTACTTCCGGACTATTGGTATCTATTTTAACGCCTGCCAGAATCCCTTTGGAGGCTGATGGATGTATAGCGCCATGCTACTTGCCATCTCGATTGTAGCCCTGTCGCAGTTCGCCCTGTACTATTGGCGGGCGGTCCTGGCGGGCGTTGCAGCTCAGCCAGTTTCTGACCGGGTGTTGGTTGCTGCCCAGGTGGAGAATGGGCGCCTTACGCCAGAGGATTTCCAGACCTTGTCCGGCCTGCATAATTTGACCCCGGATCTCCATCCAAATCGCAGTGGATTGGGTTTGGTACGTCTCTATTACCGGGTCATCGAAGGCCTCGATGTCATCCTCGGCGAGAAGATTCCCGCTTTCGCAGTCTGGAGCGAACGTGAACAGGTCATCTGCGCTCGTTACGCCGCCGTTCAGGTCGATCGCCGTCTTCAGGCCAACCTCGACCTCGCGGCCTCGTTGCGCTCCTGCTAATTCAACGGCAAGACGCCCCCCGGAATCCATAAGGATAGAATGGATTGTTCGCCCCCACGTGGATTTGGATGAGCACGCTCCGGTCTTCATTAATAAAAACCAATAGGAAACACCAAGTAGAGTCAACCTGTCTAAGAGTAATGCGTATTTCCTTCTTTCCGTATCCTGAAATCTAAACTCTCCATATTTTTGCGAAATTTAGGCGCAAAGGGAATTCTCCGTGCCTGTGCGGCATCCCCATAAGCCATTCATAAGTAAATACTTGTGTTCTGTTTTCGCAGATTTCTTACTCTCCTGCCAGTTGGAGAATTTCGTGCACTCTCCTAAAGCGCCGGGCTTGCTTCTTCTCGGCAATTTTAGTCCGTCGCACCATTAGAGCAAAGCATTCCCACGGCAAGAACCGCAATCCGGCGAATGATATTTGAAGGGGGAGTTTTTCATGAAGCTTCGCAGATTTCTGACCCACCCATCTTCTTTCTTGCTTCCGGCTTTGGCTATTCTTGGAATCCCGCCATCTGCGCTCCGCGCGCAAGAGGTGTCCTCCGTGGTCGGAACTGTTACCGACAAGTCGGGCGGGGCGATTCGGGATGTGGAAGTTGACCTTTCAAATGCTGGCAGCGGCTTCGCGCAATCCGTCAAGACCAATGAGCGCGGCCTCTATCAATTCCTCCGCGTCCCGCCTGGATCCGGCTATGAGCTAACTTTCACGAAGGATGGCTTTCAGAAGCTCGCGATGGGCGACCTCTATCTCGCCGTCAATACGGCGAGCACTCGCGATGCCACCTTGGAGGTTGGCTCGATTAGCCAGCGCATCGAAGTGCAAGCCACAGCGGAGACCACTCTGAATACCTCGGATGCCAGCATCGGAAACGCCTTTGACAGCCGGCTGCTCCACGAGTTGCCGATTCAGTTCCGAGATTCTCCCGCGGCGTTGCTCGGTTTGCAACCCGGGGTTGTCACGGCTAATGCGTCAAACGATCCCAACGGCAATCGCGACGGTGCCATCACCGGAGCCCGCGCCGACCAGGGCAACATCACTGTCGATGGTATCGACGCCAACGATCAGGCCACGGGCCAGGCGTTTGCCACCACCGGTAACGCGCCGGTCGACGCCATTCAGGAATTTCGCGGAGTAACGGCTGGCGAAACTGCAGAATTTGGCCGGAGCAGCGGAGCACAGATTCAACTGGTGACGAAGAGCGGCAGCAACGATTGGCACGCTTCCGCATATGAATATCACCGCAACACGATCACGGCAGCCAACAGCTTTTTCAACAACAAGAGTGGCGTCACCCGCCCCGCGCTAATCCGGAATCAGTTTGGAACTAGCCTGGGGGGGCCGGTCAAGAAGAACAAGCTCTTTTTCTTCTTTAACTATGAAGGGCGGCGGGATGCGAGCCAGGATCAGGAGAACCGCACCGTTCCCCTCGATCACGTACACAACGGGGTTATTGGCTATATCAAGAGCGACCCGGGATGCGGCGCTTTCAGCCGATTGGATACAACCCCACAGTGCATTCTTTTTACGCCACCAAGCGGGCCTAATTCGCTGGCTTCGCTAGATCCTGCGGCCATAGGCGCTGACCCCGCCATCGTAAGCATCCTTAACAGCAGGTATCCTCACGCCAACGATTTGTCCGGAGGAGACGGCATCAATACTGGCGGTCTGCGCTTCAACGCTCCTTTCGCCCTTGGCAACAACACCTATACTTCCCGGCTGGACTACAACGTTACGAACAAGCAGAAACTTTTCGGCCGCTTCAATATCGTCCGTTCAGCCCAGACCGATGACGTCAATAACGTCGCCGCTCAGTTCCCGGGCGATACCACTCCCGCCTCGCAGATCACCACCCGTGACTATGCCTTGGCGATCGGTCACACGTGGAACATTTCGAGCACTAGCATTAACCAGGCGGTCTTCGGCATTACGTCATCCCGTTTGGGCTTCCCGGCCCTCTTCAAGCCGGCCTTCCCCAATTCCTATACCTTCGCTCCCAACACGACCGGCACTCCTTTGTTTAGCAGGCCCTTTCCGTCTCTCCAGAGTCAGTTCCGCATCGTCCCTGTGCCCACGCTTCGCGATGATTTCACGCATATCCGCGGCCATCACCAGTGGGAATTCGGCGGCGTTTTTAAGCCGCAGCACCAGACTTCAACGCAGATCAACGATTTCAATTTCGTTTCCATCGGTCTGGGTGGCGGACTGCAAGGTTTGACACCCGCCGAGCGGCCAAACGACATCCGAGGCGGCACTATTGCTCCAGGTGAGTGGGATCAAATCTTTCCCTTCCTCCTCGGCCGCTTCGCCTCCATCTCTACAAACTTCAACCTCAACAAAGATGGTTCTCAGCAACCCATTGGTTCTCCGAAGATTCGCAATTATCGCTACTATGAATACGAGGGATACGCCCAGGACCAGTGGCGCGTAAATAGCTCTTTGACGCTGACGTTGGGTCTCCGCTACGCCTATTTCAGCGTCCCTTACGAAACCAACGGTCTCGAATCCGTTTCCAACATCGATTTTAGGACGTATCTGAACGACCGGCTCGCCGCCGCGGCCCAGGGATCTGAGGGCGACACGGCCATTCCCTTTCTCACGTACGATCTCGGCGGGAAGGCCAATCCCGGAGGGCGCAGTATCTATGAAGGAGACAAGACCAATTTCTCCCCGCGCATCAGCTTTGCTTACAACCCGGAATTCCGCTCTGGATTCCTCAAGGACGTTTTTGGTGAACGCAAGACGGTCATCCGAGCTGGCGGCACCATCCTCTATGACCGTGTGAACGCCAATACCATCAATTTCATCCAGGATCAGCTTTCCTATCTCTTCAACACCAGCAGTGCGACCGTGTTCAACGATTTCCAGACGGATCCGCGGTTCACTGCGCTGGGGACATTGCCGGTCACCAACACCCCGCAGCCGGTGTCGCATCCTCTGGCTCCTTTTGTGGCGAACGGCGTGCCTTTCGGCAATTCGCAAGGGCAGTTCAATTACACAGTTGACCCGCACTTTCGCACGCCCTATTCCTATGTCTATTCTTTGGGTGTGCAACGCGAACTTCCCGGCCGTTTCCTTGTAGAGGTTGATTACGTCGGCCGGCTGGGCCGCAAGTTGTTCGCCCAGAGCGATGCGGGGCAAGTCGTCAACTTCAAGGATCCCACTTCGGGCCAGTTCCTCCTGCCCGCTTTTACGACGCTGACCAAGGAGATTCGCGCCAATCAAGCAGCTGGGACCGCGAACCCCGTGGCCTCCCAACCGTGGTTCGAGAATCAGGTCGGGGCGGCCATGGCAGCAGGGGGCCTAACCTGCGGGGACTTTGGCGAGCCCAATTGCACTCAATTCGTTGCTGACTTCTTCGGATCTTTGGCCGGTAAGGGAGATGTATCCGATACTTTGCAAGCCCTGCAGTCATTCACGAACTTTGCCCCTACTGGATTTCTTCCAAACAACTCCGGTTTGCCAGGCCAGTTTTCGACCAATGCCTACATCACCAACCTGAGTTCTTCGAATTACCACGCCATGCTTGTTAGCTTGCGCAAGAATCTCTCGCGCAACCTGCAATTCGACTTCAATTACACGTACTCCCATTCCATTGACAACGAGTCGAGCATTGCGAATACCGTTATTGGTGGCCTGGTCTGCGATGTTACAAACCTCCGCGTCTGCCGCGGCAACTCGGATTTCGACGCGACCCACATCTTTAATGCGAACGGCGTTTATGACTTGCCCTTCGGCCGAGGGCAGTGGCTGGGCCGTACCTCGCCGGGGTGGGTGAATCAGATTATTGGCGGATGGCAACTAGGCGCCATCTTTTCTGCCCATTCTGGCTTCGCCTTCAGCACCAATACCGGAGCATTCCCGGTCGGATTTGTCTTTGATAGTCCGGCAGTCCTGACCGGCAACGCAACAGCCCTTTCCCGCCACATTCACACCGATACCGACGGGACCATCCAGTATTTCGGGGATCAGACTGCGGCTACCGCGGCACTCAGCAATCCATTGCCAGGTCAGATCGGAAACCGCAATAACTTGCGCGGTCCCAAGTTCGTCAATTTTGACATGTCACTGGGGAAGCGCTTCTTCATGCCTTGGTCCGAAAAGCACACTCTGCAATTCCGTGCCGAGGCTTACAACACGTTTAACCATACCAACTTCGCGGATCCTTCCGCCAATCTCAACGACAGCACCTTTGGGCACATCACGGCCCAGGCCAACGGCAATCGCGTTATGCAGTTCGCTCTGCGTTACGATTTCTAGCCGCGGTGGGCAACAAAAATAGTGCTTTTTTCGGGGAACTACTTTTGATTTAGGAATTCCTCGAATCATCCGCGTGGCCGCGGAAGCCGAACTTCGTCGCCGGAGAATTGCCACCAATTGGTCAGCTGGCCTTTCACTCGCCCGTTGTCAAACACCGGCCCCCGTCAGTACGCCCAACGCAACAGCACCCCTCCGGTCGTGTAGCCTGCGCCCACGGTGACTATCAGCACCAGGTCGCCCTGGTGCAGGCGCCCCTGTTCCACCGCATCGCGCAGGCCCAGAGGAATCGTCCCCGCCGTGGTGTTCCCATACCGGTCGATGTTCACCATCACCTTGGAATCTTCGACCCCCAGCCGCTCCTGGGTAGCTCGAATAATCCGTAAGTTAGCCTGGTGCGGCACCAGCAGCTTCAGATCATGCTTTGTAAAGCCATTTTTTTCAAGCAGACGTGCCGCCATCTCCGACATCCGCCGCACGGCGTACTTAAACACCTGCGACCCTTCCTGGTGGACATAGTGCATGCGCTTCTCGACGGTTTCCTGGCTGGAGGGATGGAGTGAACCGCCCGCCGGCATATAGAGAAATGCTCCCCCTGAGCCATCCACGTCATGCTCGAAATCGAGGATCCCCTCGTTCGGGTCCGCCGACTCGAGCAGCGCCGCCCCCGCGCCATCGCCGAATAGCACGCACGTCGCGCGATCCTGGTAGTCCAGAACGGAAGTCATCGTATCGCTTCCGATGACTAGAACTTTCTTGTGCGTGCCCGCACCGACAAACTGCGCGCCCACCGTCAGCGCGTACGCAAAGCCGGAGCAGGCCGCGGAGAGGTCAAAGCCCCATGCCTTCTTCGCGCCAATGCGTTCCTGTACTAGGCAGGCGGTGGCGGGGAAAAACATGTCCGGGGTAACGCTGGCGAGCACGATCAGGTCGATCTCCGTGGGATCCGTCTTGGTTTGCGCCAGCAAAGTCTTGGCGGCTTCCGTCGCCAGGTGCGAGGTGGCCGTGCCCTTCTCCACGACGTGGCGTTCCCGGATGCCGGTGCGCGTACGGATCCATTCGTCGTTCGTTTCGACGATTTTCTCCAGATCGGCGTTGGTCATCACCTTCGGCGGAACGTAACCGGCTACACCCGTGATTTTTGCCGCGATGCGGTGGGACATGACTCTCCTTGCGAATTGCTCCCGAAGCAAAAGAACCTGAATTTTATGCGATAGCCCAGTGAGGATACAAGGCGCCGGCCGGTGCTCTTTAGAATCGCAGGAGGTAACTCAATTTGATAAAAAAAAGCCGGCTGGTGGAATTGTTTGGCGCGCCTTGCGCCGTTACAAAAGGCGATGCGCCGGGATGCAGCAGGAGGTCGCTGTAGCCGTTGTTGTAGCCAAGGTACACGGCCGTCCCCGGGTGCAGCAGATACGTCAAGAGCACATCCGTCGTAAATTGCTTGGTCGGGGCGATGGGTCCTCCGTCGAAGCTGCCAAGGTTGGTCTGCAGATCCAGCAGGCTCGTATTGGCGATCGTCGCGCTGTAATCCAAAATCAGCCGCAGCGACAATTCTTTGGTGAATTGATAGTTCAGTTTCGAGCGCATCAGGTGATTGTTGAAGATGTTCTGCCCCGGTTGGAAACCCGGCGGCGTGCTTCCGCTACGCGTGCCAAGCCGGTAAAATAGATATGTTTCATCAAAGCGGAAGCGCGAGGAGGGGCGCAACGTGAAGCCCGCACTCACTTTCTTCACGTTCCCAAGAAAGGGCGGAAGCGGCGCAGCTGGAAAATAATCCTCACCGGTGCCGGAAACGAACCGCGAACTGAAACTCAGCCACTTTTTTGGCGCCGTGGCAAAGAGAATCGCGGTGCTGTGCTTCCGGAAACCGATCTTGTCGAAGAGTTCGTAGGCTTCCCCGCGACTGATGCTGAGTGTTGTCTGCTTTGTAAAATCAACCTGAAAACCGACGGCCGCTTGCCAGTCTTGCACAATGCCTGCGTGGTTCCAGTCCACCGTCTCGCTGACCGCGGGGCCAAAATCGATGATCTTGCTTTTCTCCGGCTTCCAGAAATAGCTGCCGTTCACATTGTTCTGCCGGATGTCGATGCGATTCACGAATCCCATCTCGGCGCAGAAATTCGGCGAGAAATCGTTGTAGTTTGTAGAAAAACTGAAATGCCGGCCGGTGTACGATGTGTCGGCCCACAGCGCATTGCCCTGTTGTGACCCCCTGGCCGGATTACTCGATGCGAACGACAGGCAATTCTGTCCCGCGTTGAGATCCTGCCGTGTCCAGCTGTGGACCCCCTGAATATCGACCACCCAGTTTTTGAAGAATTTCAGCCGCGCATCCAACGAAGCCACGCGATTGCTGGTGTCCGCGAAATCGCGGCTCGAAAAAAAGCCGCCCATGTAGGACTGATTGCCAAATTCACGCGTCACACGCACTACCCCATCCACCGCCCGCGTATTGTAAGGACCGCTAGTGAACCCCTGTCCGGGGCGCTGGTCGTCGATGACAATGGCGCCGAGCGTCCACTTGCCGAGCTTTCCCGTCACCCGCGTGCCAAACTGCGGGTCGGCGATCCGGCGCGAAAAAAGCAAATCGATGGGGGTCGCAAAAAAGGCCGCATTTTCAATAAAAAATGGCCGCTTCTCCGGGAAAAAAACCGCGAAGCGCTGGTTGACAGTCACCTGCGGGTCGTCCGATTCCACCTGGCTGAAATCCGGATTCAACGTGACGTCGAACGCCAGCGAATCCTTGGCCACAAATTTCGCATCGAGTCCCGCGCGGTGCTCGAATTTATCCACGAACCCGGGAGGGCCGCCGCTCGGCTGATTCAGAAAATGATCGTCGGCAAGCAGTCCGTAAGGAATGAACTGAATGTTTCGCCCCGGCGACACATTCTCCAGGCCGCTCACCGGCGCAAATTGCTGCGTTAACCCTTCCACGCGCTGGGTCACGTACGGCCAGTAGTGGTATTCGCCTTTCCGAAGAATCACGCGATAGAGCGCCAGTCCCCAGGTTTGCTCCGAGGCGCTCGAGAACCGCAAGCTCTTGAACGGAATCGAAAAGAAGACAATGTAGCCGTCGCCGGTGACGCGGCCCGCGTTATCCCACAGCGTGTCGAAGCTGTAGTCATATCCCTGGCCTTCGGTGTAGATCGCGTCGGTCTGCACCCCCAGAGGATTCGAAAAAAAGAAATACGCGCGATGAAAATCCCGATATGTGTCCAGCAGCAGGCCCACGCCGTCGTCTTGATCGGAGGCCTCGCGCTTGGAAAGATGTGCGCGGACCTCGCCCTCTTCATCGTGGCAAACGAAGACGGCGTAAAGGTTCTTGTCGTCGTAGGAGAGGTAAGCGGTAGTGGACTCCGTCGCAGGCGCACCGTCGCCCGGAGTGTTCTGGCGGAAATCGGTGACCGTCAGTTCCGCTTCGCGCGGATGGTTCTCCAGGAAATCTTCCAGTTTGGGCGCGTGATGCACGCGTGGGATCTTCGACAGGGGAATCTTTGCCTCATTTGGAGGACCCCCGGTGGCCTGCGCGGAAACGTGTGCCGCCGCGGTGCAAACGAAAATAATCCCAAGAACAGAATTCCGGATAACAGCGCCCATCTAGGATGTCTTTTATATAACGTTTACTGTTCCCTCGTGCAAGTACAAACTGGTACAGGTATTGTTTCGTTCAGTACGGCCGAGGCTGCGGAAGGTTCGGGCCGGCCGCTACGAGGCCGGCGGAAGAATTTCATAGCGCCACGAAAGGGCCGCAGTTTTTCTCAGCATGGCCGCAACCGAGCAGTATTTGTCCTCGCTGAGCTGGATGGCGTGCTTTACTGCCACGTCGTCGAGTTGACCGCCGAGGCGATAGAGTATTTCGAGCTTGGTCCAAACCGTGGGCGGCTCCGCGGCACGTTCGCCCGAGCAGACCACTTCCAGTGACTCCAGTTTCTGCCGCTTCTTTTCCAGGATGATGACCACGTCGGTGGCGGTGCAGGCCCCCAGCGCCAGCAGCACAAGCTCCATCGGGCCGGGCGCCTCGTTCGACGCACGGTCGGAATCGATGGTCATCGGGTGTCCGGACGGGCTTGTGGCCAAGAATTTCTGTGCGCCAATCCACTTCACGGACGCAGTCTGCATGCGGCCCCCCCCAGTGAAAGGATAACAGGAGGTGGAATTTGAAACGAGCTACATACGTTCCAATTCGCTTTTGCTCCGCTTTTGGTTTAAATTGCGTGGCCCGGCCTGTACTCTTTGTTAGCCCTCGGGAAGGAGAGACCAAATGCAAATTCCAATCTCACAGGCAAGGCGCCGCCTGGCGATGGCCGCGCTTGGGCCGGCGGCGCTTCTTTGGTCGTCAACAATCGGGATTGCCGCGCGGCAGGGCGGTATGGCTGCCGAAGGAAAAGATCAACCGTACGTGATTGAGTACTACTACAAGGCAAGGTGGGGTCACGCCGAAGAATTCCTGGCGCTCTTCAAGAAAAACCATTATCCGGTTCTGAAAAAAGAAATAGAGTTGGGTCGCATGCTAAGCGTCAGCATGACGGTTCCGCGCTATCACACCACCGAAGACGGCCGTTGGGATTATAGGGTAACTATCGTCTTCAAGAATGCCGCGATTGCCAACGACAATTTTGACAGCTCCGCCCTGATCAAGCAGCTTTATCCCGATCAGGAAACCTACAAGAAAGAGGAACAACGCCGCTTCGAAATCCTGGAAGCTCACTGGGATCTGCCCATCAAGGATGTGGACCTCGATGCGCGCTGATCCCTTCGAATTTTGAGGAGGTATGGTCAGCTGCCGCGCACCGGGCCGGTGGTTGCGGCAACTTCAACGATCGGGTTAGGCAGCGCCCGCATGGTGCGGACAAAAAGTTCGACGATGGCTCCGTCAAATTGCGCATTCGCGCAGCGCTCCAGCTCGGCGAGGGCTTCGATTGCTTTGCGCGCCTTCTTGTATGTGCGGTCGCTGGTGATTGTGTCGTAGGCGTCGGCGATCGCAATGATGCGAGCGCCCAGCGGAATGTTCTCCCCAGTCAATGCGTCTGGATAGCCCGAGCCATCGAAAAATTCGTGGTGGTGCAGAACCATTTCGCGAATACGCGCGAGCGGCGTCAGCGGGTCGAGGATCTTCGCACCAAACTTCACGTGCGATTTCATCGTTTCCCACTCTTCGGGATTGAGAGGGCCGTTCTTATTCAGGATACCTTCCGGGATACCAACCTTGCCGATGTCGTGGAGCACGCCGCCCAGACGAATCTCCGCCACTTCGGCATCTTTCATCCCCATCGCTTCTGCAACCAGCGCCGCATACGCGGAGACTTTCTGCGAGTGGCCTTGCGTGTAGTGATCCTTGGCGTCGATCGCAAACGCCAGCGAAGTGACCGTGTCCAGTACGGCTTGCGGGAGTGCTTGCGCACCCGGTGCCGCTGCCGTAGCTGGCTGGCCGTTATTCGGTTCGGTCGCCGCGAGCGATTCGGTGAATTGCCGCAAGCGCTGGTAGATCTCTTCAAACGCCTCGGGCCCCGTCGAGAAAAGCCGTTTGAGCGTCACCCCCAGATATGCTTCGAGGACGTCACGCTTCCATTTTTTCGCTTCGTTGGGATCGAAGTGATCGGCGGTTGAGACGGCGTTGCCACCCTGATGCTTCGAAAGATACATCGAGGCGTCGGCAACTTGAATCAGCTCCTGCGGCGACGAGCCGTGGAGCGGATAACACGCGATGCCAAAGCTGGCGCTGATGTTTTTCTCGCGCAGCAGGGGATCGGCGGATACCCAGCCGCGGAGCTTGCTCGCCAGTTGCCGGGCATGCTCCATGTTGGTTTCCGGCATTAGAATGACAAACTCGTCCCCGCCGTAGCGGGCCACAACGTCGGAGCGCCGGCAATTGGACTCCAGGATCTGCCCGACGCGCTGCAGGACGAGGTCGCCTTCGAGGTGCCCGTAGAAATCGTTTACGAATTTGAACCGGTCGAGGTCCATAAGCACCAGCGCAAAGGCGCGGCCGGCTCGAGTGGACCGCTTCCATTCCGCGGACAGCGCTTCCATAAAGAAACGATGCGTCTTCACACCGGTGAGTCCGTCGGTAATCGCCTGTTCCTGCGCCTTTTGGAAAGAAAGCGCGTTGTGCAGCGCCCCGGCGATGAGGTCGGCCAGCGTGCGCAGCAGAAGAAATTCTTCCTCGGAGAAGTCCACCGGAATGGAGGACTCGATGTACAGAATCCCGTGGAGCTGTTCGGCGTAAAAAACTGGCAATGCCACGGCCGCCACGGAATCCGGCAATAGTGGCTTCAACGCGCTATCGGCGGGAGAGGCGGCGCGGTATGCCGCCATGTGGCCATTGCGGGCCACGTGGCCGATCAGGCCCGTGCCAAGGGAAATGCGCTGTCCCAGGGTCGCGCGGCGTTTGCCCGCTTCGGCTTGGATCACCACTTCCCGTGTCGCGTAGTCCAGCACGCCGATCCCGATGTGATCGTAGGTCAGGCCGGCTTCGAGTTGTTCCGTGATTTTGGCCAGCATCTCGTCCGGATTAAGCGTGGCGATGGCGTTCCGCGAAATGGTGTTGAGCAGAGAGAGATGCCGCGCCTTGGTGCGCTCTTCGCTAAACAGGCGGGCGTTTTCAATTGCGATACTCGCTTCGCTTGCAAGCACGCGCAAGAGTTCCAAATGCCCCTCGTCAAACACGCGCTCGTGATCGGAGTACACGGCCATCGCGCCGATAGCGTGATCGTAGGCCACCAGAGGTACGCCGCAGAAGCATCCTTTTGTGCGGAGAGGCTCGACGCCGAGCTTTTTCATCTCACTCACGTAATTGTCGCGGATGAGCACGGGCTGCCGCGTTCGAATGATGTACTCGGAGATGTGGTTGCCCGCGGGGCGCGTGCGCTTCGGCAGGCGCGCGCCATCCACGATTTCGAGATCGAATTGAATCTCGTCGCGCAGAGGATCCAGTTCCGCGATGTAGAAGTTTTCCACGTCGAAGAGCCGCCGCAGCCCCTCCCACACTTTTCTCGTCAGGTCTTCTTTGTTCAGCGTCGAGCTGAGCGCGCGGCCGATTTCGTTCAATACGTGAAGTTCTTCGGACCGCCGCGAAGTCTGCTGAATCAAATAGCTGTTCTCCACCGCCATGCCGATCTGATGCCCCAGCGCGAGGAGAAGCCGCAGCTCCGCCGGCGTAAAGCGTCGGCTGTCGGGTGTCCCGAGAAGCAGCACGCCGAAGGCTTGCTCTTTGGCCTGAAGGCTTATGGCCACTACGCTGCGCAACCCCTGCGCGAGCGCCAGCTCGCGGAACCGCCGGATGGACTTCTCTTTTTCAAGGGCCGAGAGGGAGTCGTCGCGAAGATCGCGAAAACCCAGCAGGCCGCCGAGGCGCGCGACGAGGCTGACAAGATAATCGTCCAGAGCTTCGTTCTGAGCGGCGCGGCAAAAGTCGTCACTCAAGCCCACGGCCACCACGGAAGTTGGGCCCAGCGGATCACCGTGGTGCAGAAAAAGCGCTCCCGCAGGCAGCCGCACAACGCCGAGCACGCGGTCCAGCGCTTGCGACAGCATGCGCTGAATCTCGCCGCCCACAAAGCTGGAGGTCGCCAGATTCAGATTCGAAAGCGCCAGCATGTTGCGTTCGATGCGGCGCTTTTCTTCTTCGTAGAGCGCCATTACCATGAGCATCGAAACGAACGTGCCCGGAGCAGCTTCAACTACATTCATGCCTGCGCCCTGGAGTTCCGGAGCCGTATTCAACAGGTGCAGGGCGATCCACAGAACTCCCCAGGAAGCGAAGGAAACACTCAGCAGCTTGTCAGCAAGAGTTTCCTGTCGCCGGCTTTCCTGCCAGAACAGCACCGCAACGCCGATGTATAGCAAAGATGCGGGAATGACCGCCGAAACGGGAAACGCGCCGGCGGCGTTGGCTGCGGCCCAGAGTCCGAGCAACACGGCCACGGCCAGCGCGGGAATTTTCCAGGGCTTCCGCTGGGAATAAAGCTGTGCCCCAAGAAAAAAGAGCACGCCGGAGAGCGCGAAGAGCCAGTGGTTCAGGGCACTCTGCACCGGGCTCGCCGCCGACCAGGGAGCCACTGCGGGGCCCATGTAATGAAGGCCGAAAACAGCCCACGCCGTGGTCCACAGCAACAGATAACTCTGGCGCTTGATACTGTGGATGTACGCGAAGAAGCCCGCCACCAAAGCGGTGGCGATCAGCAGCGCCAGTGAGATGAAACTCTGATGCATCAGGAACTCATTCGATTCTCCGCCCCGCATCGCGGAAGGCGCTCCGCTAGCCACCAGGCACAAACGTCCCTCGTGCTCCATGGTGTCCTAACAACCCCACGCCCGCACGGCAGGACAACCGTGCGGCGACGCTGGAAGGTCGCGCCTGTACACAAAACAAGTACTTGTGATTATGGATTATGGAATTTTCAGGAAGCAAGCTTACCGGAGTACTGGTTGCCAAAGAGACAGCATCTCGAAATTGACGTCCTCCCCTCCCTGAAGGACGGGGATTCCTACTGGTTCCACGCCTAAGCGGGGATGCCTTCGGTGGGTTCCTGACACGACGCACTTACGGCATGCGAAGATGACGAACAGGCTAGCAAGGCGAGTCCCGCCTCTCTGATGTTTATGGCACCGACCCAATCGGCATGGGCTGAGAAACCGCACTCGACGCAAACGAACTTCGCTTGCGTCTTGCGGTTCTCTGCTGAGGTGTCCCGGCACGCAGGACACTTACGACTGGTGTTCTGTGGTGGCACGGGCACCAAAAGACCGCCGTTCCACTGCGTTTTGTACTCCAATTGCCGACGCAACTCGAACGGGCTGGCGTCGAGGATGGCACGATTCAGTCCAGATTTTTGCGCTACGCGCTTCCCCGGTTTTGCTTTGGTGCCCTTGCTGGATGCACTCATGTTCTTAACTTGCAAGTCTTCGACAAACACGATGGCGTGGTTTTTGCTGATATCGTTCGAGGACTTGTGTAGG
>Ga0066710_100000251_pt1 | contig 29371 bp, 29 predicted proteins | sample GraSoiAngelo_159_FD_79666 | JGI IMG/M metagenome (GOLD analysis project Ga0066710, IMG submission 79666) | Grasslands soil microbial communities from the Angelo Coastal Reserve, California, USA - 14_1009_16_40cm | ecosystem: Environmental > Terrestrial > Soil > Grasslands | place: USA... | reverse complement strand
GGCACCTTGAGCACGCCGTCGTCGTTGAAGCGGACACGGCAGATCCCGTCGAAGCCGGGCGGGATGAGGCACCGGTGGCCGCAGGCGAAGCACCGGATGCGCTTGTTGGCGAGCTTCTCGTACAGCTCGCCCTCGGCCGTGCGGCGGGCAAGCATTTCTCCGAGCGGGGTTTCGCTGGCCTTCATCGTTTTCGACGGGGTGCCGCGGCGCGGCTGCCTTCGCTCCTCCTGATTATAGCGTTCGCACCCGGGACAGACCGCGCTTGACAGCGGCCGGGCCTTTGGCGAAGATAAGGCGAAAGCCACATCGAGGCCCCTCTCGGTGATCAAGCCCGGCGTCCCCGCTCCCAACCTCGCTCCCCTCATGGGCACCCAGACGTTGCGCGAGCAGGGCGGCGTCAGCTACCGAGAGATCCGGGCCCGCTCGCTCCTCAACCGCTGCGACTCGCCGCGGATGCCCTTCACCTGGACGGTGAATCCCTACCGCGGCTGCGCCATGGGCTGCCGCTACTGCTACGCCGCCTATACCCACGAGTTCCTGGGCATCGACGTGCCGGAGCAGTTCCACTCGCTCGTCTACGTGAAGACGGGGGCCGACGAGGAGACCGCCCGCCGGCTGCCCGCCGTCATCCGCAAGGGGGAGCTGATCGCCCTCGGCACCGCCACCGATCCCTACCAGCCCGCGGAGGGCGAAGCGCGGGTGACCCGCCGGTTCCTGGAGATGGTGGCCGGACACCGCGACGCACGCCTGGGCATCGTGACCAAGGGCGCCCTCATCTTGCGCGACCTGGACGTGCTGCAGACGATCCACCGCCGGTCGTCGTTGTGGGTGCGCGTGTCGCTCGTCTCACCCCATGCCGACCTCGTCCGGCGGCTGGATCCGTGGGCCCCGCCCCCCGCGGTCCGCATCGAGGTGCTGAAGCGGCTCCACGAGGCGGGGATCGACGCCGGGCTCGGCCTGGCCCCCGTCCTGCCCGCGATCACCGACGACGAGCCGAGCCTCGACCGCCTGCTCGGCGAGGTCGCCGGGGCGGGCGTACGGCGCATGTTCATGAACGTGCTCTTCCTGCGCTCGCCCACGAAGGAGAAGTACCTGCGCTGGCTGGCCCAGGAGTTCCCGCGGTACCTCGAGGCCTACGAGCGAGCCTACGCGGGCCGGGTCTACCTGCGCGGTCCCTACCGCGAGCGGCTGGGCGAGATGGTCCGCCGGCTGAAGCGCAAGCACGGCTTCATTGACGAGGAACGCGGCGAGCGCGCCCTGGCCCTCCCCGAGCAGCTCGGGCTCTGGCCCTGAGCGCTAGAATCTCTCCCTCGGGAAGGTGGAACGCCATCGACGAGGCGCTCGGGGCCGAGCTGCGCCGGGGGGTCGGAGGCGATCTCGGAGTGGCTGGACGGCTGGTTCTCTCCCGCCACCCAGGACCGCATCCGCGACATCGTCGCCTCCCTCGGGGCCAAGCAAGGCTAGGTAACGCGCGAGGATTGCCTTTCAACGCAGAGTTCGCAGAGGGCTTGCGCGAATGGCCCGAGGACGCAGAGAACGGAGACGGAGGGAAACAGACAACAGACTGCGAGCGGAGCGCGATTCACTCGCCCCGGGGCCGCGAAAGCGGACCCGCTCGATGAGCGGCGGCGAATTCACTTCGACGCCGCGGAAGACGCGAGCGGGGGGGTCTGGGGGGTGCGCCGCTAGCACCCCCCAGCTTGATGAGGTCCTCTCCGTTTTTCTCCGCGTCCTCTGCGTTAAAGGAAAGCGCCGCGCGCGGAACGGCCTAGCCTTCGCCGCGGCGGCGGCGCTGGCGCCACAGCCAGAGCGCGATGAGCATCACGACCGCGAGGGATACGATGCCGAGCACGCGGTTGGCGCTGCTGACGAGGCCTTTGGCCGCCTCGAAGTTCGCTCCCAGGGCCGCCCCGGCCGCGACCAGGAACGCGTACCAGATCGCGGAGGCGGAGGCGGAGGGGACGAGGGCGCGCAGGGGTGAGATGCCGACGATGCCGGCGAAGGGCGTAACCGCGGCCCGGATGCCGGGCAGGAAGCGGCTGAGGAAGATCCCGTAGACGCCGTGCCGGGCGTAGGCGTCCTCGAGCGCCCGCAGCGTCCGCGGCGGCATGAAGCGGCGCGGCCAGCCCTCCTCCACGAAACGCCGCCCGTGGGCGCGCGCGTAGAAGTACATGCCGGCCGAGGACGCGGTGTTGGCGAGCCAACACAGCGCTCCGACGAGGGGAGCCGACGTCAGCCCCCGACGGGACAGGAAGGCGCCCAGGACCACGGCCACGTCGGCGGGCACGGGCGGGAACACGTTCTCCACCGCCGACAGCGCGACGACGGCGACGTAGATCCACGCCACGGGCAGCGCGCTCACCCACTCCAGGAACCGGTCAGCCACCGATGACGGCCTCCCGGACCAGGTGGACGAGCGAGAGGTAGGGCCGCCCGACGGCCCGCGTCATCCCGATCTCGCACGTGCGGCAGGTGGAGTAGAAGCCGAACCCCGGCCCCGACACTCTCTCCTTCACCTCGGCGGCCTCCCGCACGGTCGCGCTGGCGGTCAGCTCGGGCACCAGGAAGCCGCGGTCTCCGGCGAAGCCGCAGCACTCGGCTCCGGGGGGCACCACGACCGACTCGCTGTGGGCCCGTGCGACGCGCAGCAGATCGTCGAGCCCGCCCATCTTCACCAGGGTACAGGTCGGGTGCAGCACCGCGGTGCCCGCCCGGCGCCGCGTCTGGGCGCGGGAGGGCAGGACCTCGGCGGCCCAGAAAGCCGGGAAGTCGAGGGCGCGCAGCCGACGCCCGGTGGCGGCGAGATGGCTCGCGGCCAGCTCCTGCAACGTGCCGGCGCAAGGCGACGCGTCGGTGACGACGGGATCGGCGCCCTGCCGGCTCGCCGTCCAGAGCGCCTCCGCCGCTCGCGCGGACGCCTCCCGGGCCGCTTCGGGAAACGCCTTGCTGGCAAACGGCATCCCGCAGCAGAGCGACCCGATGTCGGGGGGAAGGACGACGGCGAACCCTCCCGCCTCGAGCACGTCCAGCATGGCCCGCGCCAGGGGCACGGCCGCTTCTCCCGGCAGCGGCCCCAGGATCCGGGTGAGGCAGCTCGGGAAGTAGACGACCCGACGGGGCGAGCCCTCCGCCTCCACGCGCGGCGGTTCTGCCGCAGCCGGCAGCGGCCACGCCGGCGCCGGCAGCTCCATGTCCGGTCGCAGGCGGGGGACGAGCATCGGCGCCGCGCGGTGGAGCGGGGTGGTGAGCAGGTCGAGAGCACGCGCCCCGCCGGGCAGGGACCGCAGGCGCGATGCCGCCCCCAGCGAGAGGCGCGCCATGGCCGCCACGGCGCCGAAGCGACGCGCGGCGAGGAGGGCCAGCCGGCCGGAGGCGGACGAGCGGCGGGCTCCCTTCATCTCCTTCATGAGCGCGCCGGTGTCGATCTTGACCGGGCACGACGTCCGGCACATCGAGTCGCCCGCGCAGGTCTCCACTCCCTCGTACTCGAAGTCGGCGGCCAGCGCGTCCCGGACGGCCATCGCCTCGGGCGTCCCGAGGGCGGCCAGGCGGGTCATCTCCCGCGTGATCACGATGCGCTGGCGCGGGCTCACGGTGAGGAGGCGGGACGGGCAGCGGGGCTCGCAGAAGCCGCACTCCATGCAGCGGTCGGCGGTGGGCGAGATCGCCGGCAGCGGCTTGAGGGCCTTCAGGTGGACCTCCGGGTCGTCGTTGAGGAGCACGCCGGGGTTGAGGATGCCCTCCGGGTCCAGCAGCCCCTTGATGCGCTGCATCAGGCGATAGGCGGCGTCCCCCCATTCGTCGCGGACGAAGGGCGCCATGTTGCGCCCGGTGCCGTGCTCCGCCTTGAGGGCCCCGTCGTACTTGCCGACCACCAGGTCGGCCAGCTCGCGCATGAAGGCGCCGTAGCGGGCCACCGTTTCCACGCGCGAGAAGTCCTGGGAGAAGACGAAGTGGAGGTTGCCGTCGCGCGCGTGACCGAAGATCACGGCCTCGGGGAAGCGGTGGCGCTCGAAGAGCGACCGCAGGTCGCCGATGGCCTCGGCCAGACGCTCGACCGGCACCACCACGTCCTCGATGAGCACCGCGGTACCCGAGGCCCGCATGCCGCCGACCGCCGGGAACAGCCCCTTGCGCAGCCGCCAATGCGCGTCGCGCTCGGCGGGGTCGGCGGTGAAGGCGACCGGGGCGAGCAGCCGGTACCGCGCCAGCGCCGCCTCCCCCCGCGTCACCGCGGCGGCCAGGTCGGCCCGATCGGCCCCCCGGAACTCGACGAGCAGCGCGGCCGCCCGGTCGGCGATGGCAAAGGGCCGCCGGTCGTCGGCCTGCGATCGCAGCGAGGCCGCGTCCATGATCTCCAGCGCCGCCGCGCCGGCCTCGGCCAACGGCGCCACCGCCGCGCCCGCCTCGGCCAGCTCGGCGAAGTAGACGAGCGCGGTGGCCCGCTCCGGCAGCTCGGGGACCGTGCGCAGCGTCATCTCGGCCACGAAGCCCAGCGTCCCCTGCGAGCCGACCATGAGGTGGGCGAGGATCTGGGCCGGCTCCTCGTGGTCGAGGAAGGAGTTCAGGCTGTAGGCCATGGTGTTCTTCCGTGCGAACTTCCGCCGGATGAGACCGGCCAGGGCGGGGTCGGCCCGCGCTTCGTCCCGCAGGCGGCGCAGGCCCTCGTGCACGTCCGGCCGATCGGCGCGCAGGCGCTCGTCGGCGCCCGGCACTGAGGTGTCGACGCGGGCACCGTCGGCGAGCAGCAGGACGAGCGAATCGAGGGTGTGGTAGGCGTTGAGCGCGACACCGCAGCACATCCCCGAGGAGTTGTTGGCCAGGATGCCGCCCATCATCGCCGCGTCGATGGAGGCGGGGTCGGGGCCCAGCCGGTAGCCGAGGGGAGCCAGGAGCCGGTTCAGGTAGCCGCCCACCACACCTGGCTGGGTCCAGATGCGGGCTCCGCCGTCGAGGATGCGGCTCGCCCGCCAATGCGGCGCCAGCTCGACCAGCACGTCATCGGTGACCGCCTGGCCCGACAGCGACGTGCCCGCGGTGCGGAAGGTGAGCCGGCGCCGGTGCGCGCGGGAGTAGGCGAGCAGCGAGCGAACCTCCCCGAGGTCCTTCGGCCGCACCACGACCTGCGGGATCAAGCGATAGATCGAGGCGTCCACCGAGCGGCCCAGCCGGTCGAGGGGCCGCGAGAGAACCCGCTCGGGCGCGAGGAGGCGGCCCAGGTCGCGGACGAGGGCGGGGTCGGTGGGCCGGAGCGGCGCGTCGAGGCTCAGCGGGAGGGCGCCTCGCGTCCGCCCACCGGCACCTTGAAGCGGTACACCGTGCCTCCTGCATTGAGGGTGATGAAGGCGGTGTGGTGGGCGGTCAGCCGGTCGCGGGTCTGGCCCCCGGCGTCGCTGACGAGCACACGGCCGCCCGAGAACAGCGCCCCCCCCGCGGCCGTCAGGCGCACCTCCACTCCCTCGAACGGCGCGCCCCCGCGCCGCTGCAGCCGGACGAGGATCTGCACTTGCCCGCCCGCGGGAGGCAGCCGCGGCGGCTCCGCCCAGGCCGCGACCACGACCTCCTCGCTCGCCTTCTTCACCGGCAGGGGCGGGGGCGGTCCCGTTGCCGCGGGCGGACCTTGCTCCTTGTGGAAGAGCGCGCAGCCGAAGGCCAGGGCCAGGGCCAGCGCGGCCGGCCCGCTCCGACTCCAGCGCGGGGCCGTCAATCTCCGAAACCGATGCCCATGTCGCGGGCCGATTGGAGGATGTCCGAGTCGAGAGGCACCTTCTTCATCCTACCGTGTCCGACCGCCTCGGCCAGCGGCACCGCCAGGACCCGTGGCGGGTCGAGGGCGACCATGGTCCCGAAGTGCCCCCCGGCCACCAGCCGCATCGCCGCCGCCCCGAAGCGGGTCCCGAGCAGCCGGTCGAAGCTCGTGGGCTGGCCTCCCCGCTGCAGGTGGCCGAGGACCAGGTTGCGCGTCTCCTTGCCGGTGTGCCGCGCGATCTGCACCGCCAGCCATTCCCCGATGCCGCCCAGGCGAGGCTCGCGCCCCACTTCCTTCTTCTCGCGGAGAATGCGCCGGCCGTGGCGGGCGGTCGCTCCCTCCGCCACGACCACGATGGAGAACTCGCTGCCGGCGCGCTCCCGCGACCGCACGGTGTCGCACACCTTGTGGACGTCGAAGGGTATCTCGGGGATGAGGATGACGTCCGCGCCGCCGGCGATGCCGGAATGGAGCGCGATCCATCCCGCGTAGCGGCCCATCACCTCCACGACCATCACCCGCTTGTGGGACTCGGCGGTCGTGTGCAGCTTGTCGAGGGCGTCGGTGGCGGTGGTGACGGCGGTGTCGAAGCCGAACGTGACCACGGTGGAGGCGATGTCGTTGTCGATGGTCTTGGGTACCCCCACCAGGCGCATGCCCTGGCGATGGAACTGCTCGGCGATGCCGAGGGTGCCGTCGCCGCCGATCGCGATGAGGACGTCGAGGCCCAACGCGCGGAAGTTCCGCAGCACCTCGCGCGAGCGGTCCGTCTCCACCAGCGCTCCTCGCCTCCGCACGGGGTAGCGAAACGGGTTGTAGCGGTTGGTGGTGCCGAGGATGGTCCCCCCGAGCTGGAGGATCCCCCGCACGTCGCGGCTGGTGAGCCGCCGCACGTTGCGGGTGAGGAGCCCGTCGAAGCCGTCCTCGATCCCCCACACCTCCCAGCCGAGGTGGAAGGCGGTGCGGCTGGCCGCGCGGATGACCGCGTTCAGGCCGGGGCAGTCGCCGCCCCCGGTCAGCAGGCCGACGCGCCGGGGACGCCGGGAGGGCACGGCCTTCATCCTACACTCGGCCACCCTGGGCCCGCGGCGGCCCCGGAGGGAGGGAATGGCGGGCGGGCCGCCGGCGTTGAGTTAGGATGTCGCGCCATCCGGCCGTCAAAAGGAGGTCGCCGATGCCCGCCCCTTCCTTCGTGCAGCGCCTCGCCCGGCTCGGGCTGCGGGCGGCGGCCGCCCTCGCGTTCCTGGCCCCCCTCCTCACCCGCATCACGCTCGGCCACGCCTTCTTCCTGACCGGCCGCGGCAAGCTCGCGAACTTCGAGACCTTCGTCTCGTTCCTGGGCGAGCAGGGTGTGCCCTGGCCGGAGATGAACGCCCACGTCGTGGCGCGTCTCGAGTACTACGGCGGCATGCTGCTCGTGATCGGCCTGCTGACCCGCCTGGTGGCGCTCGGCCTGGCCGGCACGATGCTGGTGGCGCTCGTCACGGAGCGCAAGCAGTTCCTCGAGTCGTGGCGCTTCTCGGGCGAGGTCGGCCCCACCGACATCGCGTCCTTCGTCTTCCTGATCCTGCTCGCCTGGCTCGTGCTCTACGGCCCGGGCGTGGTGAGCCTCGACGCCTTGCTCGCGCGCGGGCTGGGCCTGGGAGGGAAGACCGATGATGCGGCCTCGCCCCGGCCTGCCGCATAGCCGTTAATCGAACTCACCTTCAATAAACCACGCGTCTTGCAACAGATCGCGGAAGATCCGGTACACGCCGGCTTCCAGCGAGACGTCCCACTGCTCGCGGCCCCACCCCACGTCCCACCAGTCCCCCGAGGCGCGCCAGGGGCCGGCCCGGTCCCGCACCGCGCCCCGGACGCGGCCCGCGGCGACGAACACGGGGATGCCCTCCCGGAGGGAGACCTCGGCCGGACGGTGCGGACGGAAGACGCGAAGAGCGATCCGAGGCGGGCCGTCTTTCGCTCGCTCGGGAGTGAATCCCTCGCTCGCGCCATGAGCTGGGGGGTGCTCCGCACCCCTCAGACCCCCCGTGAAAGGGCCGGGGGCGAAGCTGCCCATGACGAAGGCCCCCGGCCGATGGGTGTCGAGGAGCACCGCGGCGCCGCCCCGGCCGGCGGCGGTCCACTCGTGCAAGCGGGCCATCGTCTCGGCCAGGCGCTCGGGGGAGGGCTGGGCGGGGTCGAGGAGCGAGAACTGGACGGTGCGCGCCGGGGTGGGCTCGGCCCGCAGCGTGACGGCCTGGATCGCATCGCGCGGCGGGTGGGTCTCCAGGTCCAGCAGCAGCAGCGTCCGCCAGGTGCGAGGCTCGGCCGAGGCCGCCGCAGGATGGAGCACGCGCCGGTGAAGAGATCCATCCACCAGCCCCAGCTCGGCGGCGAGGGAAGCGGCCCGGCGGCCCCGCGTGACGAGGCCGGCGCAGAGCGGGTCGAGCACGCGGGCGAGCAGGAACGAGAGCGGCTCGAGCCCGTCGACTGGCCAGTCCAGCTCCAGCGTGCAAGCGAAGGTCTCGGGCGGCGCCGTGGCCACCAGCGGCGCTTCGTCCTCTCCCCGGGCCAGGCGGCACAGGCGCGACGCGTCGGGGCCCAGGCGCTGGGCCAGGCCCGAGGGGGGCAGCGCGGCCAGGTCCCCCAGCGTGCGCAGGCCCCAGCGCAGCAGCGTCTCTTCGCGCTCGGGGTCGAGGTCGAGAAGCGCCAGCGGCAGCGGGGCCAGGGCTACCGCCTCCTCGCCGGGGCCCACGACGGTCAGGCCCTCCCGGGCCCGGGCCACGAGGAGGGCGGCCACACGGCTGCCGGCCAGGGCCACCCGGGGCTCCAGCCGCTGTCGGCGGGCCGCGTCCAGCAGGGCCTCCCCGAGAGCGCGTGGAGAAGGCCAGGCGCGGCCCAGGCCGTGCAGGTCGAGCAGGACCGGCGTGGGGCCGAGCGCCTCCACTCGCGGCGTGAACTGCCGCGCGAGATCGACGAGCGCATCCGGGGTCGGGAGCGGCGCCGGCGAGTGAAGCCCTCCGTACATGGATCGGCAGGTAGCCGCTCAAATACCGGCAACCCGCTCGAAAGCGACGGGACGAAGCACGTGACCCCCCGCGCGCACCTCGGTGACGAGGCCGCGGAGCAGCCGACCCGGCCCGGCCGGACCGGACCAGCGCGCGGAGCCGGGGGCCAGGGCCAGGGAGACTCCGCCGGGACCATGGGCCACGTGACCATCGGCCACGAGGACCAGCGCGGTCGGCGTCGCTTCGATCATCCGCTGCAGCCGGATCCAGGTCGCGCCGGGCAGGCGCTGGATCTCCGGGAACGGGATCCCCGCCAGGTCCAGGACCACGAGGTCGAACAAGCCCGCGCCCACGAGCGTGCCCGTCGCGGCTGCGGACTCGGACAGGATCCGGCCCGACCCGGCCCTGCCACGCAGCCACAGCAAGCGCGCGAGGTCCGTGCCGGCCGAGGAGGCGGTGGCCGGATCGAAGCGGTCGCGAGGGTCGATCCAGCCGGCCAGCGCGCCGCTCCGCGTGACCCGCGCCGCCAGCGAAAGGACGAGGGCGGTCCGGCCCGCAGAAGGCGGGCCGTGGACCTCCGACACCTGGCCGCGGGGCAGCCCGCCGCCGAGCGGCTCGTCCACCACGTTGACGCCCGTGGGCAGCGGCAAGAGGCGCCGGTCCTGCCCGCGCAGGGGCGGAGCTTCGGCCTGCAGCCGTCGGTGCCGCAGCAGCTCTTCCAGCGTGTGCTTAAGGGCGGAGGAGTGGGGGGCCATTCCAGTTTCGTCTTTTCTTCGCCATCCTGTTCCAGGGGCAGCCGCGCTGTCAAGCCCCGCCGCATCAATTCCCCGCCGAGGAGCGCCGGGCGACTTTCTCCGCGAGGCCACGGTAGAGACGCTGAACGCACTCGGGGCAGATGGCGATAGGCGCCGGCGGCGGCCAGGACCAGCGCCGCCCCCGTGATCAGGAAGACGGCTCAGTCGCGGGCCTTAGCGTGGCATAGCGGGGAATTGAATGCTAGACTGGTGGTCCCCGCGGCCCCGGGTCCCCCCGGGCGCCCCCGCCTGGGACCCCGAAGGTCCGGGCATGGGGGTGTCGATCCCGAATTCGACTCCCCCCGAGGAGGAACTTCTTGGCCAGCAATTCCCAGGACGAGCAACGGCTCGCCCTCTTCATCGACTTCAAGAACATCGCCATCGCCGTCCGCGACGCCCACTCCAGCAAGTGAGACTTCCACCTCGTCCTGGAGCGCCGGCGCGACAAGGGCAAGCTCCTCGTCAAGAAGGCCTACGCGGATTGGAGCCGCTATGCCGACTACAAGCGCAGCTTCCACGAGGCGGCCATCGAGCTGATCGAGGTGCCCCAGAAGTCGGTCGGCGGCAAGAACTCGGCCGACATCCGACTGGTGGTCGACGCCATGGACATGTCGTTCCAGAAGGAGCACATCAACTGCTTCGTGGTCGCCTCGGGCGACTCCGACTTCTCGCCCCTCGTCTCCAAGCTGAAGGAGAACAACAAGTACGTCATCGGGCTGGGGGTGAAGAACTCGACCTCCGACCTGCTGATCGAGAACTGCGACGAGTTCATCTTCTACGAGGACCTCGTCCGCGGCCAGCAGCGGCCGGTGCCGGTGATCGCCAACGCCAACGAGAAGCAGCAGGAAGTCTTCTCGCTGCTCGTCGACTCCGTGCTCGCCCTCCAGCGCGAGAACAAGGAGGTGCTCTGGGGCTCCATGGTCAAGGAGACCATGAAGCGCAAGAAGCCCTCCTTCAACGAGACCTACTACGGCTTCCGCACCTTCTCGCACCTGCTGGAAGACGCCCAGCGACGCGGGATCGTCGTGCTGCGCCGGGACCAGAAGTCAGGCAGCTACATCGTCGAGGACCTCGGGCCCGGCGCGGTGTCGAGCGGCGCCGCCGTTCCCGCCACCGCTGCGCCGCCCGCGCCGCCCGCGGTTGCCGCGTCGATGCCCGCGCCGGGCGTCGCTCGGCCACCCGAGGCCGCCGCATTGGGCCCCGTGCCGGTGGCGGCCGGCGAGGCTGGCCCCAGCGAGGCGGCCGCCAACGGCACGCGGACGCCACGCCGGCGCCGCAGCCGCGGCCGGGGACGCGGGCGGGCCGCCTCCGTCCTCGCCGCCGGCGCATTCATGGAGCCGGGATCGCATCCCGGGAACGACGAGGCCGGGGGAGCCGACGAGCACGAGGAGGTCGAGAGCGACGAAGCCGACCTCTCTGCCGAAGGCAGCGAGGAGGCCGGCCCCGAACCGGCGGAACAAAGCGCGACCGAGGCGACCGCCCGTCCCGGCGCGCCGTCTCCGGGCGGCGAGGCGCCGCCGGCGGCCGAGGCGCCTTCCGACGCGCACCAGGAGGATCGCCGACGGTTCTCGTTCCTGTCGTCCTGGATGAGGCGCGAGCCCGACCCGTCCCCGCCCGGTGGGGGTGGGTCGTCCGAGCCCGAGGGCTAGTCCCTCGCTAGCGGCGCGCCGTCTTCCGGGTCGTCTTCCGGCCGCCGCGGCGGCGCGCGCGGCGCCGGCCGGCCTTCCCGCGTGCGGCGCGCACGCCCATCTTCCGCACGTCCCGCAGCCGGGCCACGCTGCGCCCCCGGGGCAGGGTGCGGCCGGTCTCCCAGCCGAAGATCGAGCCCGGGCTGACGCCCACGAGCTTGGCGAACTCGATCCGCGGCATCCCCAGCCTTTCCCGGAGGGAGCGGATGGACTGCGGCGTCAGCGGCCGGCCGGGCCCGGCCGACACGCCCGTGCGCAGGACGCGCGACTTCAGGCGCGAGAAACGGCGCTCCACCCCGGCCACGATGCGACGCTGGGCGCGGGCCTCCAGCCGCAACGACTTCACCTGCCGCTGCAGGCGGCGGAGACGCCGCATCGTCTTCTGCATCTCGCGGGCGGAGGCACGGCGAACGGCATCCTTCAGCGCAGAGGCAAGAGTCATCGTCGATCAGGCTCCGAGTTGGCGGCGCCGATGCGGCGCCGCAGATGAGGGCGCTAGGCTACCGCAAGCGGCCGCCGCATTCAATCACAGGATTGGCAGAAAGGTCCGACGGGAGCAGCGGGCGGGCGGCGTACGCTTTGCGATTACGGCCTCTGTACGTTTGGGCCTCGGCGCCGCGGGCCGGCGAGGGGAGATGGTAGCGCTACCGGGAATCGAACCCGGGTCTGATGGCTGAGAACCATCCGTCCTAACCCCTAGACGATAGCGCCGTCCCGCAGTATATCGCTCTGCGCGGCGTCAGGCGAACGGTTTCAACGCGCGGGCCACCCGGCCGAGCCCGCCGGCCAGCCGCGTTCGAAATAGATCCTCAGGTTCATCAGGACGCCGAGCGGGAGGATGGCCGCGCCGGCCACGGTGAGCAGCCCGCCCGCTCGGTCGACCGAAACGTGCGCAGGGTCACAGCCCGGGGCCGTGAGGCGACGCATATACGAAGGAGGACAGTGGTCGCTACGCTTCCCCAACACGCGGAGGTCCCTCCATGCCCTTCAGACGCTCGGCATTCCTTTTCTTGGCGCTTCTGGTCGCCCTGCCCCTGACGCTGGCGCGTTGCGGCGGCAACCCCGCCTCGCCTTCCCCCGGGGGCATCGTGCTGCGCGGCACGGTGCTCGGCACGCCCGCGGGCTCGGCGTCGTTATCGGCGCTGTCCGCGCGCTCCGCGGCAGCGTCTCCCCTCACCGTTACGGTCCAGGGCACCGCCATCAGCACCACCGTGGGTGACGACGGCACGTTCACCCTCCGTGGCCTGCCCGAGGGCAGCTTCACCCTCGTCTTCTCCAGCGGGGGCACGACCCTCGGCACCCTGACGTTGTCCGGCTTGCTCCCCAACCAGGAGATCACCATCACGGTCAAGGTCGACTCTTCCAGCGTGACCTTGCTCGAGGAGCAACGCAACGGCATCGGGCACGGCGACGTGGAGATCGAAGGAGTGGTCACCGCGGTGATCTCGCTCCAGCCCGCCGCCGACAGCCGCTTCACGATCGCCGGCAAGGCCGTGGTCGCCCGCCCCGGCGCCACCGCCATCCGGGAGGGCAATCGCGCCCGCACCGTGGCCGACCTGACGACGGGCACCCACGTCCACGTCAAGGGAGTATGGCTGCCGGCCGACGCCTCCGGACAGGCCGTCCTGGCCGAGGAGATCGTCCTCCAGGCCGAAGACGGCGAAAACGAGGGCCCCGGGGCTTCGCCGTCGCCGGCCAAGACCTGCATGATCGAAGGCGGCATCGTCGGCTCGGGCGTCGAGCTCGAAGGCAGTGTCGTCGCCGGAGCGAGCGCCGCCTTCACCATGAAGGTCCAGGGCAACCGCAGCTCGGGCAACATCGCCGTCGACGCCAGCGGGGCCACATTCAAGTGCAACGGGTTCAAGGGCACCCTGGCCGAGTGCCAGGCCACCGTCAAGAGCGGAGCCAAGGTCCACGTCAGCGGCACCTTGACGAGCTGCGATCTGGCGAGTGCCGCGGCCCAGGCCAGACAGGTCATGGTCCAGAAGTAGGGGAATCACTCTCCGCGAGCTGGCTTGCCGGCACTCGTGGCCTGCTTCTTGCTTGGTCCTTCGAGGACGGCTCCCGGTCTGAGGGGGACGTCTGCTCAGGAGGACGAACGCCCATGAGAAAGCTCTCGGTCCTGTTCTTCTGCCTCGGTCTCGCCCTGGTCCTCGGCTCCCGGCCCGCGGTGGCGCAGGAATCCCAGGCCGCGACCACGGCGGACATCCAGCGGCTGCAGTACGACCTCCAGAACCTCGACGACAGCCTGGCCGCCCTCTCTACCAGCCACCCGCGCTATCAGGAGTTCCAGGGCCGGGCGGACGACATCCGGGACGAGGTGACCTACCTCAAGGTCGAGCTCCGCCGCGCGCAGCGGAGCCGCACGCCGGGCGTGGGGGCGACGCGGGCCGAGGTAGAGGACCTGCGGCGCTCGATCGCCGACCTGCGGGGCGACATCGACGCCGCCCTCAACCGCCGCTTCTCCGGCCGCGGCACGCTGCCCGAAGGCTCGGAGATCCAGGTCCGCCTCGAGCAGCCCCTCTCGTCCCGAACCGCGCGGGTCGAGGACCGTTTCGAGGCGTCGGTGGCGCTGCCGGTCCAGCTCGAGGGGCGGGTCGTCATCCCGGCCGGAATCCGCGTGCGCGGCATCGTCCGGGACGCGCAGCCGGCCGAGCGTCTGGTCAAGGGAGGGCGGCTGGACCTGACGTTCGATTCGATCTACTTCGACGACCGCACGCGGACGGACCTGCGGACACGCGTCGTCTCGGTGAAGGAGAAGATCGACCTCGGCGGCGAGAACGCCAAACGGGCCGGGATCGGGGCGGTGCTCGGAGGGGTCATCGGCCAGGTCATCGGCGGCACCAAGGGCGCCATCATCGGGGCCGTGCTCGGCGGAGGGGGGGCGCTGGCGGCCAAGCTCGGTGAGGACGTCGAGCTGCCGGCGGGCGCCATCCTGACCCTGCAACTGGAGCGGCCGCTGGACGTGACGCGGGACTGAGCCCGCCCTGGACGGTCCGGCGCGCGTGGTATAGTGCACTTTCCATGTCTCACGCGCACCGGCCGTAGGTCGGATCGTCTCGACAGATGTCGGTCCGCGCTCGCATTGCCCCCTCTCCCACCGGTGACCCGCACGTCGGGACGGCCTACGTCGCGCTCTTCAACTACGCGCTCGCCCGCCAGGCGGGCGGGCAGTTCATCCTCCGCATCGAGGACACCGACCGCCAGCGCAGCCACCCCGCCAGCGAGCGGATGATCTTCGAGGCGCTGCGCTGGCTGGGCCTTTCCTGGGACGAAGGGCCAGACGTGGGCGGCCCCTACGGGCCGTACCGGCAGAGCGAGCGCACCGCGATCTACCAGGAGCACGCGGAGGAGCTGCTGCGCGCGGGGGGCGCCTACCTCTGCTTCTGCTCGCCCGAGCGGCTCGAAGCGCTCCGGACCGAGCAGCGGGCGAAGAAGCTGACCCTCGGCTACGACGGCCGCTGCCGCGCGCTCCCGCCCGAAGAGTCTCGCCGCCGGCGGGCGGCGGGGGAGGCCTCCGTCGTGCGGCTGGCCATGCCCCGCGAGGACGCCATGGTCGTGAACGACGCGCTGCGGGGCGAGGTCCGCTTCGAGCGCGCCCAGATGGACGACCAGGTCCTGCTCAAGAGCGACGGCTTCCCCACCTACCACCTGGCCAACGTCGTGGACGACCACCTGATGCGGATCACCCACGTGATCCGCGCGGAGGAGTGGCTGTCCTCGCTGCCCAAGCACGTGCAGCTCTATCGCGCGTTCCGGTGGGAGATGCCGGTCTTCTGCCACCTGCCGCTGCTGCGCAACGCCGACCGCTCGAAGATCTCGAAGCGCAAGAACCCGGTGAGCCTGAACCACTACCGCCGGGCCGGCTACCTGCCGGAAGCGATGCTGAACTATCTCGCCCTCATGGGCTGGGGCATGCCGGACGGCCGCGAGGAGTTCTCGCTCGAGGAGTTCGTGGCCAGCTTCAGCCTGGAGCGGATCTCGCTGGGCGGCCCGGTGTTCGATGCGGAGAAGCTGGCCTGGCTCAACGGGAAGTACCTGCGGCGGCTCTCGCCGGCGGAGCTGCTCGGCCGGCTGCGGGAGCACCTGCTCGCCGGGGACTACATGCTCCGCGTGGTGGCCCTCGTCCAGGAGCGCATCGACACCCTGGAGGAGTTCTTCGAGTACGCTCACTTCTTCTTCGCCGGCGTGGTGTGCTGCGACGAGGAGGCGATGAAGCAGCTCGTGCCGAAGGGCCGGACGCCCACCGAGGCCGCCCGGGCGTTCCAGACCCTCCTCGACGACCACGTCGACCCGCTCCTGGACTGGGACGCGCCGGCCATCGAGGCGGCGCTGCGCGCCTTCGCGCAGGAGTCGGGCTGGGACGCGAAGGAGGCGTTCATGGCCGTGCGGGTGGCCGCCACCGGCCGCGCGGCGACCCCCCCGCTGTTCGAGACGCTGGCCGTGCTCGGCAAGGAGGTCGTCCGCCGCCGGCTGCGTCACGCGATCGAGCGGCTCCGCGCGGCCCAGCCGGCCGCCTGACCCGGTAGAGGCAGAACCGATGGCCGAGCCCGATCCGCCCCCCACCACCGGCGAGCCTGCGGACTTCATCCGGGAGATCGTGAGCGACGACGTCCGCGCGGGAAGGCACCAGACCGTCGTCACCCGCTTCCCCCCCGAGCCCAACGGGTACCTCCACGTGGGCCACGCCAAGTCCATCTGCCTCAATTTCGGCATCGCCCGGGAGTTCGGGGGACGGTGCCACCTGCGCTTCGACGACACCAACCCCCTCAAGGAAGAGCAGGAGTACATCGACTCGATCAAGGAGGACGTGCGCTGGCTGGGCTTCGAGTGGGGCGAGCACCTCTACAACGCATCCGATTACTTCGACCAGCTCTACCAGTGGGCGGAGCTCCTGGTCGGCCAGGGCCTGGCCTACGTCGACGACCAGTCGGCCGACCAGATCCGCGAGACCCGCGGGACGCTGACCGAGGGCGGCCGGGACAGCCCTTACCGGAACCGCTCCGTGGAGGAGAACCTCGACCTGTTCCGCCGCATGCGGGGGGGCGAGTTCCCGGACGGGGCGCGCGTGCTGAGGGCGAAGATCGACATGGCCTCGCCGAACATCAACCTGCGCGACCCCGTGATGTACCGCATCCTCCATGCCCGGCATCCGATGACCGGCGACAAGTGGTGTGTGTATCCGAGCTACGACTACGCGCACGGCCAGTCCGACGCCATCGAGGGGATCACGCACTCGCTCTGCACGCTCGAGTTCGAGGACCACCGGCCGCTCTACGACTGGTTCATCGAACATCTCCCCGTGCCGTCCCGGCCGCGCCAGTACGAGTTCGCGCGCCTCAACCTCACCTACACCGTGCTCTCGAAGCGCTTCCTGCTCCGGCTGGTCAGCGAGGGCCGGGTGCGGGGATGGGACGATCCCCGCATGCCCACGATTTCCGGGCTCCGGCGGCGCGGCTTTCCGCCCGAAGCGCTGCGCCAGTTCGCGGAGGCCATCGGCGTGGCCAAGCGGGAGAGTGTCGTCGAGTACGCGGCCCTCGAGCACGCCGTCCGCGACGTGCTCAACCGCACCGCGGCCCGGAAGATGGCGGTCCTGCGGCCGCTCCGGGTCGTGCTCACCAACTACCCGGAGGGCCGGACCGAGGAGTTCCCGGCCCTCAACAACCCGGAAGCGCCGTCGGCGGGGACGCGTCCGGTCCCGTTCTCACGCACGCTCTACCTCGAGCGCGACGACTTCATGGAGGACCCGCCCCGGAAGTTCTACCGCCTCGCTCCGGGGCGGGAAGTGCGGCTGCGCTACGCGTACCTGATCACCTGCCAGGAGGTGGTCAAGGACGCGGCGGGGCGCATCGTCGAGCTGCGCTGCACCTACGACCCCGCCACCCGCGGCGGCAGCGCTCCCGATGGGCGCTCACCAAGGGCGACGCTGCACTGGGTCTCGGCCCCCCACGCGGTGCGGGCCGAGGTGCGCCTCTACGAGCACCTCTTCCGGCAGGCCGACCCCGGAGCGGGAGGCGACCTCCTCGCCGACCTCAACCCTCGCTCGGAGGAGGTGCTGGCCGAGTGCCAGGTCGAGCCCGGCGCCGGCCGTCTCGCTCCAGGTGAGCGGGTGCAGTTCGAGCGGCTGGGATATTTCTGCGTGGATCCCGACAGCCGCCGGGACCGCCTGGTGTTCAACCGCACCGCCACGCTGCGCGACGCCTGGGCGAAGGTGCAAGCCCGAGAAGGTTAGGCAGGAAAACGAAGGGGGCGCCGTTCTCTCGAACTGCGCCCCCCGGGGATCGCCCGCCCTTATGCGGTCGCGGCGCGGGTACGGGTCTTGGGCACCCGCTCCCGCGGGATGTTGTACCGCTGCAGGCGCAGGTAGATCGTCCGCCGGGTCACCCCCATCAGGCGGGCCACCCGCGCGATGTTCCACTCGTTGCGGTTGAGGAGGAGCAGTAGCTTCTCGCGCTCCATGTCCTCCACCGGAGTGCGCTCCAGGTAGGTCTCCCAGGCCTCGGCCCGGGCCTGCGCGCGGTCGCGTTGCGGCTGCTGCTCGGTCACGGCCTTGGCCACGATCTTCGAGAACTTGGTCATCCGCTCGAGGTCGTGGGCGGAGCAGAAGTGGGGGTCGAGGCTGTCGACGTAGAGCAGCGCGACCAGGTCCTCGCCGCTGAAGACGGGCACCACGGCGAAGGCCGACGGTCCGATCCGCGAGGCCCGCTTGGGCAGCCGGCTGTCGCTGTCCCGGTCCGGCACGTAGAAGGTCTCACCCTTCTCGAAGACCTCGCGATGACGGTCCCACACGGTCTGGATGGCGTCCAGGACGTGCTGGTCGATGCCGCGCGAGGCGAAGAGCGTGATGCGGTCGTCGTCGCGGGTGAACACGGCCCCGCTGCGTCCGTTGGTCAAGGACATTACGACCTCCAACGTCCGCTCGGCCAGCCGCCTGGGATCGTCCGCCCCTACCACGAGCTCTGCGAACTGATCGATCAGGTCTACTCGGCGTTTCACGCAGCCCTCCTCACAGAGAGGGCACATCGTAGCCGCTTCCGGCCGACGCGGTCAATGGCCTGGACACAAAAAAGTCACGCCCAGAGCCCCGGATACATTTTCCGTATACCATACTTGACATGAAATGTATACTTCGTTTCCCCCTGCTGGATGAGCTGGCCGGGAACGAGGAGGTCGACATGAGGCTTTGGACACTGTTTTTTGGTGCCTTCGCGGCGCTGGGCGATTGGATGATCCTGGGACAGATCGTGACTGACGGACCGGACGTGGACAACGGCGGCGTCACGATCATGGACGATCCCTATCCCCCACCGAAGCCGTAAGAATCTTCCTGTAGCTCTCGAGAACTCACGGGGCGCCCCTCCGCGGGCGCCCTGGCTATTTTGGGTCGCGAGGGACGCGTCTTCACGAGGAGCAGCTTCTGCGCTACGCTTGAACCTCTCTCGGCCCATGACTGCCGTACAGATGTGGATCGGGCATGTCGGAACCGGCGTGCTGGCGGTCGTGCTCGCCGGTGTGCTCGCGCGCCGCCGTTATCGTATTTGGTACTCTTTCGCCGTTTTTCTGGCCATCACGCTCGCTTCTGCGCTCATGATCATGGCATGGCCAGGCAGGTTTTATACACACGAGTTCTGGCGCGCCAAGGAGACCGCGTTCAGCGTGCTTCGCTTCGCGACGGCGCTCGAGCTGGCATACCGGGTCTTCCGCTCGTTCCCGGGCGCGACCGCGACCCTTCGTTGGACGATGCTCTTCGTGCTGATAGCGACCCTCGGAGCGGTCATCGCTGCTTCGACCGGCAGCACCGATTACCGCGCGTTCCTCGCCGAAATGCAGCCGCGGGTCCTGTACGGCAGCATCTGGCTATTTACCGCAATCGCCGCGCTGATTCTGTGGTACCGCCTGCCCGTCGATCCCTTCCAGAAGGCCGTGCTCCTGAGCTACGTACCATTCTTGCTGATCTTCACCGTGACCGTGAACGCCATGGGGTCCAGGATTTCCGAGCGGTTCGGCGACACCATGCGTTACCTCTACCAGGTCGCTTACCTGGTCGTCATCGTCTGTTGGGCCCTCGCCGCCTGGCGACGGGCGGAAGCGCCCGCGCGTCCTCCGGAAATGCGTCCTCCCAGCCTGCGGCCCCGGATCGGCGAACCGCTCTCCGCCTAGCCTCCTGTCGCTTGCCATGCCCACCGAAATATGTATACTCAATGGCCTATCCGGGGTATACGCATGCAAGCGCAGTTGTCGCGGAGCATACCGGCCTGGGTCCCCCAGACCATCGAGCGGGCGGTCGGCCGGGGCCGCGTTCGGCACAGCCAGATCATCGAGTCGCCGCGCAGCGCCCGCTGGGACGTGATCGTCGAGCTGGAAGACGGAAACGAGGTGCTGGCCTGGGTGGATACCGACCACCAGACCCCCCAGGGCGTCGAGTCGGTCATGCGCCAGGCGCTTCGCGACGCCGGCATGGGCTAGCCGCCGCATGAGATGAAGCCGGCCGTCCGGCGTGTTAGGATCGCGCCGGAGCCTTCCTCATGTGGATGTCGTTGGCCATCGTCGTCTCGGTCCTCGCCTGCCTGCCCATCCTCTTCTCCCTTGGCCGCCGCAACGAGCGGAGGGTGCGGCACGACTGGGAGCTGCTCCTCACCCACAAGGGAAAAGAGCTGTACCGCTCGATCCACACCCGGGTGAGCTCCGAGATGGAGCTGGCCAACCTCACCTACGAGGAAGCCTTCACCGTCCACGCGCTCGGCTCGGTGGACGAGGCCAAGCACCTGCTCGACCTCGGCTACAAGGTGATCGAGAAGTTCTCGCCCAACATGCTGCGCCTGCTGGCGGCGATGAGCACCTTCTCGCGCATGGTCTCGGCGATGGCGCCCGTGCAGCCCCTGCGGCCGCAGGGCTTCCGGCTCGGCCAGATCGCCTCCCTCGCCTACCTCAACCAGCTCCTGCACAACTTCCTCGTCACCACCGCCGAGCGCTACCGCCTGCGCGCCTACATCCTGGGCTGCAGCTTCGGCGTCGCCACGCGGTTCCTGCTCTCTTCCACCCAGCGCATCGCGCGGGACGAGGCGAACGCCGACCGGGAGTGGGAGCAGATCCAGTTCATCCGCGAGGATTTCCAGACCCTCACCGAGGAGTCCCTGGAGAGCTTGCGCGTGCTGCTGACCTCGCTGGCGGCCGAGGGGCGCCACGACCTCATCCATAGGATGTAGGGCGCCCGGGCGCCGTCATGATCGCTCCCGCCGTCCTTGCCTTCGCCACCATCGCCGCCGCCCAGACCCGGTCCCTCCGGGTCGACGACATGTTCGCCTTGAAGGACGTCGGCGATCCGCGCCTCAGTCCCGACGGGGCCTGGGTCGCCTACACCGTGGGCGGGATGGACGCCAAGGCAGACGAGTCGGACACCGACGTCTATCTCGTCCCGTTCTCGGGCCGCGACCCGATCCGCGTGACCACGAGCAAGAAGCCCGAGTCGAGCCCGCGGTTCAGTCCCGACGGCCGCACGCTGGCCTTCCTCTCCGGCCGCGACGGCAAGAAGGCCCAGGTCTGGATCCTCGACCGGCGGGGAGGCGAGGCGGTCAAGCTCACCGACCTCAAGGGCGGCGTGTCCAGCTTCACATGGTCACCCGACAGCCGCCGGCTCGCCATCGTGGCGCCCGATCCCGATCCCGACGCGCCGGAGGAGGCCGACGACAGGCCGCCGGCGGAAAAGAAGCCGCCCCGGCCCATCGTCATCCGCCGGCTGCAGTTCAAGCGCGACGGCCAGGGATACCTGCGCGAGCTGCGCAACCACATCCACGTCTTCGACGTGCAGGGGAAGACAAGCCTCCAGGTCTCGAGCGGCGCCTACGACGACGCCGCCCCGGCCTGGTCCCCCGACTCGCAGTGGATCGCCTTTTCGAGCAACCGTTCGCCCGACCCGGACGCGAGCCGCAACAGCGACATCTACGTCGTGGCCGCCGGGGGTGGCGAGCCGCCGCGGCCGGTGGCCGCCGATCCCCGCTCGGCCGCGACCCCCGTCTTCAGCCCCGACGGCCGTACGATCGCTTTCGTCTCCGGCGGCGATCCCCGGGACATGTGGTACGGCACCAATCATCTGGCGGTGGTGCCGGCGGCCGGCGGCGACGCCACGGCGCTGACCGCTTCCCTCGACCGCGACGTCTCGCGTCCGCGCTTCTCGCCGGACGGCAGGTGGATCTACTTCCTGCTCGAGGAAGGCGGCAACTCCCACCTCGCCCGCATCCCGGCCGCCGGGGGGCCGGTCGAGCGGGTGGTCGCGGGCGAGAGGGACATCGAGGCCTTCGACCTCGGGCCGAAGGGCGAGATCGTCGTATTGGAGGGCCAGCTCGACCGCCCGGCCGAGGTTTCAGCGGTGGACTCGGGGGGTCGGTTGCGCCGGCTCACCCACGTCAACGACGAGTTCCTGAGGGGCATCCGGCTGGGACGGGTGGAGCGGTTCAAGGCGAAGGGCGCCGACGGCACGATCATCGACGGCTTCCTGACGTACCCTCCTGACGCCCCCCCCGGGCACAAGCTCCCCGCGGTCCTGCGGATCCACGGCGGGCCGGTGTCGCAGTTCTCCACCCGCTTCAGCTTCGAGTGGCAGATCCTCGCGGCCAACGGCTACGCGGTCATCGCCGGCAACCCCCGTGGCTCCTCCGGTTACGGCCTCGCCTTCAGCCGCGCGATCTGGGCCGACTGGGGGAACAAGGACTTCGACGACGTGATGGCGGCGGTGGACCACGTGGTGCAGATGGGGGTGGCCGACCCCGAGCGTCTCGGCGTCGGGGGCTGGAGCTACGGCGGCATCCTGACCGACAACGTCATCACCCGGACCGGCCGCTTCAAGGCCGCCATCTCGGGCGCCAGCGAGGCCAACTACCTCTCCAACTATGGGACCGACCACTACCAGTACGAGTGGGAGACCGAGCTGGGTCTGCCGTGGCGCAACGTGGAGCGGTGGGTGAGGATGTCGCCCTGGTTCCGGGTGGACAAGATCACGACGCCTACGCTGCTGATGGGCGGCTCGGAGGACATGAACGTGCCGCTGCTCAACTCCGAGCAGCTCTACCAGGCGCTGCGGCGGCTCGGAGTGCCGAGCGAGCTCGTCATCTATCCCGGGCAGACCCACGGCATCCGCCGGCCCAGCTACGTCAAGGATCGCTACGAGCGCTACGTGGCCTGGTACGACAAGTACCTGAAAGCCGGCGCCGGCGCCGCCGCTTCGGCCGTCGTGCCGACGCCCTGAGGCGGGTCAGGAATCGTCCCCCGCGGGCGGGATCGCGTCCCAGGCCGGGAAGCACGTGGCGCGGTAGCTGGCCAGGCCGCGGATGATGAAGCTCTCCGACGACAGCACCTCGTACTGGTCGGAGAAGCTGTTGTCGTTCTTGATCGCGATCTCCTTGCCGTCGTCGAGGGCGCACAGGCCCATCTTGCGGAGGTTCTCGACCACCTCGTAGGTGTAGTCGCGGCCGTTCAGGACGTGGTAGCTCCCCGGGCTGCCCCGGGCCCGCCGGAAATCGATGTACTCGGGGTGGTCGTCGATCACCTCCTGGATGGCGGTGTCGACCTCGCCATCGAACGAGGGGTTCAAACGGGGGCAGCTCCGGCCGAGTCCCGTCCCCCGGGGCAGGCCGCAGCCGTACACGGCGGCCACGGTCGGGGTCGGCGTCGGCGCGGCGGGCGGGGTCGGCGTCGGCGCGGGCGTCTCGGGATTCGTCGGGTGGCTCCGGCAGGCGCCCGTGGCCGTGGCCGCGAGCAGCAGCGCCGCGGCCGGGCTGAGTCGACCCATGCCGACGGCGATTGCAACAAGCCTGCCGACACGGGCGGCACGACTTCCGCGGACCGCCTCGTCCCTGGGGTACACTCGCCGCCGCAATCAGGAGGGAGACCGCCATGATCCGTCACTCTGCCCTGGCCGCGGCCGCGGCCACCGCTCTCGCTCTCGCCGCCTTCGCCCAGCCGCCGAAGGAGTGGGCGATCCACGACATGAACCGGCCCCTGCCGCGGGTCGTCGACCCGGGCACGGCCAGCACCGCCGACCAGCCGGGCCGGCCGCCCTCGGACGCCGTCGTCCTCTTCGACGGCAAGGACCTTTCGCGCTGGCGCGCGGACAAGGGGGGAGCGGCGGGCTGGAAGGTCGACAACGGCGCCATGGAGGTGGTGAAGGGCACGGGGGGGATCCACACCGAGCAGCCCTTCGGGGACGCGCAGCTCCACGTGGAGTGGCGCACGCCCACGCCGGCCAGCGGGGAGGGTCAGGAGCGCGGCAACAGCGGCGTGTTCCTGATGGGACTCTACGAGGTCCAGGTCCTCGACTCCTACCAGAGCCGGACCTACGCCGACGGGCAGGCGGCGGCGCTGTACGGGCAGTCGCCGCCGCTCGTCAACGCGTCACGTGCGCCCGGCGAGTGGCAGACCTACGACATCGTGTTCCACGGGCCGCGCTTCGGCCCCGACGGCGCGCTGCTGCGGCCCGCCCGCGCCACCGTTCTCCACAACGGCGTGCTGGTCCAGGACAACCAGGCGCTGACCGGTCCCACCGCGCACCAGGCCCGTCCGCCCTACAAGGCGCATCCGGAAAAGCTTCCCCTCGGGCTGCAGGACCACGGCAATCCGGTGCGTTACCGGAACGTGTGGGTCCGCGAGCTGAGCTAGGCCAGACCGATCCTTGATCCGACCCCGGGCGCGGCGTAGCATGTCCGGAAAACCGGGACTCGAGAGCTTTCGATCGTCCACCACAAAGGGAGGGCCGCCATGAGACTCGTCGATCTGCGCTTCCTTTCCCGTGCGATTCCCGCCGCGGCCGCCGTCGCCGTGCTGCTCGCGGCGCCGCTCGTCCATGGCGACGAGACCTGCAACTCGCCCTACATCGCCAAGCTCATCAAGGGGCAGGAGGATTACGTCTACGTCTGGACGCTGGGCGTCGAGGGCCTCGGGGACGGCTGGGACAAGCTGGTCACCGTGGACGTCGACCCGAAATCGAAGACCTACGGCAAGGTGCTGAGCCAGGTCCCGGTCGGCACGCGCGGCGAGGCCCACCACATGGGCTTCACCGACGATCGCCGGCAGATCTGGGCGGGCGGGCTGGACGGTAGCGACGTCTACGTGTTCGACATCGCGACCGACCCCGCCCGGCCCCGGCTCCTGAAGACGATCAAGGATCTCGCCGCCAAGACCGGGTTCATCGGGCCCCACACCTACTACGCGCTGCCGGGCCGCATGCTGGTCCAGGCTCTTTCCAACACCAAGGACAAGGGCGGCGTGACCGGCATGGCGCTCTACAACAACCAGGGCGACTTCATCGCCAGCTATCCCATGCCGGTCGGGAACGGCGGAGACGGCTACGCCTATGACCTGGCGGTGAACCCGACGAAGAACGCGCTGCTGACGTCGAGCTTCACCGGCCACGCGAACTACATGCGACCGCTGGGCGAGCTCATCAAGGACGAGGCGGCCATGAAGCGCTTCGGCAACACGATGGTCGTGTGGGACCTGAAGGCGATGAAGCCGAAGCAGGTCATGGCGGTCCCCGGTGCGCCGCTGGAGATCCGCTGGTCGCTCGTTCCGGGCGCAAACTGGGCGGTGACCGCCGCCGCGCTCACCTCCAAGCTCTGGCTCGTGGAGCAGGACGCGAAAGGCCAGTGGCAGGCGAAGGAGGTGGCCACCATCGGCGACCCGGCGAAGATCCCCCTGCCGGTGGACATCAGCATCACCCGGGATGGCAAGGGACTCTGGGTAAACACGTTCATGGACGGCATGACCCGCTACTTCGATCTCTCGGATCCGCACGCCCCGAAGCAGACCTACGAGAAGCACACCGGCCGGCAGGTCAACATGATCTCGCAGAGCTGGGACGGCAAGCGTGTCTACATCACGTCCTCGCTCCTCGCCAACTGGGACAAGGCCGGCCCGGACAACGAGCAGTTCCTGCGCGGCTTCACCTGGGACGGCAAGGAGCTGACCCCGGCCTTCGAGGTCGACTTCACCCGGGAGAAGCTGGGCCGCGCCCACCACATGAAGCTGGGGTCGAAGGTGCTCCGTACCGCGTACGCCGCGCCGCGCCGGTGAGAACGCGCGCCGGCCGCCATGCACTCGTCGCGTCCCTGTTCGCGCTCTGGCTGGCCGGGCGGGCGGCGGTCCCCGCCTCCGCGGATCAGCCCGATGAGCCACGGCCGCCGCTGGAGTTTGTTCCCCCCGAGCCGGGGACCTACGAGCTTCACCGCATCATGCGAGCGCCCGAGGGACGGGTGCTCACGGTCGATGGGCGGGTGGAGGCGCTCTCGCGGTTCACCCGGGAACGGATCACGCTCCTCGGCTTCATCTATACGAGCTGCATGGACCCGGAAGGCTGCCCGCTCGCCTACCGGGTCTTCGGCCGTCTGAAAGACGAGATCGAGGCCCACCCGGCCCTGCGGGACGAGGTGCAGCTCGTGTCGCTGAGCTTCGATCCCGCGCGAGACTCGCCGTCGGTGATGAAGCGATACGCGGGCAGCCGGCTCGAGGAAGACCGCGGGCTGCGCTGGTTCTTCCTCACCACGCGTTCGGTCGAGGACCTGCTGCCGCTCGTGGAGGGCTTCGGTCAGGACGTGCGTTACTCCGAGGACCGGTCGACCGGCCTGCCGGTGCGCCAGCTCTCCCATGTCCTGAAGGTCTTCCTCATCGACCGGGCCGGCTATGTCCGGGAGATCTACACCTCGACGTTCCTGCACCCCCGGTCGATCATGGGCGACATCGAGACGCTGCTGATGGAGCAGAGGAGCGAGGGGGATCCGGCTCGGTCGGCTACGAGCGCCCGCTGAGCTCGGCGGCGGGCCGGCCCCGAGAGCGCTCGATGGGCAGGTTGAGGTTCACGCTGCCGATGCTGGCCCTCATCGTCGGCTACACGTGGGTGCTCGCCCCCCTCACCCCGCGCTGGGCCGGCCAGCTCGTGACGGCCGCCGTCGTGGGTCTTTCGATCTGGCGGGCCGTCCTTACCGGAGAATGGGGCCTGCGCCGGTCCGCCTTCTGGCCGGCCCTGCGCGGCGCGGCCGCGTTCACGCTGCTGGCCGTTCTCGCCGTCTACATGGCGGGATCCGCGCTCGGCAGCCTGCACCGGCGAGAACAGCCCTGGCAAGATCTCGCCTTCCTCGTGCCGTGGGGCGCGGGACAGCAATTCGCGCTCCAGACCGTGCTGCTGAGGGAAGCCCAGTCGGCCACGTCGCGCGGCAAGGGCATCGCTCTCGCCGCCGCCGTCTTCGGCGCGCTCCACCTGCCCAACCCGTTCCTGGCTCCGGTCACGCTCGTGGCCGCGGCCGCATGGTGCTGGATCTACGACCGCCATCCGAACCTGGTGCCTCTCGCCTTGTCCCACGCCCTCTCGACCCTGGCTGTCCTGGCTTGCCTCGATCAACGGGTCACCGGGCACCTGCGCGTCGGGTACTCCTACCTGCAGCTCCACTAAGATAGCGGCGGGGCCGCTGGCCTCCGCACAGGAGGATGACCATGCTCGATCCGCTGCCGCTCGTCCTGACCGTGCTGCTGGCGCCGCAGGCGCCTTCGCCGGACGTATCGGCGCTTCGGGCAGAGCTGGATCGCTTGCAGAGCGAGGTGGCCGCGCTGGAGGCCAGGGCGCGGCAGAGGGACGAGGCCCTGGACGCCATGAAAGGCGCGCTGAAGGCCGTCGAAACGGGTGTGACCGAGCTGCGATCGCGCCCGGCCGTTCCGCCCTCCGGACCCTTCATGTCGGCGCCTCCGGCCTCCTCGGACGCGGTGGGCGTGGCCAAGACGGTCGTCTTCGCCCCCCGGATCGAGGTGGACACGCTCAAGCGCAGGGACCTGGTGAGCCTCAAGGTGCGCCGGGTGGAAGCGAGCGGCGTGCAGCTCATCGCGGAGAAGGAGCTGGCCAGCGAGGAAGGCATCGACCTGCCCATCGACCAGAGCGGTGCGCTGTACATCGTCGACTGGTCGACGACCGAAGGCCAGACCTACAACCTGATCCTGCGCGACGGCGCGAGCGGCCAGACCGCGGCCACCGCCCAGGTGCGCCTGCAGCAGACGCAGGGCAAGTTCATCTTCGTCGGCTACCGGGCGGAGTGAGGCCGCTACGGACGGATCACCGTGCCGTCCCGGCGGCGCGTCCGCCCCCAGTTGTAATCGAAGGTCGGTCCTTCGGGATACGGGAACTTCGCGGCCAGCTTCTCGTCCACCTCGATCCCGTGCCCGGGCGCCTCGCTGGCGAGCATGTAGCCGTCCTTGACCTCCGGGCAGCCGCGGAACACGTCGCGCGTCTCCGGGGGGAAGCCCGCGCCCTCGTGGATGCCGAAGTTGTAGCTCGCCAGCTCCAGGGCCAGCTGCGACGCGTGCCCGACCGGTGAAGTGTCGCCCGGCCCGTGCCAGGCCGTGCGCACGCCGAAGAACTCGCAGAGCGCGGCCACCTTGCGCGCCATGCTGAGCCCGCCGATCTGCGAGACGTGGCACCGGATGAAATCGACGAGGCGCCCGGCGACGAGGGGGACGTACTCGTGCTGGGTGTTGAACAGCTCTCCCATGGCCAGGGGCGCGCTCGTCTGCTGGCGCAGGATCCGGAAGTGCTCGTTCTCCTCGGGCGGCAGCGGGTCCTCGATGAAGAACGGCCGGTACTTCTCCAGCTCCTTGCACAGTTGCACGGCCTGCGGGAGCGTGACGCGCTCGTGGACGTCGTGCAGCAGCTCGACCTCCTCGCCGACCTTGGCCCGGATGTGCTCGAACAGCCTCGGGACCAGCCGGACGTAGGCCGACGGCTCCCAGACCCGGGTCGGGTTGGTGGGGCCGTCCTCCCCCGCGGCCGCGGCGCCCGCGGCACCGCCCGCGCCGTAGGTGGACACCCCCTCCACCGCGACCTGGATGCGGACGTGCCGGAAGCCCCGCTCCACGGCCCAGCGGACCTGGTCCTCCACCTCGGCGAAGTCGCGCCCGCTCGCGTGGTAATAGAGGTCGGCGCCCTTGCGGACCTTTCCCCCCAGGAGCTGGTAGAGCGGCATGCTCGCTCGCTTGGCCTTGATGTCCCACAGCGCCTCGTCGACGCCGCTCATCGCGTTGAAGAGGACGGGGCCGTTCCGCCAGTACGAGCTCACGTAGCTGGACTGCCAGATGTCCTCGATCTCGTCGGGGTTCCGTCCGAGGAGGAACGGCCGCAGGTACTTCTCGACCGCGGTGTCCACGGCGTAGGCGCGCTGGGTGAAGGTCGCGCAGCCCACGCCATAGAGGCCGGGCTCGCTCGTGGTCACCTTGACCACGACCAGCCGGATCCCGTTGGGCGCGGTCAGGACGGTCTTGACGTCCGTGATGCGCAGCGGCGGAAGGCCGCGCGCCGCCGGCGCGGCCGCCGAGGGCGGTTGGAACGCGAGTCCGCGGGACGGCGCGAAGGCGACTCCCCCCGCGCCCACTCCAGACGACAGCCATCGCAGGACGTCGCGGCGTTGCATGAGATCCTCCGGCCGGAACGATGTCAGCGGAGGATGGCGTTGATCGCGTCGACGACGAGTCTCGTGCCGACCGCCAGCTTGACGACATCGCCGTCCACCACGGCGTACTCGTATCCCGCGGGCGGCGGGCCGAGCCGCGTCACGAGGACCGGCGGCAGCGGCTCGACCCTGACCGAGGCCGGCAGGGGCCGGCCGACGACGTATCGCCTCTTCGCGAGGCCGGGGGGCAGGCAGCCGTTGTGCTTCTTGGCCAGGCCGGGCGGGCAGTTGCCCGGCCCGTAGGTCTGCACCCAGTACGTCCGTACGGCCTCGCGGTCGCGGTCGTTGAACACCACGACCTCACGCCGGCCCCTCTCCTCGACGACTCCCCCCTCCCGGCCCCGCCCCTTGGACTTTCCCTTGCCCTTGTCGGCCAGCGCGGGTGAGGCCGCGAGAGCGGCGGCAACGGCGACGAAGACGAATCGCCTCAGCATGGGAGACCTCCTGGGCCATTGTCTCAGACCGCCGAGCCCCGCGGCGAGGCTCGAGGCTACGATCCGTTCGTCCGACGGAAGACCACGCAGTAGCGGGCGCCGTCGCCGGGCCAGTCGTCGTGCCGCGCCACCACCTCGAAGCCGTCCGCGGTCATCTCGCGCACCAGGTCCTCCTGCTTGATGCCGTGCCCGCCGCGGTCGGGAACCCCTTCGAGGCGCCGCCAGTTCTTCTGGGGCTC
>Ga0066710_100000250_pt1 | contig 29394 bp, 28 predicted proteins | sample GraSoiAngelo_159_FD_79666 | JGI IMG/M metagenome (GOLD analysis project Ga0066710, IMG submission 79666) | Grasslands soil microbial communities from the Angelo Coastal Reserve, California, USA - 14_1009_16_40cm | ecosystem: Environmental > Terrestrial > Soil > Grasslands | place: USA... | reverse complement strand
CGACCCGGCCCGCGCTTAGTGAACGGCTTGGAAATCCTGGCCCGCTTGATCCACCCGCGGCAGATCACAGAGTCGTTATCATCTTCCGATGTTACCAGGCTGAACTGACTCCTCGCACTTTGAGCCAGCAAGCTAAATTTTGACCCCGGACTGCACCGCTCTGACCTTTTCGAAAATGAATTCCCACGTTCGCGCCTATATTTGACGACAGGCAAGCGTCGATGGTAGCGTCGTCGGTGCTGTGTAAAATGAGGAGATTCATTTATGAGCAAAAGTATCGTCGTCACCGGCGGCGCCGGCGGAATCTGTTCTGACATCTGCCGTGGCCTTGCCGCCGATGGTTTGAAGGTGGTCGTCGCCGATTTCGCCAGAGATGCGGCGGAAAAAGTTGCCGCCGAGATTCGCGACAACAAGGGCGACGCCATCGCCGTCAAGGTCGACGTCGGCGATCCACAGAGCGTCGCCGAGATGATGAATCAGGCGATCGCAAAGTACGGCCTAGTCGACTACGCATTCTGCGGCGCGGGAGTCATGGACCGCGTCCCGGTCGTCGACATGCCGGAGGAAGTCTGGGACCGGTTAATGAGAATCAATCTAAAAGGCGTATTTCTGTGCGCGCAAGCGGCTGCTAAGCACATGATTCCGAGAAAAGAAGGACGCATCCTGAGCATCGCTTCCGGGCGCGGCGTCGCCGGCGCGCCACGTTCGGCCCATTATGCCGCGTCAAAGGCCGGCGTCATCGCCTTTACAAAATCTCTAGCCGTCGAACTGGCGCCTCATAATATAACCGTCAATTGTGTTTGCCCGGGCGCCACCGATACGCCCATGTCGCGGATCGGTTATACTTCGGAGCAGTTCAAAACGCGCGAAGAGATTCCCCCGCTCATGGATGGGCTCACCCATAAATTCGAAATCGTCGGTCTCGTACGCTATTTGTTTTCCGACGCAACAAAATTCGTCACCGGCCAGACCTTTTTCCTTCGCACACCGAAGTAGGGGCGGGTTTTAAACCCGCCCCTGCCACCCGCATTTTGCCGGGCCTGCAGCTCTCGGATGCGCACTGAGTCTGTGGTGGAATTGGTTGATGAAACTTAGTTGATCAGGCCGGTACTACTGTCGAATGTGAAGCTCGGCTGCGTTCCATTTGGCATCGCCGCGTTCAACGTAAAAGTTGATGTCGTTGGCACAGTGATCGTAAGAGTAATACCAGTGGATTTCCTGAAACCGACGAGTTGAATCGCATTTACCGTGGCGGGATATTCAAGAAACTCTCCGTAATAACTCTCCATGGCAAGCGCGGCGTTCTTGAGATCGGATCGCATTGCTGTATCGACGGCTCGGCTTCGGAAAATTGCGAACTGTTGGATGGCGATTGCCACGAGAATGCCTAATACTGCGACGACGACAATGAGTTCGAGTAGAGTAAAGCCGCTGCTTGTTGATTTCCGAATGACTAGCCCGATGCGCATTTTCTGGAAGGATATTAGAGTAGCGTTTGGAATTCTGCATAAGATAGCAAAAACAATCGCAAACAGCCAGAAAAAAACACGACAGCGCAAGCCGCCGGCCTTCATCAACCGACTTCCGCCGATCTGAAAAAAATTCGGCGCTTGAAGGATAGAGATTAGGTCCCGAACATCGCCATGCGCGGTTCGCCGCCGCGGCGCTCGCATTCGGCCTCGAAGATTCTGTGGATTTCGGGATTTTGATCTTCGTACTCGATCTGCGCTCCGCCCTTCTTCACGTCCTCGCCAGTATCCTTGAGATCCTCGACCGCGAACTTGAATCCCCAGGGTTTGAGCGCGAGATATCGGGCGGCCTCCGGCCCGGGATTGAAGTGCTGGTGCCACCACTGCATCGGCGGCACGAACATGCTCATGCGTCCCCACTCCACCCGTTTCTTCGTTCCATATTCACCTTCAGGCCACAAAAACGAATAGCCCGCCCCGGTCAACATGACGATATGCGCGCCGGCGCCATGGCGATGGGCTTTTTTGTATTTGCCGACGGGAAATTCCGTGAGATGCGCGCTCATCGTATTGTCGACAAATTCGAAGAGTGTGGTGCGATTGTCTCCGCCCCGCTCTTTGTAATCGATCGGCTGAAAGCCCCAGAGGTCGGCGATGAAGTTGGACTCCCAGATTCGACCTCTTTTCACTTCGGGAATATAGCGCCCTCCTTTGCCCCATTCATCGGCGCCGCCGCTATAGCGATCGGTGAACACGAAATTGTTATTGAAGATGTAATCCAGATTGCGGTACCGGTTGATGATCACCGGCGCATCCGTCAGGGAGATCATTCGCACCGGCGCGCTTCCCTGCGCGTTGAAGTGCTGATGCCAGGTATTGAGGGGTGTCGAAAACAGACTTCCCTTTTGCCATTCGAGCGTGTGTTTTTTGCCGCCTTCGTTCCAGATCGTCGTCGCTCCTTGCCCCTCCAGGATAAAAATCGCCTTCTCAAACATATGGCGCATGGGCTTGAGTTGCCCGCCCGGCGCGATCTCCTCGACAACGGTGTCGCAAGTGCCGCCCGCACCGTCCATGTTGACGAACGCCGCTTTGCCGCCGCTTCGCGCCCAGCCGCCGAGTTTCAGCTCCAACAGATCCGGGATAATGAAATCTTTATAAACCGGAATCTCTTCCCGTTCCTGATAAATTTCATACGGACTCTTCTGCGAGTACGCCGAAGCTTCATTTAGATTGTTCATTGTATTTCCTCTCTCTTCTACTTGATCTGCTCCATGTAGTAACCCAGCGCGCCACGATAAGCGCGGTCAATCGCCAGCGATTCTTGAGCCCCTTTAAGAACCAAATCACGATCCTCCGTGGTCCTCACATAGCGCTCAAACATTTCGGAAATATTTTCCGAGTGGTCCATATCGGCAACCACGTGGACATCGAGTGAAATCATTTTCTTCAAGTTGATTCCCAGCTCGTTCTCAAATTTTTTGCCGACCCGAAACGACATCCCCCCACCTTTCACGATCTTGCCGTTGTTGCGGCGCTCGAGCATGTGCGACGCTGTATAAGCCGTCAGCCAATGGTTATGCATGGCGATGTGATGCCACGCATAAAAACAGGAGCGCACCATTGGCGGGATTTCCGCCTTTTCGAAATCTTCCGGCTTAAGTCCGATCACTTCGCCTTGTTTGACTGTGAGCGCGTAATGATCCATGCCGGCGCGTGGGTCGTTGATCAGCTCGTCGCTCTCGTGTTGCCAAATGACGCGCTTCACTTCCAAGGGGGCGCCGCCTTGAACATATCCCCAACAGTCGCGCCGATTGCTGGTGTAAAGCGCATTCTGCACCACGTAAAAGCGCCCGCGCTCCAGTGTCAACGGCACGGCAAGAAAATTCTTGAACTCGATACTGTCGAACTGCTCGTTGACCATTTGGTCCAGCGTCGTCAACAAATCTCCTACCAGATTCATGAGTCCTCCCAATAAGGTAGGGGCGACCGGCCGGTCGCCCTTAAATCGGCCTTTTAATGATGATGCGCCAAAGCATTACGGCAATGCCGCCAACATATCCGCCAAATGGCCGCGATAAACTCGGTCGATCATCAGGCTCTCTTCGGCGCCGCGAAGAATCGCTCGGCGCGCTGATTCCGTATTGGCATACTTGCGCGCCACCTGCATCAACAGGTGCGCATGTTCCACATCCATGACCACGTGCTCGGCATTATTAATCTGTTGTTTCATCGGAATACCGAGATCGCGCTCAAACAATTCGGCGATGCGACGTGACAAAGAGCCGCCTTTGATCAGCTCCCCGGAATTGCGCATCTCAAGAATTGCCGATCCGGCGATCGCTTCCAACCAGGACCTCTGCGCCAAGCGAATCCAGGCACTGAAGCAGACTTCGCCGCCCTCGAGACGCGCCGTATGCTGAAAGGCATCGGCGCACAGGCCGAACACTTCGCCCTCCTTGATCGCCAAAGTCATATGGTCTACTTTACCTTCGTTTTTTCTCCCGATCAGCTCGTCCTCCTCGTGCCGCCAAATCAGTTTCTTGATTTCGAACGGCGCCGAGCCTTGAACGTAACCCCAACAGTCGCGCCGGTTTTGCACGTAATAGGCCATTTGAATGGAATACTGCTGCGCTCTTTCCTTGTTAAACTTTGCGCTTAGCAAGCGCCGAAACGGCGGTGTATTGAATTGCGCATTGCAAAGCCGAACCAATTCTTCCCACATGGCTTCTATGCTACTTATGCCAGCGCCCATCGGTCAAAACCTCCCTGCGGTCCATCGGATGCCGAAGACTTCGTTGTCGAGCTTCGCCGGCTATATTCACTTTTAGATTCTTAACACATGCAAGTTTCCGCTGTCCAACAACGGATCCACTAGGACCTCACACGCCGAACGCGAGACTCTTGATCACCACGGGGACGAAGCCTTCCCCGGGCACGACTTCGCCGATATCGATGAAATCCAACTCGGATAGACTCACTTCGTCGATACACGGCATATTCCACTTGGCCGAAAGTATGCCGCCGACCACTTGTCCTACGTTCTGGACGAAAACTAATGCCACGGGCCGATCCACGACTGGCAGCGTTTCCAGCGCGCGATCGATGCCCTTCGCCATATCTTGCACAGCGCCATAACCGGCAAAAGGCGGCGTCGAAAACGCCAACACAAACGGCGTTCCACGGACTTCCACGTCGCGGCCGCCAAGAATGTTACCCACTGCCGCTGCCGTCTTATCGGCAACCGGAGCCTCCCAATCGACGTCGACGACAAACACGCGCAGATTGCGCACGGGCAGATTGACACTCTCAGGAATGAAAATCGTCTCGCCGCTCAACTGCACGGTATACTGTGAGGCGCCAATCACGGTCGCGCGGATGCCCTCGCCGGCTTCGAGAATATTGAAACCGCGTTTTTCCGCTTCATGACGAATCGCTCGACCCAAATATGGACCTAAATCACCAAAAGTTTTGGCTTCGCGCGAGTAGATGTATTCAGAAACGCCACCGGAAAAAAGAATGCCGTCTATGGACGGTAATTGACCTAGCCCTTGCGTGACGTAAAAATCCTCCCACGGCGGCGCGTTCGTCGTGAGCGCGTCGAAAAGAGTCTGAGCCATCCGGGTCGCAAGGCGCGTGCGTAAATCGTCAGAGACCTTGGCGCCAAAGTCGAGATGCTCACCTAGATCGCGGAGAAAACGCCGGCCGCCTTTTTCCAATCGGACCATCGCAGCCGCGTCGTCATGCGCCACCAGCCGCGCCCCGATGTTCAGCGCGGCCGTCGCACGAATCTTGCCGTTGTCAATCAGGCTAACTTTCGTCGTGCCGCCGCCGACGTCGATATTGAGCAGAACCAGACCTTGCTCACGGCTCTGCGTAACGGCACCCGAGCCATGCGCTGCCATCGTCGTCTCTAGCGCCGGTCCGGCGGTGGCGCAGACGAATCGACCCGCATCGTCCGAAAACAGCTCGGCGATCTTCTGTGCGTTGTCACGCCGCGCGGCCTCACCGGTGATAATCACCGCGCCCGTGTCGATATCCTCGCGCGTCAATCCCGCATCTTGAAATGTGGCGTCGACGAGCTCTTTGAGCGGATCGGCTTCGATGTTCCAATCGCCGCTGAACGGCGTTAGCAAAATCGCTGAGCGGGCAATGACATTGCGCTCGAGCACAATCGGCTTTCGCTGGAGCACGGACGGATAGCCGATCAATAACCGAGAAAACATCAAATGCGACGTGGAGGAACCGATATCGATGCCGACGCTGGTCAAGTGCGTGTGCGGGCCGACCGCGCCCTCGTGATCATGTCCATGGTCGCCGTGCCCCTGGTGTTCGTGCCTGATGATCGCCATGTCGAGAATGTTTCCTTGATTATTCCTGTGGTTCGTCGATTTGAATGAACAGATCTGCAATTGTCATCTTCTTCGCCAACAATCCTTGCTCGTCGGCGTAACGAATCAACGTATTGAGCACCTTTTCGTTGCCTTTGATGCCGAATTTCCAAGGATCGAAACCCATCACCGACTGCTGCTCTTCCCAGACTTGGCGGTTCCAGACAAAATTGGAGTAAGTAGCGTCGCCATCGTCGTGCACGGCTAGGTTCTTTGCTGCCACACAAACGGTGAACATTTCCTGGGCGGCCCCTGGATATTTCTCCAAATACGACGAGTGAAAAGTAATCGCGTGACTGGTCGGAAAGATCTGCGTGCGGCGGTAATAGACTTGCTCCACTGTTTTTGAATCGGCGAACAACCGGCGCCAACCCTTCTCCAAGGGAAAATCCGGCAGGATGATCGCGTCGAATTCGCCATTCAGCATGCGGGTCGCAAGCGATCCCTCCCCTGGAACAACGTCGATGCGTGTTCCGGGCGGCAGAGACAGATCTAGTTTCGCTTTGCGCGGCGCGATCCAGTGAATATCCTGTGGCTTCACGCCATACTCGTCGCTGAGTACTCCCCGCGCCCAAAGACCAGCCGTGTTGAGCCAGCCGAGAATCCCGACTTTCTTGCCTTTAAGCTGGGCCGGCTCTTTCAGAGGAGAATTCTCCGGCACGAAAATGTAGGAGTGACGAAACTTGCGATTCGGAAAGACTGGGATGGCCATGAACGGCGCGCCGCGGCTCTTTAGCGCAACGTACATTGCGAGGGAAAATTCGCCGGTGTCATACTTGCCCGACTGAAACTCATCATGGCCGATGCCGTCCTCTTCGAACGCCACTGCTTTGAGTTCGAAGTTCTTCATCTTGACCCGGCCGTCGCAAAGCGGCTTGGCGCGCAGGTGATAGCCCGCGGCAAGGGATAGAATCGGTCTGTCGCTCATCTTTGACTCCTCAACGTAACCATTCGCGTTGGTCCTACTTGAGACTACGCAGCGGCGCAAAATCGAACATTTCGGCAACCGTCAAACGCTTCGGAATCTCTCCGCGCGCGTGAGACGTGTCTAGGTATTTTTGGATTTGGTCGTCGCGCAACATTAGCCCATCCACCATGACCCCGGTGATGTCTTCGTAGGACTCATTGGCGTTGGCCGTGCTCACCTTGAAGTTTTTCTCTATGTAGGAGACAACCGACGTCTTGTCGCGCCGGATCGCCGCCGTTACGTCTCGCATGGAACGCAATATATTTTTCACCTGCTCCGGATGTTTGTCCATCTTGTTGCGATTGGCAACCAGACCAAGCCAGGGCGCTTCAGCCAGAGAACGGCTTCGCGCCAGGATCTTGTAGCCCTTTTCGGCCATAGTTCCGGTAAACGGCGGACTGAGCACCGCCGCGTTTACCGAACCCTGCTGTATCGCGGCCAGGCTCACCGACGTGCTGCCGGTTTGTATAAACGTAAGTTTTTTCGGGTCCGCGCCGCCGCTTTCGAGCATAAGCGAGCCATACCGGTGACTTTCCGAACCAATGCGCGACACAGCCACTTTTTTGCCTTCGAGTTCTCTGATGTTCGACACGCCGGACGGACTGACCAAAGAAAATAGCGGCGCGCGATAAAGGATCGCCAGCGCCCTTAGAGGAAGAGAATTTGCAATCGCAGCGCCGGCAGGTCCCACAGACGGCGTGAAATCGATCTCGCCCGATACCAAACCGGCAAGCTGAAGATCGCTGCGCATTTGGATCAGTTCGACGTCGAGCCCGTATTTATCGTAGATCCGGGTGTCCTTGGCGTAATAAAAAGGAAGGAAAACCACGTTCCGCACGGAAAGCGCGACCCGCACGCGTTCCTGCGCCGACGCTCGGACGCAGAAAGATAATATCGCCGCCAACGTAGCGATGAGAGCCGAAATGAATTTAAATCGCATTGACAATGTTTTCTATGGAACAACTCCCATCGCTTTACGCGCTCTTCGCTTTAGCGACCCTGCTGATGATCTTCAGCTCCACGAACAAATCTCTCAATTCGTTATACGCCTCGCGACTGAGCGGCTTCGACGGCCAGCGCGGATACATCTTGACGTCGAAACCTCTAAGCCGCATGGCTTCGCAGTAAATTGTCCGACCGAACGGCCCTGCGAGACGGAGAAAAATATCGTGAATCCGAATGACGGACTTTTGCAGCGCGAGCGCTTCCTCCAATTTGCCGGCATCGATGGCGCGGACTAATTCGACGCCGATTTCCGGAGTCACCGCGAGCGGCGGACTGATCGTACCGGCAACACCCACGGACATCGCGGATATCAAATTGCTCGCCAGCGCGTACGGCGCAAACGGCGCCTTGACCATTTTCATATACGCCATCGCTTCGTCGACACTGCCCATCGCCAGCTTGGCGCCGAAGATATTCGGCACCGTCTCCACTAACCGCGCCATGAAAGCCGGATGGATGTTGTAACCGGAGTAACGGGGATTGTTATAGACGAGAATCGGCATACCCAGCGCGCGATCGACCATTTTGAAGTGCTCGATGATCTCATACTCCGAACGGTCGGCGTAGTAATAAGGCCCCACGTGGCCGATTGCGTCCGCGCCGATGGACTTGGCATGCTTACCAAGATCGATGGCGGTGAACGGATCGACGGCGCCGATATGGACGACGACGGGCACGCGGTGTTTTACCTGCTGCACGACGATTTCGGCAACTTTTTTTCGCTCGTCAGGCGTCATCGCCGGCCCTTGGCCATAGGAACCCAAGACGAAAAACGCATGGACGCCACAGTCGATGAACCAATCCGTCAACTCGCGCATGAGCTTCTCGTCGACCCGCCCGTCTTCAAGGAAAACCGTCGGACTCGGTAGAACGATGCCGCGTACTTGCTCCATCATAAAAATCTCCTACCTTCGATAGTTATATTCCTTCGTCTGCTTGTGCTCTTCATGGAATCGGGCAACCACGGGGGGTTGCCCCTACGACAAATCATTTCATCCGGGCGTATAAGCGAGCTTGCCCATCATTCCATTACTCCAATACTCCATCACTCCATGCTTATATTCGCTTCGCTTCTTCCATCGCCGCCCGCAACATGACGCCGTGTAGGTCTACTGATGTCATGGCACAGTATTCCAATCCATACGTCGGCCTCTCGTCCGCCATACCGGTCTCGAGCAATCGCTGTAACGCCATGCGATTGAAGCTCGCGTGGCCCATGACACCTTCTTCATGCTCGCCCAGATCCGCTTCGACGTGGGTGGCAAAGTACGTCGCTTTGTCGCGGTCGAAGCCGTAATGCGTCGTCAGCGCTTTGTAACAGACCGCCGACCAGTGGCCGATCTGCTCTTCCGTAGTCACTGCGGCGTACCACTCCGCCGCCGTGCCTTCGTAAACGATGCTCCGCATGAAATCGATTTTACCGCGAAACTCTGCAAGCATCGGCGTCGTGAAGACTTCTTCTTCGGTAAGGCCGAACGCTTCGGCCGTTCGCAACATGACCAGAAAGTGGCCCGGCGGTTCCGGATGAATGAATTCGTCCGCGATCTTCTCGCCGATCGGTCCCATGAGATCGCGGTTTACTTTCAGGAACGTAATATTCCGGTGATAAGTGCAGGCCGTGAGCGTGTTGATTTCGATCGTGTACGCGCCCCAGTTTCGGAAAAACGTCTGCAGCACGTTGAGTGGCAATGTTCCCGCCATGAGTTGCTGCATGAATGGCCTCTGGTTGACCTTCGTTTCCCAGCGTTCACGCACTAGTGAATAAAGCTGATCGACGATCGCTTTCGCGTGATCGGCCGGATACTTTTTTCCCAAGTCAATCTTCAAAGTCATGATTCACCTACCGCGCGGCTACTTTTCGTCATCCTCGGTCGCGCTGTCTACTTAATTTTGAGCTCCTTTTGCACTTCGCGAAGGAGCGAGAAATCTCGCACCTCATCCGCCGCCTTTTTCTTTTCCGTCAGGATATCCCACTCGCGATCCGTAATCTCGCCGTTGCGGGTAAGGGAAATCAGCAGCAGATCATACGATCGCTCCGCCACTTCCGGCGTCTGGGCAAGGTAGCGGATCATCAAAGGCACGATCTCTTTCTTGTTTTCGAAAACATAACGATGCGATTTCATCAGCGCGTGTACGGCGCGTTTGACGAATTGCGGATTCTGCTGGAGTGTGCGATTTGACACCGCGAGGCCGGACGTCGGCAGCGCGATCTCCACATCCTGCGGCCCGGCCAGAACGCGAAAGCCCTCCGCCTTGAGAGCGAGATCGAAGGGTGGCGAAACCGAAACCGCCTCCACCACGCCGCTGCGCAAAGCTTGCGCGCGCACCGGCGCTTCGCCGAGCGCCACCGGTTTGATCATTGTTGGAGAAAACCCCTTGCCGCGGATCATCTCCTCCGCCGCCCGCTGGTCCGAACCGAATAGTGTCGCCACTCCCAACTTCTTGCCGTTGAGGTCGCGGATCTCCTTGATCTCAGGTCGCACGACAAGAAAATGTTCTGATTTTCTCACAGACACGGCGACGAATTTTATCGGGAAGCCGCCGATAATGGCGCGCAGCGTGGTGCCGAAGGTCGTGGTGAAATCGAGGTCGCCGTTGATGACGGCAGTCGGGCCGAGCCGCGGATTGACCTGGATCAATTCCACCTCCATGCCTTCCTCGGCGAAGAAGCCTTTGTCGATCGCGAGCTGGAATGGCGTGTTGGAGTTGCTACGGCTGGAGTAAGAGATTCGAACTTTAACAGGTTGGGCAGCCGTCGCGTCTTCACCGGCGAACAGCCAGCAAATGAAAAGTAAAATCGCCATCCTCGGCATCATCCCGTTACTCCAGCACTCCAATACTCCACCAGCATGATTCACGATGTTATCTCATCACAAGTATGCAATGACATGGATTGTTCTCAATCCGCGAACCGCTCCGGTGAGAATGGCGCAGCCTTTTTATTCGCCCCGGCGATAAGGAGATCAGCCGCCAATTCGCCTACAGCTGAACTTGTCGTCATGCCATGTCCGCCCAGTCCGGCGATCCAAAAAAAATGTTCAATCCGCGGATCCCAACCGATCACAAATCGCCCATCCGGCGTCAAAGTTCTAAAACCCGCCCAACTCTTGTTGATACTGACCCTGGAAAGAGCCGGAATGAATCGTTCAATCTTCTCTGCCAGCAGCTCCTTTACGCTTTCGTCTACCGGCGGATCACCCGGTGACAACTCCTGCTGATCGCAAGCACAGAGCAGCAAACCGTTGCCCTCCGGCCGAAAATAAATGTCGTGCGTCACGTCCCAGACAAATGGCCAGCTTGGATCGACCCAATCAATCGGCGGTGACACGAAGAGGTGGCGTCGACAAGGTCGCAAGGGCAACTCCCGTGCGCCCGCCATCTTGGCAATGACGTTAGCCCAAGCGCCTGTGGCATTGACAATCACGTTGGCATGGATGGTTTCGCTGTCGGTGATCAGTTCAACCCCGCGGCCCGTCACTGGGTGAATCGCCTGAACGCGGCTGCCATAGCGAATCCTGACACCCTTGCTTGTCGCCGCTTTTAAATATCCCGAAAGCAGCGCGTGAATATCGATGATGCCGTCGCTGGCGCACCACGCCGCGCCATCGAACTCGGCCTGATCGAGCACCGGCACATGGCCCTTGGCCTGCTCCGGCGTCCACCATTCGACATCGATCCCGAGGGATTGACCGACCTCGGCATCCTTCTGAAGCTTGCGCCAACCGTCGCCGGTCCCCAGGAGCAGCGAGCCATTTTGTTTGAAGCTTACCGATTCGGGCCAGTCGCTCGGCAAATTGCGCAAAAACACCGCGCCGTCGCGCGTCAGCTTCGCCAAATCCGGATCGGGTACACACTGGCGCATCATCGCAGCATTGCGACCGGACGAATGAAATCCTGGGATACTCTCCTGCTCCAAAAGCAGGACATTGCTGACGCCGCGTCGCGTCAGATGGTAAGCGGTCGCGGCGCCGGCAAAACCGGCGCCGATGATCACGTAATCGTAAGCGTTCATAATTTACCGGCAACTCTCCTATTTCTATACGAACTCATAACCAATTCCAAAGGGGTAGTGGTTCGGTTTGGGAAAGATCTCTCACTTTGTTCGAGATGACACATGGCTTATGTAGTTGTCATTCCGAGCAAAGCGAGGAATCTTTCTCGATTTTAAGAGTCATGGTGGATTGAAAATGAACCACCACCCCAAAGGGTCTAACCAGGCTGGCGGTCAACACGGGGGTGCTCTCCAATGGAACCTCAATTTGGGGTTTGAAACAGCGCCAAACTGCGATATATTCGAAAACAAATGAGAGTCCATCGCTATACCCAGTGGGACGGGACGCAGGAGGTTCTGTTTCCCACCACGGATGATTTACTCAAACATCTTTCGGACCATTTGTTAGAAGAGGAAGGCGTCCGACGCGCGCTGCGCGATCTGATGCGTCGGGGCTTTACGTCGGAAGACGGACAACGGTCAGTCAAAGGTATGCGCGATTTTCTGCGCGAAGCGGAGGAGAAACGGCGCGAACTGCTCAACAAGTATTCTCCCGATTCTTTCAAGCTCACCCCACAGCAGCAACAAGCTCTCACTGATAAACTGAATAGTTTGGCCGAGAAGCTCGAGGCCTACCACGAGCAGATGCGCAACTTTATGGAGCGCATGTCCGGCAAATACGCCGATCGCATGGACGAAATGAACCAAAAAATGCAGGAGGCTTATCAGCGTTACCAGGAGCTGAGAAACCGCCTGCAGAACCAGATCGGTGAACGGGGCACGCGTGGGCAGCCAAACATGAGTGGTCAGGATCCGCAGTCCCTGATGGACATGCTGGACCGGATGCAAAAGCTCTTGGAAGACGAGAATTTTCTTAAGAATCTGCCCAACATGATGGACGCCGCCATCGGCAATCTCGAAAGCATGTTGGAAAACCTCAACTCGATGACTGAAGAACAGCTGCAGCAACTAAGCGATATGATGAACCAGATGCAGCAGCTGGAACAGCTTCTGAGCCAGTTTCCTTTTCAGGGCTCGCAGCGCATGGGGATGGGCGAAGCGGGACAGATCCTCGGTCAGATGCGCGGGCTCGAACGATTTCTCCGCTGGGGCCAGCGCGGCATGGGCGATCCATCCGAGCTCAATCTCGATGAGTTGCGCGAGCTGCTTGGCGACGAGGCATACGAACATCTCAAATACCTGCAGAGCGTCGAGCAGACCCTCGAAGATGAGGGTTATATCGTCCGGACCAACCACGGGCTTCGCCTGACGCCGAAGGGAATCAGAAAAATCGGCGACAAGGCCTTGCGCGAGATCTTCCACATGCTCAACAAGGGCCGCTGGGGCAATCACGCGATCTCTTCTCGGGGCTCACAGGGCGACCGCATGGAGGAAACCAAGCTCTACGAATATGGTGATCCGCTGAACGTCAATATCGGCGAGACGCTGCTCAATGCGCTGGGGAAACGCAAGAAGGGCGAGCCATTGAGAATTGCGCCAAATGATTTTTCCGTACACCGCGTCGAGTTTTCGACAGTGAGCGAAACAGCACTCTTGATCGATGTCAGCTATTCGATGCTGATGAACGACGCGCTGCACGCCGGAAAGAAAGTCGCGCTGGCGTTACATCGGCTGATCCAAACCAAATATCCACAGGACAGGCTCCATCTCGTGGCCTTCCGCTCTAATGCGAAGCTGATCCACGCTGAAGATCTGCCGTCAATCGTGTCGCTGACTTACTTCATGGAACACGGCACCGATATCAAAGAGGCGTTGCGCTACGCCCGTCAATTGCTCGGATCGAATCGAAGCGCCAACCGCCAGATCATCCTCATCACCGACGGCGAGCCCACTGCGGCGACACTCGACCGCGGCGGGCGTCTCCATAGCGGCTGGGGCTCTGCTTTGCTCCACAGCCGCATCGTTCACGAAACGCTCAAAGAGGTGAAGCGTTGCACGCAGGTGGGAATCAAGATCAACACTTTCATGCTCGGCTCCGATTTTTACCGGCAGGGTTTTATTGACCAGTTATCGCGCTTAAATACCGGTCGCGTCTTTTACACCACGCCGGACCAAATGGGCAACTATATCGTCGTCGATTATCTCAACAACAAGCGCAAGCGGATCGGCCGATAGCCCAAAAAGACCGTCTCGTTTGGAGTGCTGGAGTGTTGCACCATTACTCCATCACTCCAATACTCCATTCTTCCGCGTTTTAATCCGCTTGTGTAATCAGTGCGAGGACGCCCGTGTATGCGAATAGGTGATTCGTCCGCCCCAGCGGCGCAAGCTCGTAGCCGCCGAACATACCGATCAAGGGAAAGTCGCCCAGTGCCTGGTGCATATAGGCTGAGTCGATGCCGGGCAAGCCGTAGAGCGATGTGCCGCGCGCGCAACAATTGAAATACAAGCCGAAGGCCGGCTTTGTTCCACCGAGTCTCGCAACTTGTCTCTGGAGCATTTGACCGAGGTCTTCCCGGGCGCGCTCGCCGTCGCGCATTGCGAAGATCATCGCCTCGCCTTCACTGACTTCTTCGGCAACGCCCAAAATTCCTTTTTCGGGATCCAAGCCGATGATGTTTCGGACCAAATATTTTCCGGCAGCGACAGAGTTTTCTTCCCGGTCCGCGGGCAGCCCCACGAACAAGACCATTAGCGCCCGTCGAATATCTTCGGCGAGCGGGCCCTTGAGTAAGCGGGCAAACACATCGATTGCCGGACGGTCATTGATTTCGTAAATTAAATTTCTCTCGGCCTTGGTAATAACCATGGGCTCGGAAATGGGCTGGCACCCTTGGGTGATATCCAAGTGGACGTTGAATGCGCCGGAAACGTAGGCCCCGGCTACAGAGTTGGTGGCGATCTTATCGCCACAAAGCTGAAAGGTGGCGCCCACCGCACCGTTTTCGGTCGATCCCGCGCCAACTACGGGATGAAAGCCCGCTTTGCTCGCCATACTTTCCAGTAACCGTTGTGGATTGCCATTATAGGTGTCCGGAAGCAAAACCATCAGGGAATTTTGCTCTTGGGTCTTGGCCAGAAACTCTCCGAAGCTCGTGCCCAGATTCGTTTCGTTTTCTTTCAGCGGTTCAAATATAAAAGGACGCGCGCTGATTTCGTCTGAGGCAAGCACCAGCACGGCAACGCCGTGGCTGCCTTCAATTTCACTATCGCCGGTCACCACGCCGGCAGCGCTGGAGCCGACGACACAATCGGTCCCTATTGCGCGAATTAGCGACGTTACGAGTTCGCGCTTCTGCCCAGCGTGATCGGCGGTAAAAAATATCATTGCGAAGTCGGCCCGTGAGATACCGGCGTGCGCGAGCGCGCCGCGAGCGGCTTCTTCAACCGCCTGACCAGTCGCTTGCTTTTGTGATCGTCCAACCCCGGCGCGAATCATGATGCTGGTAATATAAAAAAGTTCGGTTTACCGGGTCAAGAGGAATCCATCTAGCATTCGGTGTTTGAAAAACCCCTGCCTTGCGACTACAATCATAACAGACTCACCGCTATTCATGCAGGTCGATTCACAAATATGAAAATTCTTCAGATTCCCTTGCTGCGGGATAACTACGGCTACCTCCTAGTCTGCGAAAAATCCAAGCAAGCCGCCATTGTCGATCCATCCGAAGCGGAGCCGGTTCTGCGCCGGATCGAACAGGAACAAGTGACGCTCCAATCGATCCTCAACACACACCATCATCGCGATCATACCGGTGGAAACGAGGGAATATTGGCAGCCCATAGAGTTCAAGTGTACGGCCACAAGAGCGACACCGGCAGGATTCCGGGATTGACTAACGGTGTTGACGAGGGCGATGAGATTGAGCTCGGCGAATCGCGGGGAAAAATTCTATTTATTCCCGGTCACACGACCGGCCACATCGCTTATCTATTCGATAACAATCTTTTTTGCGGCGACACACTGTTTACGGCGGGCTGCGGCCGGCTCTTCGAAGGCACGCCGGAGCAGATGCATGCTTCACTCAAAAAGCTGATGGCGCTGCCGGACAGTACGAAAGTCTACTGCGGCCACGAATACACGGAGAGCAATCTTCGCTTTGCGATGTCGGTGGAGCCAAAGAATCCCAAGCTGGTTGCGCGCTTTGAACGCGTGCAAGGACTGCGCTCGCGCGGCGCCTCGACTGTGCCCTCGACGCTGGAAGAGGAAAAGCAAACCAATCCATTCCTCCGCTGGGACAGTAAAGAAATTCAAGCCAGCGTCAAGTCGACTAAATCTGACGCTCGCCTCGATCCGGTTTCAGTTTTCGCCGCCGTGCGAAAGATGAAAGACGCGTTCTAACCTCGGGGATGTTTGATCTCTAGGACAGGATCTCCTGTATCCCCTTCCCTATTCCCGTCCCTTGCGATGCATTTTCTCGACGGAAAATTCTCTGCCAACTCCGTGACAGACCACGCAGCTTTCTCGTCCCACGGAGGCGATCTGCGCTTCCATGTGCGCTTTGGCCGGCTCTCTCGTGTGGCAGCCCACGCAGGCGCTCACGATCGGCGTTAAGGACTTGATCGTTCCATCCGACTGCGGCATGGCGGTCGCTAAGACGCCGTCGGGAAGCGGCAGCTCATTGGCGCCCTTCTCATGGCACTTGAGACAGTTGCGCCGATCTCCTGGAAAGCGAATTCCGCCAAAATCCACTGGCACTGGACTCGCCGCGGGTCCACCGTAAATGATAAACGGCTCGCCCAGGTTTCTCCCCGTGTGAATACGGTGAACGAGCCGTTTGTAATGGACGTTCTCCGGAGGCAGCGGCCCGTTGGCGGTCTTCCGTTTGTCTGCGTCGGTATGATTGGCGTTGTGGCACATGACGCAGAACTCGGTGTTGTTTCTTTGCTCGCCGTGCATCTGCAGCTTTAAGTGGCAAACGTTGCAGTTTTCGGTCTTGACCACCTTACGCCGGGGAATCGCTTCGCCGTCGGTGATTGCAAAGTATTTAACGACGTTGAAACCTGCGTTTCGTTGGCCTTTTTCGACGACGGTGCCGCTCTCGCGCTTCACCTCGAAGAGCCGATAGCCTTGAATACCAATGGCGCCCGATCCGGTGGCCTCCGCAGGAATTGCATAACGAAACTTGTAAACGTGGACGCCGTTGCCGAGCGGCTCGGCTTTGCGCGCGTCTTCGGTCACTTCCTGTTTGTAATCGACGGTCGGCCAGGCAAGCACGAGGCCTAGATTGTTCATCTGGGCGGCATTGATCGGCGCGCCACTTTTGTCCTTGATGCTGAATGTCACAACGGGATTACTTCCAGGTTTTCCGCCCTCGATCTTTAGAATGTCGAAGACGGTACCGGGCAGTTGCGCAGCATTCCCCGGGAACACATGCGCGCCGGCGACGGACGGCCCGAATTCCGCCCCGTCGGGTTGGTGGCAATTCACGCATGTACCCTCAGGCGCGGGACCGGGACCATGCTTCTTGCCGTTCCTCAAATCGATGTCGTCATGACACGAGATGCAGCCGACGCTCGAGGGCAATGTCTTCCAATTAGTGACCCGGGGATTGGCATGGCAGGCGGCACAGTTGCGGTATTCTTTGGGAATGGTTTCCGTCACCACCGATTGGGGCGATACCACCGTGGAATAATCAAAAATCCTCTGGTTTACGCCGACGATAAAATACGGCTTTCCTTCTTTCACGCTGGGGAGATATTTTCCTCGATGAATTTTGTGGACGAAATACCTGAAATCGAGATTCTCACCGGTCTCCGGGTCGCTAAGCTGGGAGGTATGACAAAGCGCGCAATAAGCGGTTTCAACTCGCGCGCCGCCGTGGGCCTTGAGTGGATCGTGACAGTTATTGCAAGTGGCGGTTTCAATGACCGAGCCGTTGGTCTGGACTTTTCCTCCGGCAGGAACAAAGTGATAGACCGGATTGGCCACGTACCTGCGATTCCCCATCGACATTTCTCCGCCCACAACATGAGTCGCTCTCTGATCGAAATTCGCGGGCAGCGCGGTTTTGAATGTGTAAGTCAGCACGCCGGGACGGACGCGCGCGAGCACGCCGCCCTGGTCATAATCGGGCTGCAGCGTCTCGGCGAGCGCCGGCTTTCTGGTTTCTCCCTTGTAAACATATTCCCTGCCAATGACTTTTGTCAGGATGTAATTTTGGTAATCGCTCTCGCCGCTTTTCCCGACTTTCTGCGCGGCGATGGTAAATCTCACGCTATTAGGATCGAGATCGTCGAGATCAATCGGCTTGCCCCTGACATCGCGCACATTGAACGTCACCACGGGCCGGCGGTCAGCAGCAATCATCACGGCAGTGATTTCCGCCTTAAGCCCGCCGAGGGGGCTTTGGGCATGAACGCTCGCCAGCTCTGAGAGCATGAGCAGGACTAGAAAGATTGTTTGCCAGCGTCGCATCCGGTTCCTCCCGTTGCGCTGCATCGCTAAGCGGCCAAAAAAGCCGACACTAAGTAACACCACGGCCGCTGCAAAATTGGGCGATTTTTAGTCCCGCGCCGCGGCTTTGTCAATAAAAATCTCGCGCGACAGAGCAAGCAAATTTTGCTTGAACCACTTGAGCATCAAGGCTATCTTTAACTGTGGGGTTCCCGGGCACGAATAACGACCCCATTGCTCTGGATTCAATCGTTGTCTTGAGCAACCGCGCTTCCTGAGGCACGCAGGCAAAGCATGAATCTCAAGGAACGAACCTATCTTTGGTATCTCTCTGTGCTGCGCATCTACGTCGGATTCTATCTTCTTCAGCAGGGCATCAGAAAATTTCAACGCAATTTTCCCAAAGGTGATTGGATCGGCCGGCAGATCGGCGACATTGCGACGTTGGATATTTACTCGTGGTATAAAGCTTTCCTGCAGAACTATGTCGCTCCGCACAGTGAACTGTTCGGCTACCTGGTGATGGTCGGAGAAATCTCGGTAGGCGCTTGCCTGCTTTTAGGTATCTTCACTCGCTTTGCCGCCGCCATTGGGGTGTTCATGTTGGTTAATTATTACCTCGGCCCCGGCATGGCCCGCGGCGGCGCGCCCTTAGCGCAACAGCAAACCTTTATCATAGTGCTGGCGATTTTCGTGCTGGCGAATCCCGGCCGAACGCTAGGACTCGACGGCCTGCTCTTCGGCGCCGGAAGAGGAAAGGGGGCATGATGAGACTTCCTGGATCAGCGACGCCGGAAGGCACCGCTCGTTATCGGAAACGGTTCGACGGCAAGATTCCGCTGGAACATTTTCGTCACGCTCAAAGCTTGTGGATGTCGTCCATCGGCATCGGGACTTACTTGGGAAATTATGACGATGCGACGGACCAGGCGTACCACCGAGCGGTTGTCCGCGCTGTCGAAGCCGGCTGCAACGTCATCGACAGCGCCATCAACTATCGCCTCCAGAGAAGCGAGCGGTCCATCGGCAGCGCTCTCAAGGAGATGGCGACCAAAGGTTACAGCCGGGATGAAATCGTGATCGCCACCAAGGGCGGCTTCATACCCTATGACGGCACGCCGCCGAAGGATGCACGAAGCTATATCGAAGAAACCTTCCTCAAGCCGGGCCTCGCGGCCGCCTCGGATATCGTCAGCGGATGTCACTGCATGACTCCGAAGTATCTTTTGAATCAACTTGACGGCAGTCTGCGCAACCTCGACGTCGAATGCGTCGATATTTATTACTTGCACAATCCGGAAACACAGCTCGGAACGATCGCGCGCGAAGAATTTGGCAACCGGCTTTCAAAAGCCTTCGAGACGATGGAGGAAGCAGTTAGATCCGGAAAGATCCGCATGTACGGGATCGCAACCTGGAATGCTTTTCGAAATGAAGTCTCCGCCAAGGACTATCTTTCTTTGGCTCAGGTGGTTTCCTTGGCGGAAAAGGCCGGCGGCAAGAAGCACCATTTCAAAGTCATTCAGTTGCCGCTCAATCTCGGCATGAGCGAGGCGCTGTCCAATGCCAATCAGCGAGTGGAAGACAAGGAATTGACTGTACTCGAAGCGGCCCAAGCGCTCGATGTTACTGTCATGTGCAGCGCGTCCGTGTTACAAGGACAACTAACGCGCAATCTCCCGTCCATCATCGGCGAGACTTTTGAAGGTATGGAAACCGACGGTCAGCGTGCCCTTCAATTCGTCCGCTCGACGCCGGGAGTGACAACGGCGCTGGTCGGAATGAAACAATTGAGCCACGTCGAGGAAAATCTCAACACCGCGCGAATTGCACCAGCGTCGTGGGAACAGTACTCGAAACTGTTTCAAAGCGCGTGAGGGGCCTGCTAATTCCCCGTCAGGTAATCCAAATTGCCGAAAATCTCTTCCAGTTTCGCGAGCGCCGGTTTCGGCAACGGCGGCTTCAGAATCGCCGCGACGTTTTCTTTCAAATGAGCCGGATTGCCGGTGCCCGTCAAAACCACGTCCACGCCTGGCTCATGTCGGCAAAAGCGATAAGCTGCTTCCGGCAGCGTCGCCGCGTCGGTTTCCTTGAGGAGAAATCCGAGCGGGTCGTTTAGATCGACCGAGCTCTTCTTAATTGCGCCTTTTGCCACCAACTCAGCGCATACTGCTTTCAGCCGATCGGGCTGGCTCAAAGCTCGCCGCACTGCGAACATGTTGAGCATGCCGACGCCGCGCTTCATCGTCGACGGAAAAATGGTTTTACGAGCCGACGGGTTCAGCACGCTGAAACCCGCCATGACGACCTCCCACATATTTTCCTTAAGACTTTCCTCGAGCACCGTATGCGATGGGTCGACAACGAAACCCTCGGTAACGCCGATTAGACGAATCTTACCTTGCTCCTTGAGCCGGCGCATCGCCGGCATGAGCCGGTTTTTGGCGAATTCGTAATCCTTCGGCTCGACACCGTGCAGATGATACACGTCGATGTAGTCGGAGCCGATCGACTTGAGACTCTGCTCTAAACCTTTGACTACTTCTGCTTCAGGATTGGAATGATCCGGCGGGGGCAGCGTCTTTTTTGTCGATATTACCAGCTGTTCGCGAGGAATTCCCGCGATCGCTTTGCCGACGATCGGCTCGGTACCATAATTTTGTGCGGTATCGAGAAAGTTGACGCCGAGACCGATCGCTTGTTTGATCAGCGCGACCGCATGGTTCGCCGATTGCGAATCGTTACGCATTCCCAGCCGGCTCGGCCCGCCGCAGCCGAGGCCGGCAACGCTAACTTTCAAACCGGTTCGCCCGAGAGTTGTGTATTCCATCTTTTTGTAATTCAAGCCGTTTCAAAATATTCAAATCGTTCAAGCTGTTCAAATTTCGGCCATCGTAACGCTTTGAACTACTTGAACAACGGATCGAACGGATTGACCTTACGAATCTATTTTGGCTTCTCGAATTTCAGCGACGCGGAATTGATGCAGTAACGCAAGTTCGTCGGCTTCGGTCCGTCGTCGAACACATGTCCCAAGTGCGCATTGCATTTGCTGCACAGCACTTCAGTTCGGCGCATCAGCAGGCTGTCATCCTCTTCGGTCTCGACGTTACCTTCGCCAGCCGGCGCCCAGAAACTCGGCCAGCCGGTGCCCGAATCGAACTTGGTATCGGAACTAAAAAGTTCGTTGCCGCAGCAGGCACAGCGATACATGCCCTTTTCGTGGTTGTCCCAATACTGACCGCTGAAAGCACGCTCAGTGCCTTTCTTTCGGCAAACGTAAAACTGCTCGTCAGTCAGTTCTTTTTTCCACTCGTCATCGCTTTTTTTGATTTTTTCCATTGAGTGTTCTCCCTTGAATCTCCGAAATCTCCCAATTGTCTTGTTAACGTTGCATGTTGATAAATTGAAGCGGAATCGGCATGCTGCTGGCGCGTAGCATTTGAATGACTTCCTGTAGGTCATCAATCTTTTTCGCGGTGACTCTTACTTGGTTTTCCTGGATCGCCGCCTGGACTTTTAACTTGCGCTCCTTGATCATCTTAACGATGTTACGCGCGGTGTCGGAATCCACGCCTTCTTTAATCGTGATCTCGCGCTGAATCATTCCGTGGGCTGCCATCTCGCTCGGCTTGGCATCTAAACATTTGCGATCTACTTTGCGTTTGACCAGGTTTTCGATCAATGCGTCCTGCACCGCGCGAAGCTTCATGTCGTCTTCAGTTATCAGGTGAATCTTTTTGTCTTTTTTATCCAAGTCGATTTCGGTTTTCGAGTTACGAAAGTCATAACGCGACAAGATCGCCTTCTTGGTAATATTAACCGCATTGTCGACTTCCTGAAGATCGATGCGGCTGACGATATCGAAGGATGGCACGTTTCGATTGCTCCCTGGATTAAATGATCCCTATGCGCCTATTTTCTTTTTTTGCCTGACTTTACTTTCTTAGCCTGCTTGCCTTGTGGCGGTGTTCGTTTGCGCGACCGGCTCAAGACAAAATCAAGAATATCACTCCGGGTTATGATTCCGACGAGCTTTTTGTCCTTTATCACTGGTAGAGAACCGATCCGGTGGCGCCTTAGCAGGTTCACAGCGGTCGCCAGCGTCGTTTCCGGGCGCACGATGAAAACATCGTGGGTCATGACTTCCTCGACGGTGATCTTTTCGGCAAACCGGTCGATTGCCTCGGTGCGGTCAATCATCATGCTGGTCGGATAAGCGTCGCGAATATCACGATCGGTAACGATACCGACCAGATTATCGTTGTCCAACACCGGAAGCTGGTTGACACGATGTTTGGCCATGAGCTGCCGAGCGACGGCAATGCTGTCGAAGGTTTCCACCGCCAAAACCCCTTGCGTCATCCAATCCGCCACGCGGATACCGCTTGTGTGAGATTTGTTCGACACTATCATTTCTGCTCCACCTTATAGCCTCGCTCTTTGAGCATCTCAACGACTCCGTCCTTGCCCACTAGATGCGCCGCGCCGACCACCACCATGGTATCGCCGTTTTGTCCGAGCATGTTCTCAATTTGCGGGACCCAGCGGCGATTGCGGCCGACAATAAGATTTTGGTAGATCTCGGGATACGCTTTCATGCTTTCCAGGAGAAGCGGCTCAAGCGCGCCGCCGTCACCCTTCAACCACGCTTGCACGATCGCGTGGATACTCTGATCCATAAGATCCAATTCGCCCACGGATTGGCGCAATAGCAACTCTTGTTCGCTTTTTGACAACTGGTCCATTACGGCCAACTGAAATTCCAGGGTTTCCAATCCGCCGACGGGCTTGCCGTTGCTCGTGGCCCGCGCCGCAAGATATCGGTCGACGCCCAGACTATGATCGAAACCGAGCTGCTGTAATCTGATCGCCACCAGCGTCAAGGAGACAAACCACGGCTTCATCGGCATCATGATCTTCATATCGATGCCAAGCTGCGCGGCGCGCTGGCGCGTAAGCTGATAGGTTTCCGGACTGACGTTCTGCTCCAGAGTCGTGCCGTCGCGATAGACCGCTTTTGAAAGGGTCACCTTTTGCGCCACATCGGGTGTGGCGCTGTTTAAATCGATTTCGAGGACCAGCCTTTGACTGGTATCGAGCGCATCTAAGATTGTTTTATTAAGCGGAAAATTTTCCTTTTTCAAATAATGAATCGAGCCCAGCAAATAAACGTTGCTCGTGCCTTTGCTCACTTTCCAAAGAAGACTCCTTTCCTGGGCGGTAACACTGCCTGCCGCCGAGAGCCATGTAAACGAAACCAGCAGAGCAAAAACCCCGCATACCGAACTAAGTCCTCTACACTGGGTCAACAACTTTTCAATATTTCTCATGTCGAGATCACCCTATTTGCTGAAACCTTCCCGGGCAGCTGAGCGTCGCCGCCCGGATTAGGAGAAAATTTACCCTATCTTAAGTGGGTTGGCGAGAGCGTGGGAGGCAGGAGAACCGTTTATCGGCTAAGCGCGGAGGGCCCCTTTGCTGAGTCAACAAGAATAAAAAAATCCGAATCGTTACCATTCAAGACGAATACAGACCTCTTCGCCCCGTTCTTCGGCTGGGAGAACCGTCAGCGGCGCCGCTCCCTTGGGCAACGTGCACTCACCGGATGTAAGATCGTAGCAATAGCTGTGATTGGTGCAACGAATCGTTGCGCCGCCCAAAAGCTGACCGGCAATCTTGAGATCGGCTTCTTCGTGGGGACAATGTCGGGAAAAAGCAAAATATTTACCCTCGACGAACGCCAAGAGCACTTGGCGCCCGCCGAGGTCGACTTCCTTCACACTGCCGGGCGATAATTCGCCGATGCGGGCCACGGGAATAAAGCTTACTCCCATGCCTTACGCAGCCGCTTTCTGTTGACGATAGAGCGGACCGCGAATGACTTGGCCGGGCAGATCTCCGGTCATGCGCCCGTCCTCATGTATGACGGTTCCGTTGACAACGGTGTAGTGCATACCGACGCAACGCTGCACCAGCCGCTTGCTTCCGGCCGGATAGTCATTTGCCCACTCCGGCTCGTGCGCTTGAACGGTCTTTGGATCGAAGATCGCGAAGTCAGCGGCGTAGCCCGGCCGTAACAATCCTCTGCCCTGCAGGCCGAAGATCGAAGCGACGTGAAACGTGAGCTTATGGATCGCCTGCTCCAGCGTCATCACCTGGCGCTCGCGCACCCAGAGACCCAGAAGAATCGTGCCGTAACCAAAATCAGCGCCGAATTGCACGTGGGCGCCGGCGTCTGAAGTGCCGACCAACACGTACGGGCTGCGCAAGATTTCTCCCATCGCGTTCCAATCGCCGCCATTGTTAGCATTCCAGAACACGGTCGCGAGATCTTCGTCGAGAGCGAGATCGAGGAACGCATCGAGCGGATCTTTGTTTTGCATCTTGGCCAATTGTTCAATGCTCTTGCCGACGTACTTTTGATTCTCCGGCTTGATGACCTTTTCAACCTTCGGAATATCCCAGCGTCTGTGGAAATTCGCCGGCGCCGGGCTGGCCAGATCGGCTCTCATCTTCTGTCGGGTCGCTGGATCGGCGAAGGCCTGCTTGCGCACTTCTACGGGCAGGAACATGAGGTTCTTCCAGGTCGGGAATTCGTCGAACACCTGGCAGTTCGTGAGGTCGAAATGGCGCACCAGCGGCACCGTGTGCGACAACCCATAGGCTTGGTAACCGGCCCTAAAAATCGGCTCGACGGCGTCAAGTTGTTCGCGCCAAAGATTCGGTTCGGCCCAGCGATGCTGCAGACTTTGCCAGAGCACCGGCCGCTGGGTGCGCTTGGCGAGCTCGTGATAAAACTCGAAGTGTTCGATCTTGTTTCTTCCCAGAATCGTTTCAATGACGCCGGCATTTCGTTCAGCCAACACGTCGCACAATCCAAACAACTCTTCATCATCTGCCAGGCGGCTCGCTACTGGCTTGCCGTCTTCGCGCATATGCCGTTCATTGCGGTTGGTGGACATTCCCAAAGCGCCGCCTTCCATTGCTTCCAATACCAGGCCGCGCATTTTTTGCACTTCCGTTCCCGTCGCCTTTCGCTCGACAGCATCCTCACCCATCGCGTTGTGGCGCACGGCGATGTGTCCGACCAGACCGCCAACATTAATGCCGAGTTTTCCTTCCAAGTGGTCGAGATACTCGCCATAGCTATGCCACTTCCACTGGACTCCGGCTTCCAAGGCAAAGCGCGGGATCGCCTCGACGCGCACAAAGCTTTTCACTATTGCGTCTTCAATGCCCGATCGGGTCGGGGCCAACGATAGACCGCAGTTGCCCATCACCACGGTGGTAATTCCATGCTGGGGTTCGCACGTGCCATAGGGATCCCACAACATCTGTGCGTCCAAATGCGTATGATGATCGATGAATCCTGGGGACACGGCTAAACCCGCTGCATCGATCACGCGCGCTGCGCCGTCATTGAGCTTGCCCACTGCGACCACCTTACCGTCTTTAACGCCGACATCGGCCACATATGACGGCAGCCCAGAGCCATCGACCACGCGCCCACCACGAATCAGCAGATCATAAGCCATTGACAGCCTCCTAATGAGTTACGTAGCGAGATTGAGATCATTTTACGATACGCCGTGCAACGCTAGCATGTCAAATCCAGGGTTGGGGAGAAAGTTGGAGACGCTAATGGCCACAAGACTATTCCCCTCTTTGAAAGGAGGGCCGGGGTAGATCTTGTGATGGCATCGAGCCGCTGTCGATTGTGGAAACAGAGTGGCTAATTCAAAAACAAGCGCGCGTAAGTTTCGATTCCCAAACCGAGCAGCACCAACGAGACACCTCGGATGAAGGCCTTGAGCGCCGGATTCTCCGGTTCGCGGCCGATCATCTTGAGCTCCGGCTGATCCTTATGGTCACGGATCAAGTTCATCGAGCTCTTCATCCAGATGGCGCCGATCAAACCGATGACAAAACCGATTCCTTCGATGTCCATGCCGCAGTCTCCTTGGTTTAAGCGTTGGTGAAAGTCATTGCTTCTCATCGCTCGAAAGGTGGGATAGTTCGCTCGCGTGTTGCTCCCAATTTTGTCCGTCGAACTGGCTGACGTTGATATTTTTAACCGTGCTCGGATCGAGACACCGAACGTTTACGCTGTAGCCGTCGGGATTGGAGCGCGGCACGTAGAAAGACTTGATGCCGCAAACCTTGCAGAATAAATGGCGCGCGACACCGGTATTGAAAGTGTACGTCGAAAGATGCTCGGACCCCTGTAATAATTTGAATCGGGACTTGGGAATGATGAGATGAAGGAAGCCGGTTTTGCTGCAAATCGAGCAGTTGCACTCACGGGCTTCGATCTCGGCGGGCGCCAAGACGTCGAATTTAACGCGGCCGCAATGACACCCGCCGCGGTGGGTTACTAAGGATTTGCTCTGTTGAGCCAAGACCGTCGAGATGGGCTAAGCCGCCGCTTCCATCTGCTTGGTGTAGCTGCCGCTTCTCGCCGCACTATTCATTTTGGCCCGGTGGTAAAAAATCTTTTGCGCCTCGGCGACGTTGGCTGCCTCGCCTTTCCAGGCTTTCAACGCGGGATCTTGCAAGGCGCGGGCGTAGGAGAAGCTCACCTGCCACGGTAGCGGGCCCATCTTATTCATCGCATTGAGATGCTCGGTCGCGCTCACCGCGCTCTGACCGCCGGAGAGGAAGGCAATGCCGGGTACTGCCGCGGGAACGGTTCGCTTGAGGCAGCGAATCGTCCGCTCGGCGACTTCTTCGACGCCGGCTTGGCGCGGGTTGTCTTTGCCAGAAACCACCATGCTCGGTTTAAGGATCATGCCCTCCAAATAAACTCGGTGCTCGGCCAATTGCGCAAATGTGACTCGCAGTGTGTCTTCACTGACGTCTTGACAACGCTCGATGCTATGATTGCCATCGAGCAATACTTCCGGTTCGACAATCGGCACGATGACAGCCTCTTGGCAGAGCGCCGCATAGCGCGCTAATGCGTGGGCGTTAGCCTTGAGACATGTGTAGGTCGGAATGCCGTCGCCGATGGTGATAACCGCGCGCCATTTGGCAAATTTGGCGCCAAGCTCTTTGTACTCTTTCAATCTACCGCGCAAACCATCCAATCCTTCAGTCACCACTTCGCCGGGGAAACCGGGAATATCCACCGGACCTTTGTCGACTTTGATGCCCGGCATGATGCCTTTCTTGGCAAGCAGTTGCGCGAACGGCGTTCCATCGCTCGCCGACGTGCGAATGGTTTCGTCAAACAGAATGACGCCGCTGATCGCCTCCTCGACGCCCTTGGTCGTAAAAAGCATCTCCCGGTAAGCGCGCCGATTATTGTCGCTGGATTCGATCTTGATGCTATCGAACCTCCGCTTGATCGTGCCCATGCTCTCGTCGGCCGCTAAAATGCCTTTGCCTTTGGCCACCATCGCTTGAGCGATTGACTCGAGTTCCTGCTTTGACATGGCGTTCACTCCTCCTTATGCGTGGTCGAACGGGTTCATTTTACATTGTGCTTTGCCCTTGGCAAGTCTCGGCGTAAATTGACATTGTTTACCCGATTCTGCTCTGTTATTGTCAAACAATCATGGTTAGTTTGCTGCTTCACTGGCTCATCAGCGCGCTGAGTCTGATGATCGTCGCTTACCTTTTTCCTGGTATCCAATTGCAAGGGCTGGGCGCGGCGCTCATCGCGCCCATCGTCATCGGGCTCATCAACGCGACGATCGGATTGATTCTCAAGATCGTAACTTTTCCGCTCACGATACTGACGCTGGGTATTTTCTGGTTGGTCATCAACGCGCTCATGCTTCAGTTGGCCGCCGCCCTCGTGCCGGGCTTTTACGTAGCCGGATTTTTGTCGGCCTTCTTCGGCGCCATCGTGCTCAGCATCGTCAGCACGATTCTTCACTCGCTCGTCGCCTAGCAGGCTGCAAAAACGCAGTCCAAGAGTTCAAGGTTCAAAGTTCAAGGCCCGAGACGAATTGAAAACGTTGAACCTGGAACCTTGAACATCTTTTGCCCTCTCTGACCGAACTAGCGGCCTGTCGCCTCAGACCAATAACTGGCGTCGTAGAATCTTTCCGGCGGATCAAAAGGCGGCTTGTAAACCCCCATCTCCTTGCGCAGCTCGATCACTGTTTGCAACGCCGCTGGATTGATGCGCGCTTTTGGAACGACTTTGCGGTACGCATCTTCGGCGGCTTCTCGCTTGAGCTTCTCGTTGTCAGTCACCAACTTGATGGTCTCTTTCCGGTTTTCCGGCAGAAGCAACCAATCCGTCGCCGCTGCCCAAGCACGGATGAAACGGACGACCAGCTCGCGATGGCTCACCAGCCAATGCCGGAGCGTCCAACCGCACGTGAGCGGCCAGCCCGGCACGTAATTTTCTGAGTTGGCAAGGAGAATGCCGCCAGCGGCCAGAGCTTTGTCAGACGCCGGCGGCGTCAGCATAGCCCCCGCCACGCGGCGCTCGAGAAAGGCTTCCAATCGGACCGGGGAGCTGCCGATGATCTCAATATTGTAATCGCTGTCGTCCATCCCATGGGTGCGGAGAATCTTTTTGCGAATCAGATCCAAATTGGAATCGCCAGGATCCCCGGCCAACAGTTTGCCGCGCAGCTTTTCGATTGAATCCACCCCCGGCTGGCCGATCAGATAAGCGCTGAGGCCTTCTTCGGCCTGCATAAAGAGCATGTAGTCCACTCCGTCGGTGGTCGTGCGCGCGATCATTGTGTCGGCGCTGCTCAGCGTGAAGTCCCAGCGTCCTTCGGCCATACCCCGATTGTGATCCGGCGCATAGGTGGTGTGATGGAATTTTATTTCGAGATTTTCCTTGGCAAAAAATCCTTTGTACTCCGCCACAACATGCGGCATCCGTCGCTGGTAACCGGTAATACTGAGTACATCCATAGCTCCCTCCTCCGTGATTCTTCTTCTATCGCCTCGAGTCACCCGCCTCAAGCCTATTCTTGGCTTGGTGCACGAATCCGTGTAAGAATCGAATTCGAACCCATTACTCCATCACTCCAACACTCCATTGAATGCGTCATGAAGCTCAACGACAAAGTCGCTCTCATCACCGGTGGCGGCAGAGGCATTGGCAAGGCCATCGCCATGGCTTACGCGCGTGAAGGCGCAAAGCTGGCGTTCTGCGCGCGCACGGGAAGCGAGCTTGAACAAACCGTAGCGGAAATTCGCGGGCTCAAGGCTGAAGCCGAAGGCTGGACCTGTGACGTTTCCCT
>Ga0066710_100000249_pt1 | contig 29410 bp, 32 predicted proteins | sample GraSoiAngelo_159_FD_79666 | JGI IMG/M metagenome (GOLD analysis project Ga0066710, IMG submission 79666) | Grasslands soil microbial communities from the Angelo Coastal Reserve, California, USA - 14_1009_16_40cm | ecosystem: Environmental > Terrestrial > Soil > Grasslands | place: USA... | reverse complement strand
TTGGCGAAATGGGCGCTCGAGGCGCCCATTTTTGTTGAGGGGTAGAGGAGCACGTGACGGACGTCTACACCAGGGAGAAGGCACTCGAGCGCGAGATCGCCCCGGCGGTCGAGCGCAGCCTGCCCGGCGTCGAGGTGCTCGCGCTCGAGCTCGTGTCGCCGAGCCGGATCTGCGTCTACGTCGACCATCCCGGCGGGGTCGACCATGCGCTCTGTGAGCGCGTGACGCATCTGCTCGACCCGTGGCGAAGCCGGTTCGCGATCGACGTCTCGTCGCCGGGGCCCGAGCGGCCGCTCCGCAAGCCTGCGCATTTCGCCAGGGCGCTCGGCGGCACAGTGACGCTGAAGACCGGGCACGAGATCGCGGGCAAGACCCGATTTCGCGGTGAGCTGGTCGCCGCCGGCGACCGCGCAGTCACGATCGCGACCGGAGCCGGCGCGCTGGAGATCCCGTACGACGACATCGTCCGCGGCAACCTGATCGACAAGGGGTAGACAGAGATGAGCATCGAGATCATCGAGAACATCCGCGCGATCGAACGTGAGAAGGGCATCGAGCAGGACGCGCTCGTCCGCGCGCTCGAGGATGCCCTGCTCGCCGCGTACAAGAAGACGCCCGGTGCGGCACGTCACGCGGTCGTCGTGCTCGACGACGAGGGTGAGTTCCGGGTGTTCGGGATCGAGATCCCGAAGGATCTCGAAACACGCCTGCTCGACGAGGCCCGCGAGGCCAAGATCGAGGAGCTGGAGCGGATCGAGGAAGAGACAGGCGAGAAGCAACACACACTGGTCGCCGACGACGAGCTGGAGCTTGACTGGGATCAGGTCCCCGAGCAGCAGATCGCCCGCACGGATGTCACACCCCAGGATTTCGGCCGCATCGCCGCGATGACGGCGAAGCAGGTCATCCAGCAGCGCATCCGCGAGGCCGAGCGCGCGATCCGGTACGCCGAGTACATCGACCGGGTCGGCGACGTCGTCACCGGGATCGTCCAGCAGGCGGGTGACAGAAACAACGTGCTCGTCGACCTCGGTAACAACGTCGAGGCGCTTCTCCCGCGATCCGAGCAGGTCGACGGCGAGCGCTACGAGCAGGGCTCGCGCATCAAGGCGGTCATCACCGAGGTTCGCTCGGGCACCAAAGGCCCTCAGGTGATCCTCTCGCGCCGCGACCCGGAGCTGATCAAGACGCTGTTCGAGCTCGAGGTGCCGGAGATCGCCGACGGCCTCGTCGAGATCCGCGGCGTCGCCCGAGAGCCCGGCTACCGGGCCAAGATCGCCGTCGAGTCGCACGTCCAGGGCGTCGACCCGGTCGGTGCGTGCGTCGGACCGCGCGGCTCGCGTGTGCGAATGGTCGTGTCGGAGCTCCGCGGCGAGAAGATCGACATCATCCCGTGGAACACCGAGCCGGCACGCTTCGTCGCGAAGGCGCTCTCGCCCGCCCGTGTGCGCGAGGTCTACATCGACGACGAGACGCGGGAGGCGACGGTCGTCGTTCCCGACGACCAGCTGGCGCTCGCGATCGGCAAGGAAGGACTGAACGCGCGACTGGCCGCGCGGCTGACGGGCTGGAAGGTCGACATCCAGTCGGACAGCGAGTTCGCGCAGGCGGAGGCCGAGGCCGCGTTCGGCGGTGGGGAGGACGGAGAGGACTTCTCCGGCCGCTGCGGCGCGATCCTCTCGAACGGCAAGCGGTGCCCGAACGCCGCGCTCCCCGGGAGCAAGTACTGCGGTGTGCCCGCGCACCAGGCACTCGTGGGGAAGGAGCCGGAAGAAGTCGCAGCCCCGGTCGCCGAGGACGAGGCGCCCGCCGAGGCCGACGCCGAAGCCGAAGAGCCGGAGGTCGCCGTGGCCGTGCTCGAGGCCCAGCCGGTGCCGGGCGACGAGCCAACCGCGACGGACGGCGAGGACGAGGGTCCTGCGGAGGCCGAAGACGGCGCGTAGCGCGGCGCGGCCGATCCGGACCTGCGCGGGCTGCGGACGCAAGGCACCGCAGCAGGAGCTCGTGCGGTTCGCGGCGGCGGACGGCAAGCTGGCGCCGGGCCGGGAGCTCGCGGGACGCGGCGTGTACACGTGCCGGCGACTCGCATGCTTCGAGCGGGCGGCATCGCGCAACGCGTTCAGCCGCGTGCTGCGCCGCACGGTCGTCGTCGAGCCGGGGCTCGAGTCCCTCTACACTGGCAGCTGATGGCAGACGGCCCGAACAAGCCCAACAGACCGATCAGACCCCGCGGTGGAACCGGCGGGCGCAAGCGCCGTGTCGTCATCGAGGGCGGGGCGGCACGCGGCCGCGACGTGCGCGCGGCGCGCGAGCGCGGCAGCGCGGGGCCGGCACAGCCGCGTCAGCAACAGCCGGTGCAGCCGACAGGCCCGGTGACCGTCGAATCCGGCGTCACGATCCAGAACCTCTCGCAGGCGCTGGGGATCTCGGCCCCGCAGATCATGGCCTTCCTCATGCGCCTGGGCCAGGGAAAGACGATCACGCAGTCGCTCTCGGACGACGAGGTCGATCTGATCGCGGCCGAGTTCGAGCGCGAGGTGACGGTCAAGCACGCCGCCGACGACGACGAAGAGCCCGAGGCCTTCGAGGACGCGGCGACCGACCTGGTGCCGCGGCCGCCCGTGGTCACGATCATGGGGCACGTCGACCACGGCAAGACGACGCTGCTGGACGCCATCCGCGAAGCAGCGGTCGTGGAGACCGAGGCCGGGGGCATCACCCAGCACATCGGCGCCTACCAGGCGGACGTCGACGGCCGCAAGGTGACGTTCCTGGACACCCCGGGCCACGAAGCCTTCACGGCCATGCGTGCGCGCGGCGCCAAGGTCACCGACATCGCAGTCCTCGTCGTCGCCGCCGACGACGGCGTGATGCCGCAGACGCGTGAGTCGATATCGCACGCGCGGGCGGCCAACGTGCCCATCGTCGTCGCGGTGAACAAGATCGATCTTCCCGATGCGAACACCGACCGCGTCAAGACGGAGCTCGCCTCCGAGGGCCTGCAGCCCGAGGACTGGGGCGGAACGACCCAGTTCGCGGAGGTGTCGGCAAAGCAGAAGCAGAACCTCGACGAGCTGCTCGAGCGGATCCTCCTCGTCGCCGACGCCGAGCTCGACCTGACGGCGAACCCGAAGGCGGAGGCTTCCGGCCCGATCATCGAGTCCCGGCTGGATGTCGGCCGCGGCCCCGTCGCCACGATGCTCGTCCAGCGCGGCACGCTCCGGATCGGCGACGCGATCGTCGCCGGCGACGCATCGGGCAAGGTGCGCGCGCTCTACGACTACCGCGGCGACAAGGTGAAAGAGGCGCGCCCCGGGGAGCCGGTCGAGATCCTCGGCTTCGATCGGCCACCGCCCGCCGGCGAGCTCGGCCGCGTCGTCGAGCACGAGCGGCAGGCGAAGGATCTCGCCCACAAGCGCGCCGGGCGCCTTCGCCGCGAGCAGCTCGCGCAGCGCTCGAAGCGCGGCGTGTCGCTGGAGACGCTTTTCTCGCAGATCCAGGAGGGCGGCGTCCAGGATCTCAACATCGTCCTCAAGGGCGACGTGCAGGGATCGGTCGAAGCGCTCGTCGGCGAGCTCGGCAAGATCCAGCATTCGGAGGTGCGCGTCAACGTCATCCACACCGGCGTCGGCGGCATCACGGAGAACGACGTCAACCTGGCGTCGGCGTCCGACGCGCTCGTCGTCGGGTTCAACGTGCGTCCGAGCGCGGAAGCCCGCGCGCTGGCAGAGCGCGAAGGCGTCGACATCCGCACGTACCGCGTCATCTACCAGCTCACCGACGACATCCAGCAGGCGCTCGTCGGCATGCTTTCGCCGATCGAGAAGGAGGAGACGCTCGGCGAGGCGGAGGTGCGGGCGCTCTTCAGGGTCTCGCGGCTCGGCACGATCGCCGGCTGCATGGTCACGCAGGGAGTCGTCCGCCGCGGCGCCAAGGTGCGGGTCGTCCGCGACGGAACCGTTGTCTACGACACGTCGATCGCCCAGCTCAAGCGCTTCAAGGACGACGCGCGGGAGGTGGCGGAGGGTTTCGAGTGCGGCATCCTGCTCGAGGGGTACAACGACGTGAAGGAAGGCGACATCCTCGAGGCGTACGAGACGCGCGAGATCGAGCGCACCGACCTCGAGGAATCGTCTGGCGCGGAGTAAACCCGTCAGCAGCGCGCGCGGATGAGCGACGCGAGCAGTTTCGCTCGCACACGGTAACCGGGAATCGACGGATGGACGCCGTCGCTGCCGAACCAGGCAGGGTGCGCGCGGGCGAGCGGCCGCCAGTCGAAGACGTGGAAGTTCTGCCACTTCGCCGCGGCAGCGGCGAGCACGCGATTGAGGCCGTCGTACGAGGTGCCGGCGTACGGCGGGCGGACGATCGTCGCCCAGATGACGCAGCGCTCGGAACCCGCTGCACGGATCACTCTCGCGACATACGACCTGAATTGACGGACCGCGCGCGGATCGTCGTTCGTGCCGAGATTGACCACGACGACGAAGGGAAGCGTGCCGTCGCGTCGCATCGCCTCGATCGTCGCCACGCCCTGATAGGTGTGCCGGCTGACGTCGACGGAGGCGCTGATCGACCAGCCGCGCAGGTAGCCGGCCAGGAAGAGATCCGTCCCGTACGCGATCGAGTCGCCGTCGACGTAGACGCGCTTCGGCACAGTCGCGGCGTGCGCACGGGCACCGCCGGTCGCCAGGAGGGATCCGATCAGGAGCAGCGCGACGAAGGCCAGGTGTCGTCGGGACACGCTCATCTAGGGTAGAAGGCGCGGCGGCGGTGAGAACTGCGTGAGGGACAGGCTTGAGCCTGTCTCTCACACTTCTTCAATCCTTACACAATGCCCTCATGCACACCGGCTTCGTCGGCATCTACTCGTTCGAGCTCTTCCTGCCCGAGAGCCATTCGCTGAAGGAGAAGCGGATGGTCGTCAAGTCGGTGAAGGCGAACCTGCAAAACCGCGTCGGCTGCTCGATCGCCGAGGTCGACCACCACGATGTCTGGCAGCGGGCACGGCTGACCCTCTCCTGTACGACCAGGGAGGTCGGCGAGGCCGTCCGTCTGCTCGACGATGCCGAACGCTGGCTGGCGGGACAGGGACTCGAGCCGCTCGCGGTCGAGCGCACGGTGGTGAGCCTCGATGACTAGGCGTGGCTCACCCGGCCGCGGCGGCGGGCGGATGCGCCGCGTCGACGAGGCGGTGAAGCAGGTGCTGTCGGAGGGGATCCAGGAGCTGAAGGATCCCGGCCTCGGGTTCGTCACCGTGACGGGCGTGCAAACGACGCGCGACCTCGCCCACGCAACGGTATGGGTGAGCGTTCTCGGCTCGGCGCGCGACCAGGATCGCACCCTCGCCGCCCTCACGCGTGCCGGCGGCGTGCTCCAGGCCCGCATCGGCAGAGAGCTCCATCTCCGCAGAACCCCTCAACTCGTGTTCGCGTACGATCACGCGGTCGAGCGCGGCGTGCGCATGAACAAGCTGATCGACGAGCTCGCCCCGGACTCGAGCGACGATTCTGAAGATGAGCGCAGCGACTGAGATGGAACCCGTGCTCGCCGCCCTGCGCGAGCACGGCCGCTTCACCGTCACATCCCACGAGAACCCCGACGGGGATGCGCTCGGGTCACTCCTGGCGATGCACCTCGCCCTCGGCGCGCTGGGAAAGAACAGCACGATGGTGCTCACCGGGCCGGCGCCGCTTCCCGGCGAGTACCGCTTTCTCGAGCTGCCCGAGCGCGGGCTGCTTCGCGAGACTCCCGCCGATCACGCGACGCGGGTGCTCGTCGCTCTCGACTGCGCGAACGAGACGCGCATCGTCGACCAGGCGCTGCTCGAGCAGGCTCCGCTCACCGTCAACATCGACCACCACCACGACAACACCCGCTTCGGGGACGTGAACCTCGTCGTGCCGGAGGCGTCGTCCACGGGCGAGCTGCTGGCGGACATCTTCGAGACGCTCGGTGTCGAGCTGACGACCGACGTCGCCGAGGCCCTCTACGTCGCGCTGGTGACGGATACCGGCCGGTTCCAGTACACGAACACGACGCCGAAGGCGCTACGGCTCGCCGCCGATCTCGTCGAAGCCGGCGCCAACGTGCACAAGGTCTTCCAGGGCGTCTACGAGACGGTCCAGTTCGCGAAGCTGAAGCTCCTTGCGCGCGCTCTCGACCGGGCCCAGGTCTTCGACGGCGGCCGCATCGTCGTCTCCTACCTCCTGCGCACCGATTTCGGAGAAGTCGGCGCGGCGGAGCCGTACTCGGAGGGCATCATCGACTACCTCCGCGCCGTCGAGGGAGCGCAGCTCGCGGCCTTGATACGCGAGCCGCCCCGCGAGGGGAGCCCGGCACGCAAGGTCTCGCTCCGCGCCTCCGTCGACGAGCTCGACGTCTCCGCGATCGCGCGCGAGTTCGGCGGTGGGGGTCACCGGCAGGCGGCGGGTTTCGGGACGGATCTCTCGATCGACGAGGTCACCGAGCGCATCGTCGCGAGCGCGCTTCTCTGACCCCAGGTCCGATGGCGCTGCCGCGAGCTCTCAACCCCACCGGCGTGATCCTCGTCGACAAGCCGGCGGGGCCGTCGTCGTTCGCGATCGTGGCCGGCGTCCGTCGCCGAACGGGTGCTCGAACCGGCCACGCCGGAACGCTCGATCCGTTCGCGACCGGACTGCTCGTCCTCCTCTCGGGTAGGGCGACGCGCCTGGCGCCCCGGTTCGTCGGCCTCGACAAGCGCTACCTCACGGCCGTCGACCTCCGCGGCCGCACCTCGACGGGTGATCCCGAGGGCGATCTGATCGACGAGCACGAGCCGCCTGCCCGTCACGAGCTCGAGCGCCGGCTCGAGGCGATGCGGGGTGAGGTGGAGCTTCGGGTCCCCGCAGCCTCCGCCGTCAAGATCGGCGGCCAACGCGCGTATCGCCTGCACCGCCGCGGGGTCGAGGTGGAGATGCCTGTCCGCCGCTCCCGGATCGACACGCTCGAGCTCGTTGCGTACGAGGACGGCGTTGCCACACTCGACGCCCGCGTGTCGTCCGGGACCTACGTTCGGGCGATCGCGGACGCTCTCGGCGGTCACTGCCGGACGCTGCGGCGTCTCGAGGTCGGGCCGTTCTCCGTCGAAGAGGCGGACCCCGAGACGATCGTGCCCACCGCCGACGCGCTGGCGCGGCTGGCCGAACAACCGGCCCCGAGCCGAGAGGCACGATGAGAATCGCGCACGCTCCCGGGCAGGTCGAACGGCAGCCTCGCGCGGCTGCGGTAGGGACGTTCGACGGCGTCCATCGTGGTCATCGTGCAGTTGTCCAGTCCGTGATCGACACGGGTCTGGCGGCGACCGTCGTCACGTTCGATCCTCACCCGCGGGTCGTGCTCGGCAATCGCGTCGAGCAGATCGCGTCGATCGAGAGGCGGTTGGAGCTTCTCGCCGGGCTCGGTGTCGAGACGACGCTCGTCGCCACGTTCACGACGGAGCTGATGCGGCTGGAGCCGGAGGAGTTCGCCGAGTCGTACCTGCGCGCGACCGGGGTCGAGGCCGTGGCCGCGGGAGAGGACTTCCGCTTCGGCGCCAAGCGCCGCGGCGATCTCGAGCTCCTCGATCGGCTCGGCTTCGAGATCCTCGCCGTGCCGGAGGTACCGGGCGTGTCGTCGTCTGCGATCAGGGCTGCGATCGCGGCGGGGGACGTGAAGCTTGCTGCCGAGCTGCTGGGTCGCCCGTACGAGCTCGACGGCATCGTCGTTGCCGGCGACCAGCGCGGCGGCACGCTCGGCTTCCCGACGGCGAACCTCGCCCTCGACGCGCAGCTGATCTGCCCGCAGTTCGGGATCTATGCCGGCTCGGCGCTGGACCACCTCGCTGCGGTCTCGATCGGCACCAACCCTCATTACGGCGGAACCGAGCGGCGGATCGAGCCGTTCCTCCTCGACTACTCGGGCGACCTCTACGGCAAGCGGCTCGTCGTCGAGCTGTGGCAGCGGCTCCGGGAAGAAGCGGTCTTCGAGACGGAAGAGGAGCTGATCGAGCAGATCGGTCGTGACGTCGAGGCGACGCGCGCGGCCGTGCGGCCCGTCTAGGAGCGCCCGAGCGACGCGGGGTTGACGACGCCGGTGGGCGTGCCCGCGGCGAATGCGTTCACCTGGTCGAACGCCTGCCCGAAGTAGAGCTCGTAGCTCTCGCGGGTGACGTAGCCGAGATGCGGTGTGGCGACGACGTTGTCGAGCCGGGGGAGGGGATCGTCGGCTGTCAAGGGCTCGATGTCGAAGACATCGACGCCGGCCCGGCCGGGGCGCCCGCGCCGCAGCGCCTCGACCAACGCCCCGGGTGCGACCAGCGCCGCGCGCGCGGTGTTGACCAGCAGCGCCGTGGGCTTCATCGAGTCGAGGTCGGCTGCCGTGACGATGCCCCTGGTCTCGTCCGTGAGCTTGAGGTGCAGGCTGAGAACGTCCGGCTCGCGGAACAGCGTTGCGCGATCGGTCGTCTCGTAGCCCGCCGCCTGCGCGCGCTCGAGCGAGCCTTGCCGGCCGGTGACCAGGACGTTCATCCCGAACACTCGCCCGTAGCCGGCGACGAGCTCGCCGATCGATCCGAACCCGTAGATCCCGAGCGTCTTGCCGGCGAGCTCCCAGCCGAGCGAGGTCTGCCATTGACCGCCTCGGGTCGCGGCGACCTCAGCCGGAACGTGCCTCGCCGCCGCGAGGATCAGCGCCCACGTCAGCTCGGCCGGCGCGACGGGTGACCCCTCACCGGTGGAGACGGCGATGCCGAGCGCGGTGCAGGCGTCCAGGTCGATGTGCGGGGTGCCGCGCCCGGTCTGGGCGATCAGCCGGAGGGCCGGGAGCTGCTCGAGCAGCTCCATCGGCATGCGCGTCCGTTCCCGGATGAGAACGAGCGCCTCGACATGCTCCAGGCGTGCGGCGAGCGCTGCGACGTCCGCGACGGAGTCGCGGTAGATGGTCACGTCATGATCGGCCAGCTTCGAGAAGCAGTCGAGTGTCTCGACGGCGCCCTGATAGTCGTCGAGGACGGCAACTTTCATGATGACTGCTAGCCTTTCATGTCGACCGCACTCTCGGCCGGCCGTGTACTCCTGCACGCCGCGCGGGGACTACGGGGACGTCGACAGAAAGGACAGCGTGGCTCTCACCAAGGAAGCCAAGCAGGAGTTGATCTCGAAGCACGGCCGGTCCGCGGAGGACACGGGATCGACGGAGGTTCAGGTCGCGATGCTGACGAAGCGCATCAACGACCTCACCGAGCATCTCCGCACCCATCCGAAGGACCACTACTCGCGCCGCGGCCTGTTGAAGCTGGTCGGGCGCCGGCGCAGGTTCCTCGCGTACCTGCAGAAGACGAATCTCGAGGGCTACCGCGCCCTCATCAAGGAGCTGGGCCTGCGCAGATAGGCCGCGCTCCCCACCGGCGGAAGGTGGACGTTTGATCGAGCGCCGCCCACGCGGGGCTGGCTCAAACCTCCACCTTCCGAAACTCGGAAGCTGAAGGGAACAGACATATGAGCATTGCCACCGGGCGTTACGCCGCGGTGTCCGTCGAGGTCGGGGGCCAGGAGCTCCACTTCGAGACGGGCAAGCTCGCCAAGCAAGCGGACGGCGCGGTCGTCGTACGCAGCGGCGACACGATGATCCTGGCGACGGCGGTCGGGCGCGCAGACACGCGTCCCGACGCGGATTTCTTCCCGCTCACCGTCGACGTCGAGGAGCGGATGTACGCCGCCGGGAAGATCCCCGGCGGTTTCTTCAAGCGCGAAGGACGGGCGACAGAGCGCGCCACCCTGACCGCCCGCATGATCGACCGGCCGATCCGGCCGCTCTGGCCGAAGGGGTTCCGCAACGAGGTGCAGGTCATCTGCACCGTCCTCTCGGCCGACCTCGTCGTCCCGCACGACATCCTCTGCATCAACGGCGCCTCGGCCGCGCTCGCGATCTCGCCGCTGCCGTTCCTCGGCCCCGTGGGGGCCGTTCGCATCGGGCGGATCGAGGGAGAGCTCGTCGTCAACCCGACCCTGCAGCAGCAGGACGACTCGGCGCTGGACCTCATCGTCGTCGGCACGCGCGACGCGCTGACGATGGTCGAGGCCGGCGGGGACGAGATCCCCGAGGACGAGATTCTCGCGGCGCTCGAGCTGGCGCACGCGGAGATCAGGCGCATCTGCGACTCGATCGACGACCTCCGCGCGCAGGTCGGCAGACCGAAGTGGATCGACGTCGAGCTCACGGAGGAGCTCGATGCGCAGTACGGTCATGCGATTGCCGCCGCGATCGCGGAGCACGGTCTGCGCGAAGCCCAGACCGCCGTCGACGAGCTCGCGGCGGCGAACACACCCGAGATCACGATGGACTCCACCGAAGGGGACATCGTTCGTGAGCTCCAGGTGCGCAACGGCCTCGCGATCGTCCTCGAGAAGAAGCGGCTCGCCGCGGCCGAGGGCCCGGTGCGCGAGCAGTTCGAGCCCGACCTGCGGCTCCTCACGGACGCGGAACAGGACTCGAAGGAGCTCAAGTCCCGCAAGCGGGACATCCTCTTCGGCCGCATCCTCGACGACGTGGCGCTGCCGTTTCCCGTCGGGTCGGCGCCCGCGGAAGGCGAGCCCGTCGTCAAGGACTCGGTCACGAAGCAGTACGTGAAGCGCGCCGCCGAGGCGATCTACAAGGACCTCGTCCGCAAGAAGATCGCCATCGACAAGCGGCGCCCGGACGGTCGGGGCACGGAGGAGATCCGCCCGATCGAGTGTGAGGTGGGCGTGTCTCCCCGCACCCACGGCTCGGGCCTCTTCACCCGCGGCCAGACGCAGATCATGACGCTCTGCACGCTCGGCACGGCCAAGGAGGGGCAGCGGATCGACGACCTCTCGCTGGAGAACGAGCGCCGCTACATGCACCACTACAACTTCCCGCCCTACTCCGTCGGCGAGACGGGCTTCATGCGCGGGCCGAAGCGGCGGGACATCGGCCACGGTGCCCTCGCCCAGCGCGCGCTCGAGCCGATGATCCCGGGCGCGGACGAGTTCCCGTACACGATCCGGCTCGTCTCCGAGACGCTCGAGTCGAACGGCTCGTCGTCGATGGGCTCGGTGTGCGGCTCTACGATGGCGCTGATGGATGCCGGCGTGCCGATCAGGGCCCCCGTCTCCGGTATCGCGATGGGCCTCGTCAAGGAGGGCGACGACTACGTCATTCTCACCGATATCCAGGGAGCGGAGGACCATCTCGGCGACATGGACTTCAAGGTCGCCGGCACCGCGGAAGGCATCACAGCCCTGCAGATGGACATCAAGATCACCGGCGTCACGCAGGAGATCATGCGAAACGCGCTCGAGCAGGCGAAACGGGCGCGCGAATTCATCCTCGGGCGGATGCTCGAGGCGATCTCCGAGCCGCGCACCGAGCTGGCCGGCCACGCGCCGCGGATCACCACCATCAAGATCAACCCCGAGTACATCGGCATGGTGATCGGGAAGGGTGGCGAGACGATCCGGGCGCTCGAGGCCGACTACGAGGTGCAGATCGACATCGAGGAAGACGGCACGATCCTCATCTACGCCACGGAGGGGACGAACGCGGACGCCGCCGCGTCGGCGATCACCGCTCTCACGAAGGATCCAGAGGTGGGGGACACCTACACAGGCAAGGTCGTCAAGACGACGCAGTTCGGCGCCTTCGTCGAGCTGAAGAAGGGCACCGACGGACTGCTGCACGTGTCCAACGTCGGCCCCGGCCGCGTTGCCCACATCGAGGACGTGATCACGCGTGGCGACGTGCTCGACGTGGTCGTCCAGGAGGTCGACCGCGAGCGCGGTCGGATCGGGCTGAAGCTCGTGGCCAAGCACGAGAACGCCTCGCTCGTCCAGCCCGAGGAGCTGATCGAGCGTGCCAAGGCCGCACCTCCGCGCCCGCCTGAGGAGGAGCGCCCGCGCCGCGACGGCGACCGCGGTCGCCGTGACCGCGGGCGCGGACCCCGCCGCGACTGATCAGGTGAGGGGGAGGAGCTCGCCTCCCCCTCACTAACGTCCGATCGCGATGCTCGTCAGAGGGGCATGGAGCACCCTCGACTGGGTCGAGTCGTGACGGCTGCGCTGCTCGTCACGCCCGTCCGCATCGCGCTCGGCTGCACGGTGCTGATCGCTGCGCGGGTGGCGGGGGCGGGGTCGACGGCCGCCGCACTCGCGTTCGCCTCCCTCGCGGGCGGCACGCTCTTCGTCATCGTCAACGATCCGCGCCGGCGGTTCTGGAGGAGCCGCCGCGGAGCACCGCTGCCCGCGCCTGACGACGCGCACTACCTCTCCCGGGCAGAGCTCGTCCGGTCGGCGATCTTCCCGAGCACCGTGGGCGTCACAGTTCTCGCGGCGGTTGCAATCGTGATCGGGAGGGACACCCTCGCCGCAGGGCTGGCTGGTGTGCTCGCCGGCATGGGCCTCGCGTCGCTCGCCGCGGGAGTCGACCTGCTGCTGCGGGAGCGTCAGACGGGGTGCGAGTACTACGCGGAGTCCAACGGGAACCAGACGTTCGAGCGCCGGCGACTGTAACGTCTGCGCCTCTCCTCTACGATCTCGCCGATGCGTGAGTACGCCCTGACCGAGCTGGACTCCGGCGTCCGGGTGATCACCGAGCGAATCGAGGGTGTGCGGTCGGCGGCGATCGGCTTCTGGATCGGCGCGGGATCGCGCGACGAGCCGCCGCCGCGCGCCGGCGTCACCCACTTCATCGAGCACCTGCTCTTCAAGGGGTCGTCGAGGTTCACCGCCCAGGAGATTGCGGAGCGGTTCGATGCGATGGGGGGTGAGCTGAACGCCGCCACGTCGCGCGAGACGACCGTCGTCTACACACGTGTGCCCGACGATCATCTCGAGGTTGCGGTCGACGTGATGACGGACATGGTCTTCCGGCCGCGCTTCCACGACGTCGACTCCGAGCGGGAGGTGGTGCTCGAGGAGATCGCGATGGTCGACGACAACCCGAGCGACCTGGTCCACGATCTCGCCTCGGAGGCCGTGTTCGGCGAGCATCCGCTCGGGCGTCCTGTGATCGGGAGCGCCGACGTGATCGGATCGGTGAGCAAGCGGGCGTTGCAGGCCTATCACCGCGGCGCCTACGTGGGCGAGAACATCGTGGTCGCCGCGGCGGGGCACGTCGACCACGATGCCTTCGTCGACCTCCTGGCTGGACGGGTGGAGCCGGTGGGGAAGCCCGTGCGGCTGGCACGCAAGCCCGCACCACGCCTGAGCTCGCCGCGCTCTCGGTTCCGGCGCAAGGACACCGAGCAGTACCACGTGTGCCTCGCTGCGCGCGGCATCACGCGATCGGACGAACGGCGCTATGCGGCGACGCTGCTCGATGCGATCGTCGGCGGCTCGGCCTCCTCCCGGCTGTTCCAGGAGATTCGGGAGAAGCGCGGGATGGCGTACTCCGTGTACACGTACTCCGCGCAGTTCGTCGATGCCGGTCAGGTCGGCCTGTACGTGGGCACCCGCGAGGAGAACCTTCGCGAGTGCATGGAGATCGTCGCAGCGGAGCTTCGTGACGTCGCGGACGGTGCTCTTCGGGCGGGCGAGCTCGACCGCGCCAAGGAGAACGTGAAAGGCCGGTTGCTCCTCTCGCTCGAGTCGACCTCGACCCGGATGACGCGCCTCGGGAAGGCGCTCGCGACGGGGGTCGAGATCGTCTCGGTGGAGGACACGATCCAGCGAGTCGAGTCCGTGACGGCGGACGACGTCGTCGCCCTGGCAGCCGAGTTGTTCGCGCCGGAAGGTCTTTCGGCAGGGGGGATCGGGCCGAGCGAGGAGCGGTTCCGCGAGGCGATCGCGCGCGTGAACCCCGACGCGCTCGCGCAGGCCGCATGAAGGTCGCGGTCTTCGGCCTCGTCGGCAAGGTCGGGTCGGTGCTCGGACCGGCGCTGAACGCCGCCGGCCACGAGGTCGTGGACGGGCGGGTCAGCAGCCTCGCCGGGTGCGACGCAGCGGTCGACTTCACACGGCCCGACGCCGTCGAGGCGAACGTGCGCCGGTGTCTCGACAGCGGTGTGCCGGTCGTCGTCGGGACAACGGGTTTCGACACCGAAGCAGTCGATCGAGACGCCCGCGCCGTTGGTCTGCCGTGCTTTCACGCCCCCAACTTCTCCGTCGGGGCGCTCCTGCTCATGCGTTTCTCGAAGCACGCGGCATCGACGTTCCCGCGTGCCGAGATCGTCGAGCTGCACGCCGAGACGAAGCTGGACGCTCCCTCCGGGACGGCGAAGGCAACCGCGGCACGCATGGGCACGGAGCCGGTGATCCACTCCGTCCGCTTGCCGGGGCTCGTCGCGCATCAGGAGGTGATCTTCGGCGGGCCGGGGGAAGTGTTGACGCTCCGCCACGACACGACGTCGCGAGAGGCGTTCGTCCCCGGCGTGCTGCGGGCGCTCGAGCGGGTGCGCAACCTGCCGCCGGGGCTTACGGTCGGCCTGGACGCGTTGGTCTAGGTTTAGATGGTTGACCGGCAATTCGACGCTGCGCGGGTGGTGGCCGAGACGCGTCGCCGTTGTCGCCGCTCGTCCTCGCTCGTATTCACCGATACGCGCTGCGGCGATCGCCGCCAACCGCTCGGTCTCGGCCATCCCCGCATCAACGCCAATTACTGATCAACCATCTAGCTACGAGGACGTGGCGGGGCGCTGGGGCCTGGGGCCCGCGCGACCCCGTGAGCGGCGTGAGCCGGACCGCTGTGCGCCTGCACCTCGGTGTGAGCCGCCGTTCGTGGGCGTCGTCGAGCGTATCTCCTCGAGCGCTTCCGTCACTCCGACGACGAGCGTCTCCAGCGTGGCCAGGCGCTCGCTGAGCTCCTCGGTGCGGATCGTGAGCTCGGCACGCGCGGCCTCCGCCTCGTCCAGCAGAACCCGAAGGTCGGCCTCTGCGAGCTGACCGTCGACCGATTCGGCGTCGTCGACAGCGGTGAGCGCGGCGTTCCGCTCAATCGCAGCCGTGGCGGCCCTGTTCGCCTCCTGCCACTGCTCCGCGAGCGCGTCGGCAAGATCGACGCGGGAGACTCCGTAGTGCGTGACGAGAATCTCGCCGAGCAGCCGTCCGGTTTGCTCCTGCTCGGCGAGTGCCTGCGTGAGTTGATGCTCGGTGATGAGGTTCCATCCGACCAGGATGGTGCCGATCCGGCGGTACGGGATCTCGCTCGTGTGGGCGGCGGTCATGCCCTCTCTATCGGCCGCGAGGCGAAAGTGATAAAGGGTTCGAGTATGCGCAGCCTGACCGTCGTGCTCGGTGATCTGACGGAGCAGAGCGTCGACGCGATCGTGAATGCGGCGAATTCGTCCCTCGCGGGCGGGGGTGGCGTCGACGGGGCGATCCATCGCGCGGGTGGGCCGGAGATCGGCGAGGCCTGCAGGCAGCTTGGCGGCTGCGAGACCGGCGATGCGAAGGCGACGACCGCAGGACGGCTGCCCGCACGCTGGGTCGTTCACGCCGTGGGACCGGTGTGGCGGGGCGGCCAGGCCGGCGAGCACGGCCTGCTGGCCTCCGCCCATCGTCGCTCGCTCGAGGTCGCGCTCGAGCTGGGGGCGCGAACCGTCGCGTTCCCGGCGATCTCGTGCGGGATCTACGGCTTTCCCGCCGATCAAGCGGCCCCAGTCGCGATCGCGGCCGCCCGCGAGTTCCTCGACCGCGTCGACGAGATCCGGTTTGTCCTGTTCGACGAGGCCCTGCGCCGCGTGTTCGCCGACGCAGCGGATGCTGCCGGCGCCTAGTGCTCGCGCAAGGCCGCGAGAAGCTCCTGGTGGCGGCGTTCCTCGTCGCTCGGAACCACCTCGTCCGGCCCTTCGCGCGCCTGGATCATCTCGTACGGCTTCACGATGAGGAGGAACACCGCCGCCGCGATCGAGACGAACGTGATCAGCGCGTTGATGAACGAGCCGTAGAAGAAGTGCGAGCTGTTGAGCGTGAAGGACAGTCCGCTGAAGTCGGGCTTGCCGAAGATCAGACCGAGAATCGGCGTGATGATGTCGGCGACGAAGGACTCGAGCAGCTTGGCGAACGCGGTGCCCATGACGAACGCGATCGCCAGGGTGATCAGGTTCCCCTGCATGAGGAAGTCCTTGAACTCCTTGAGAATCTTGGCCACTGGTCCTCCCTCGGGCGTAGAATTGACCGGGTGCTGGGCGAGATCCTGACCGCAATCGTCACGCCCTTCAAGCCAGACGGATCCGTTGATCTCGAGCGTTTTCGCGAGCTCGCCGGCTACCTGGTCGACAACGGCTCCGACGGGCTCGTGGTCACCGGCACGACCGGCGAGTCGCCGACGCTCACGGACGACGAGCGCTTCGCGCTGTATGCGGCGGCGGTCGAGGAGGTCGGCGACCGGGCAACGGTCGTCGCCGGGACGGGCACGTACTCGACGGCGCATTCGATCCACCTGACCGAACGCGCCGGCGAGCTCGGCGTGGACGGGTTTCTGGTGGTGACGCCGTACTACAACAAGCCGCCGCCGCGCGGCATCGTCGCGCACTTCCGCGCCGTCGCCGAGGTGACCGACCGTCCGCTCGTCGTCTACAACATCCCCGGCCGCGTCGTGATCAACATCGAGCCGGACACGATGGCCCAGCTGGCGCAGATCCCGAACGTCAAGGCCGTGAAGCAGGCGAATCCCGATCTCGACCAGGCCCGGGCGATCGTCGAGCTCGGGCTCGACCTGTACGCGGGAGACGACGATCTGATCATGCCGTTCCTCGAGCTCGGCGGCACCGGGGGCGTCTGCGTCCACACGCACGTGGTCGGGCCGCAGGTGCGCCAGCTGCTACGCCGGTTCCGGGCCGGAGATGTCGAGGGCGCGCGCGCCCTCGACGAGGAGCTCCGTCCGTCGATCGATCTCCTGCGCGTGGCGCCGAATCCGATTGCGATCAAGGCCGCGCTGAACCTGCTCGGTCACGACGTCGGCGGCCACCGGCTGCCGCTCGTCGAGGCCACCTCCGAGGAGCGCGAAGCGGTCAAGGGATGCCTCGAACGGCTGGGGTTGCTCCAGCCCGCGGCCGCCTGACCGCCGCCGCTCGATCGTCCGCGGGGCCGTCGCCACCTCGCCGTAACGTCCGTACACTCAGACCGTGAGCGACACGCTGCGCATCATCCCGCTCGGCGGCCTCGGCGAGGTCGGGAAGAACATGACCGTGTACGAGCTGGGCGACGACGTCGTGGTTGTCGACGCCGGGCTCGCATTCCCCCGTGACGAGCATCTCGGCGTCGATCTCGTGCTCCCCGACTTCTCGTACCTCGAGGGACGACGGGTGCTCGCCGTACTCCTCACGCACGGCCACGAGGACCATGTGGGGGCTCTCCCGTACGTCCTCCGCGAGGTCGCGGTCGAGCGCGTCATCGCGACGCGGCTCACGCTCGGCCTCGTTCGGTCGAAGCTCGAGGAGCACGGTGTCGCGGCCGTGGCCGAGCTCGTCGAGGCGGATCCGGAGGGCCCGCCGCTCGAGCTCGGTCGGTTCCGTGTCGAGTTCGTACGGGTCGCCCATTCGATCCCGGACTCGGTTGCGCTCGTGCTGGAGACACCCGCCGGGCGCGTGGTCCACACGGGTGACTGGAAGCTCGACCACACGCCGGTCGACGGGCTCAAGACCGACGTCGGGAGGCTCGCCGAGATCGGCAACCGCGGCGTCGACCTCATGCTCGGGGACTCCACGAATGCCGAGCGGCCGGGGATGACGGGGTCCGAAAGGCTGGTCGGCGAGGCGTTCCGCACGCTCATGCCGCTGCGCAAGGGCCGCATTCTCGTCGCGTCGTTCGCCTCGAACATCCATCGCATGCAGCAGGCTGCCGACGTCGCGGTCGAATGCGGCCGTCAGATCGCCGTCGTCGGCCGCTCGATGCGGAAAAACCTCAACATCGCCCGGAATCTCGGGTATCTCTCGATCCCTGACGACGCGATCGTGCCGCCCAAGGCGGCCATGGAGCTGCCGCCGAGCAAGGTGCTCGTCCTCTGCACCGGGAGCCAGGGCGAGCCCATGTCGGCTCTGACGCGGATCGCGTACGACGACCACTCGAACGTCGCGGTCGAGCGAGGCGACACGGTGATCATCTCGGCGAAGCCGGTGCCGGGAAACGAGCTGCGGGTCCACGACGCGATCAACCGGCTCGCGCGAGCCGGGGCCGAGGTGCTGCACCAGGAGATCGCGCCCGTGCACGTCTCCGGGCATGCGTGCTCGGAGGAGCTCAGGACGATGCTCTCGCTCGTGAGGCCGCGAGCGGTAATGCCGATCCACGGCGAGTACCGGATGCTCGCGGCGCATGCGCAGCTGGCGCGCGACGCAGGCGTGCCTGCCGCCGGCATCGTGATGGCGGACAACGGCAGCGTCGTCGAGTTGAGCGGCGGGGTCGCCCGCGTCGTCGACCGGATCGAGGCGGGTGTGACGTTCGTCGACGGCCTGGGTGTCGGCGACGTGCAGGACGTCGCGCTCCGCGACCGTCGGCGCCTCTCCGAGCACGGCGTGCTGATCGTCGTCACCACGGTCGCGCTGTCGGACGGCGGCGAGATCGCTCCACCCGAGTTGATCGCGCGCGGGTTCGGTGAGGACGAGGCGCTCCTCGGCGAGCTGCGCGAGGAGGCGGAGCGCGTCGTCGCGGAGCTGTCGTCGGACGGCATCTCCGAGATCAAGCTCCTGCAGGAGCACCTGCACGACGAAATCGGCCAATTGGTCTACGACCGGACGCGCCGGCGGCCGATGATCCTCCCCGTGGTGATCGAGGTCTAATGGGAACCTGGCCCGATGTGCTGCGCGGCTATGCGGTCGACGAGCCGACCGCGCGGCGCTTGACCGTGCAGCTGCGTGCGTGCGAGGCCGCTGCGATCGCCTTCTGCAGGCTGCTCGAGCGGTGGAGCCGTGGCGAGGCGAAGCCCGCGACGGCGGGAGCCCGGCAGGCGGCTCTCCGGCATGCCGCCGACCGCGTCGAAACCGCGCTGACCGGTCTCGAGGGTCCTCTCTCACGGTACCTCCTGGAACTTCAACCCGAACGGGCCGAGGGCCGGTCCTGGTACGGAGGGCCCGGGCGAGGCGAGCTCGTCGAATGGCGCCCCGTGCTCGACCGCGCAGGCGTGCGCGTCTGCCCGAACAGGGTCGCGTCGGTGTACCTCGAGCTGGCCGTGCTCGTCCGTGCGCTCGAGGGGTTGACGGACGCGGCGCGGCTCGATCTGGCGCCGGACCGCTCGTCGCTCTGGGCCGGTCTGTTCGACTTGCGGGACACGCTGCTCGGCTCGACGGTCGACGACGTCCGCGCACTGGCGGCGTAAAGCGGGGTCAGGTCTTTCATGTTTCACCTCGCGCGCCGGCTTCTGACCCCGGCTCTCTCGCGTGAAACATGCAAGACCTGACCCCGGGTTGCCGCCCGCGCATCGCCGTCGTCGGCTCGGTGAACCTCGATCTCGTGGCGCGGTGCGAGCGCCTGCCTCGGCCGGGCGAGACCGTCACCGGCGCATCGTTCGCACGCGTCCCGGGCGGCAAGGGTGCGAACCAGGCGCTCGGAGCAGCCCGCCTCGGCGCGGAGGTCACACTCGTTGCCGCCGTCGGCAACGATCCGTTTGCGGACGAGGCTCTCGCCTCGCTCGTCGCCGCCGGCGTCGAGCTCGACCTGCAGCGCGTCGACGCGCCGACCGGCGTGGCTCTCATCCTCGTGGACGCCGAGGGGGAGAACGAGATCGTGGTCGCTCCGGGAGCGAACCTCCACCTCTCGGGCTTCGAGCTTCCCGAAGCCGATGCCGTCCTGTGTCAGCTCGAGATACCGGACGAGGCCGTGATCGCTGCGTGGGAACAGGCGAGCGGGATGTTCTGCCTGAACGCGGCGCCCGCCCGTCCCGTCCAGGTCGACGCCGATCTCACCGTGGTCAACCGCTACGAGCTGGAGACGCTCGGTCGCCGCGACGGCCTCGTCGCACTGACTCTCGGCGCGGAGGGCGCTGTCCTGCTCGAGGACGGGGAGGAGGTCGCGAAAGCGGCGTCGCCGGACGTCGATGCTGTCGATGGCACGGGAGCCGGCGACGCATTCACGGCGTGCCTCGTCGTCTCGCTCGTCGAGGGTCGCGGCCCCGAGGATGCGCTACGGCGGGCGTGTGTCGCAGGCGCGCTCGCGGCGTCGCGGCTCGGCGCGCAGACCTCGCTCCCGACTGCGGCGGAGGTCGACGCCCTCGCAGGCTAACCCGATCTGGCGTCGAGCTCGGCGACGAGCCTGTTGGGCGCGACGATCCGGTAGCTCTCCTCGACCCAGTCCCGCAGCAAGTCGAGCGCGACACCCGGGGCGCGCAGCGGCAGCGTGACCCACCCCGAGCTGCCGAGCCCGTAGCCGGTCGGCTCTGCGCCTTCGATCGAGAGCGCATGGCCGTGTGACTCGTCGAGCTTGACCGTCGCCCGCCGCGGACCCGAAGCACGCTCCGGCCCGAGGAAGACGAAGACCTTCCCGTTCACCTTGATCGCCGACTCACCCCACGGGAAGTCCTCCGTGGCCTCGGGAAGGGAGAGAGCGAACGCCCGCAGCCGGTCGCGCGTCGTCATGGCCTCGCCACGATAGGGATGCGTGGACATACTTCGCAGCCGTGAAGGGACCCATTCCGATCATCCTCGACTGCGACCCGGGCCACGACGACGCGATCGCGCTTCTCCTCGCCCTCGCGAGCCCGGAGCTCGAGCTGCTCGGCGTCACGACCGTGCACGGGAACCAGACGCTCGAGAAGACGACGGCGAACGCCCTTCGCGTCCTCGAGCTCGCCGGCAGAGCGGACATTCCCGTGGCAGCCGGGACGGCGAGACCGCTCGTCCGGGAGCCGCAAATCGCAGCGCACGTGCACGGGGACAGCGGGCTCGACGGGCCGGCCCTGCCGCCGCCTTCCCACCGGGCGATCGGCCAGCCGGCCGTGGATTTCATCGTCGAGCAGCTCGTCTCCAGCCCGCGACCGGTCACCCTCGTCCCGACGGGCCCCTTGACGAACATCGCGCAGGTGCTCGAGGTGACGGGCGGCGAGAACGTCGACCGCATCGTGCTCATGGGCGGCGCGATCGCCGAGGGCAACGTCACCCCGGCGGCGGAGTTCAACATCTGGGTCGATCCGGAGGCAGCCGACCTCGTCTTTCGCTCCGGTCTCGAGGTGACGATGGTGGCTCTCGACGTGACCCACAAGGCGCTGCTCACGTCGTCCATGGCCGCGGAGCTCCGCGTGCGCGGGCGGATCGGGGAGTTCGTGGCCGACCTCGTCGAGTTCTTCAAGCGCTACCACGAGCAGACGTACGGCTGGGACGGCGCGCCGATCCACGACGCCGTCGCCGTCGCCTGCGTCGTCAGCCCCGGCCTCGTCGAGGTCGTGCACCGCAACGTCGAGGTGGAGCTCGTCTCCGACCTCTGTCTCGGCCGCACCGTGGTCGACCGCTGGCGCCGGACCGACCGCGCGCCCAACGCCCACGTCGCGGTCGACCTCGACGTCGCGGGGTTCTTCGCGCTGCTGTTCGAGCGCATCGGCGCCCTCGATAGCGGCCCGGCATGACCGAGGTGGTGGTGGTGGTGTTCGTCGAGGTCCCCGCCGGGTCACGGAACAAGTACGAGTACGACCCGGCGACCGGAACCGTGATGCTCGACCGGCGGCTCTTCGTCTCGATGACCTACCCGGCGGACTACGGCTTCGTCGAGGGCACGCTCGGTGAGGACGGCGACCCGCTCGACGCGCTCGTGCTGGTGGGTGACCCGACGTTCCCGGGCTGCCGCATCGCGTCACGCGTCGTCGGCGTGTTCCGCATGGCCGACGAAAAGGGCCCGGACGAGAAGATCCTCTGTGTTCCGCTGCGCGACCCCGCCTGGATGCGCGTCAGCGACGTCCACGACATCCCGCCCGAGCTTCGCAACGAGATCGAGCACTTCTTCCAGGTCTACAAGGACCTGGAGAAGGACAAGGCGACGGAGACGCGCGGCTTCGGCAACCGTGCCGAGGCCGAGGAGATCATCGAGGCGGCACGGCAGCGCGTCCAGGCGTGATAGCCCTTGCGCTGATCGCACCCCACGGCGACCCCGCGTTAATCGACGGCTCAACGACCAACGAGGCGATGCACGAGCTCGGGCGGCGCCATCGTGCGATTGCACCTGACGCGACTGTCGTGCTGACCCCGCACAACGTCCACATCGACGGCGCATTCGGAGTGATCACCGCCTCGGCGGTTGCCGGCCGCCTGGACGAGCCAGACGTCGCGATTGCAAGAGCAGTCGACCAAGACCTCGGCGCTGCGGCTCTCGGCTCGTTGCACGAAGCCGGACTGCCTGCCGCCGGCGTCAGCTACGGCTCGAACGATCCGGCGCTCGCGGAGATGCCGCTCGACTGGGGTGCGGTCATACCGCTCTGGTTCCTCGGCGGCGACGAGCCGGTGGTCGTGGTCGTGCCGGCGCGCGATGTTCCACTTGCCGATCACGTCCGGGCGGGCGAGGCGCTCGCCGCAGCCTGTGCGGGACGGCGGGTGACGCTCGTCGCCAGCGCGGATCACGCACACCGACACGATGCGGACGGGCCGTTCGGGTTCCACGCAGCGGCAGAGGAGTACGACCGCCGGATCGTCGACCTGATACGCGTCAACCGCCTCGCGGACGTCCTCGGGCTCGAGAAGCTCGCCGACGACGCCTACGCCGACAGCCTGTGGCAGCTGGCGATGCTGGCCGGCGCGATCGGATCGTCCTACGAGGCGGAGCTTCTCTCGTACGAAGCGCCGACGTACTTCGGCATGGCGTGTGCCGCCTACTCGCAGGGCTCGGAAGACGACCGGTAGGCGATGATCTCGGCGTTCTCGAGCGTGACGAGGCCCTCCGTCACCATCTCGTCGAGCAGGGGGAAGATGCGCTCGATCCGCTCGGCGGTATCGGCGATCTTAGACGATGCGGACTCCCGGACGGTCGGAGGAGCGAGGTCCGGAGCGTCGAAACGCGCTTCATGACTGCCCGTGCCCGCAGGGCGAAGAAGCGACCCCTGAGGCCGCGTACACCAGCGCGCGTGAAGAAGCGCACGCGCCGGACCCGATCGCACCACCATCCCGAGCTCTGGGGGCTCGGGATGGTTGCGGTCGGCCTCGTACTCGCGACCGTGGTCGACCTCGGCTGGGACGGTGGCGTGGTGGGCGGCAAGATCGCGGACGGCCTGCGGTCAGGCGTCGGCGATGCTGCATACGTCGTTCCATTTGCACTCGTCGGTGTCGGCGGCCTGATGCTGGTCCGGAGCGCGCTCGTCGATTTCCGCCCATTCCAGACAGGGCTGGGGATCGCCTCGCTCGGCCTGCTGGTGGCGCTGGGATCGGACGCGGGCGGTTTCCTCGGCCGCGTCCTCGGAGGGGGCCTCGCGCACCTCATCGGCGGCACCGGCTCGATCATTCTCGGCAGCGCGCTGCTGCTTGCAGGGGCGCTTCTCATCACCGGGGCCTCGGCGGGCGCCTTACTTCGCCGCTCTGGCCACGTCGTCAAGCTCGCCGGGATCGCTGCCCGCAAGTCGCTCGAGGTGTTCGAGGACGCGGATGGGTCGCGCGAGCTGGAGCGAGAGCGCCGCCGCCGGCGGCCCGAGCCGGAGGTCGAGCTTCCACCCGGGCTCGAGCCGGTGCGCCGGCTCATCGACGGCGCCCGCGCGTATCCCGACGTCGTCGGCGACCGATCGAGCTCAGCCGAGCCGCCGTCGCTCGTCGACCTCCACACGGATCCCGAGGAGCAGACCGACGAGACGCTCCCGTTCGAGTCGTCGACCAATGCCGAGTACCGCCTGCCCGACCGGTCGATCCTGAAGACGTCGCCGCCCGGGAACAAGGGACAGGAGGAGACGAGCGCGCGCACGGCCGACCTGCTCGTGCAGACGCTCGCGCATTTCGGGGTCGACGCGACGATCGTGGGTCAGATCGCCGGACCGCGCGTCGTGCGCTACGAGCTGCAGCTGGCGCCGGGCACCAAGGTGTCGAAGGTCGCCGCTCTCAAGGACGATCTCTCCTATGCGCTCGCGACGACGGAGATCCGGATCCTCGCGCCGATCCCCGGCAAACAGGCGGTCGGGGTCGAGATCCCAAACCTTGCGCCCAAGCTCGTCACGCTCGGCGACATCTTCGACGACCTGCCCGGCGCCGCAAGTCCGCTCGCGGTGTGGCTCGGCAAGGACATCTCCGGCAGCGCCGTCTGGACCGATCTCGCCCGGATGCCGCACCTCCTGATCGCGGGCACCACCGGCTCCGGCAAGTCGGGCTGCATCAACACCCTCCTCACGTCGATTCTGCTGCGCGCGACCCCCGACGAGGTTCGGCTCATCCTCATCGACCCGAAGCGCATCGAGCTCGGCTACTACGAGTCGATCCCGCACCTCCTGACGCCGGTCGTCTCGAGCCCGAAGGAGGCGTCGGCCGTGCTCCAGAACGTCGTCGCCGAGATGGAGAAGCGCTACGAGCGATTGTCGATCGCGCGGGCAAGGAGCTTGCCCGAGGCGAACCGGGCGTTCCGCCAGCGTGGGGAGGACCCGCTGCCATACCTGCTCGTCGTCATCGACGAGCTCGCAGACCTGATGATGATCTCGCCCCAGGCGGTCGAGGATGCGGTGATCCGGCTGGCCCAGAAGTCGCGCGCAGTCGGCATCCACCTCGTTCTCGCCACGCAGCGACCCTCCGTTGACGTGATCACGGGCATGATCAAGGCCAACGTGCCGTCGCGCGTCGCGTTCGCCGTGTCCAGCCAGACGGACTCGCGGGTGATCCTGGACACGGCCGGCGCCGAGAGCCTGCTCGGCCAGGGCGACATGCTCTTCAAGCCGCTCGGTACATCGCGCCTGCAGCGCGTCCAGGGGGCCTACGTCAGCGAGGAGGAGATCGCGCTGGTCGTCGAGCAGTGTCGCTCGCAACGGGGCCAGGAGCTCGACGAGACCCTCCTCGAGGCGCCGGAGGGCGCGTTCGAGGATGAGTCGGACGACGGCGGCGAGTTCGACCCGGACGAAGATCCGCTGCTCGACCGGGCGATCGAGATCGTCGTCCAGACCCAGACCGCCTCCGTGTCGCTGATCCAGCGACGCCTCCGGGTGGGGTACACGCGCGCCGGCCGGCTGATCGACATGCTCGAGCGGCGCGGCATCATCTCCGGGTACGAGGGATCCAAGCCGCGCCGCGTGCTGATCGAGGAAGCCGACCTCCAGCGCGTGCTCACAGGCTGACGACTCGCGGCGCATTTAGCGCGCCGAAATGTATGCGGCCCCTTCCTCGACTTTGGGCACAACATCGGGATGAATCCCCCGTCGAATAGATGGGAACAAACCCTGAAGGAGGGCACGTGAAAGATCGCAAGCTCATGATCGGAGCCGTGGTGACGCTCGCGGCTCTGGTTGCCCTGGCCGTCGCCGCAACGGGCTCGGCCAGGACCGGCGCGACGAAAGCGTCCGTGACGGTCGCGCTCGTCAGCGACATCGGCAAGTTCAACGACCGCTCGTTCAACCAGTTTCAGCTCGAAGGGCTGAACCGGGCAAAGGCGAAGCTCGGGATCACCGCGCTGCCGCTGCAGTCGAACTCGGTCAGCGACTACCTCCCGAACCTGACGTCGGCTATCCGGAAGCATGCAAACGTCGTCATCTCGGCCGGCTTCCTGCTCGCAAATGCGACGGCGACGGTGGCGAAGAAGTTCCCCAACACCCACTTCGCGATCACCGACTACCCGGTGGAAATCCCGCCGTTCGCGACCAAAAAGGGCAAGGTGCTCTTCAAGAACGTCGAGGGTCTGACCTACAACGCGAACGAGGGTGGGTGTCTTGCGGGCGTTCTCGCCGCATTGCAGGCGAAGAAGGACGGTGCCAAGGCGATCGGCGCGGTCGGCGGGCTCAAGATTCCGCCGGTGGACATCTGGATCGCGGGCTACAAGTTCTGCGCGCGGAAGGCCGTGCCGGGCACGAAGGTCCTCGTCGGCTATTCGCAGGACTTTGTCGCGGCGGACAAATGCAAGACCGTGGCAGAGAACCTGATCTCCCAGGGTGCGGACGTTCTGTTCCAGGTGGCAGGCGGCTGTGGACTCGGCACCCTCAAGGCGGCCGATGAGGCCGGCAAGTGGGGAATCGGCGTCGACAAGGATCAGTACAAGGACGCCAAGCGCGTTCTCACGAGTGCGTTCAAGCGGGTCGACGCGGGCGTCTTCGCGATCGCCCAGCAGGAGAAGACGGGCGCGTTCGCAGGCGGGAAGGACACGAACTTCAACCTGTCGAACGGCGGCATCGGTCTCGGCAGGATCAACCCCGCGGTGCCGAAGTCGTCCATCGCGATGGCCAACAAGTTCAAGGCTCAGATCATCGCCGGGAAGCTCAAGGTCCCGACGGCGCTCTAACCGCAAGTCGGCATGTCGTGCGAAGGGCGAACCAGACGGTTCGCCCTTCGTCGTCTCGGCGTTAGGATCGCTCGACCGTGACAGAACCCCTCGTCCTCGAGCTTCGCGGGATCACGAAGGCGTTCCCGGGCATCGTCGCCAACGACCACGTCGACTTCGAGCTCGCGCGCGGGGAGGTGCACGCCCTGCTCGGCGAGAACGGTGCCGGCAAGTCGACCCTGATGAACATCCTGTACGGCCTCTACAAGGCCGACTCGGGGGAGATACGCCTCAACGGCCGGCCCGTCTCCTTCGCGTCCGCGAAGGACGCCATCGAGAACGGAATCGGGATGGTGCATCAGCACTTCATGCTGATCCCGGTGATGACGGTCGCCGAGAACATCGTGCTCGGCACCGAGCCCGTGCGCGAGGGCGTGCTGCTGGACGAGCGCGGGGCAGAACGGCGGGTCCGCGAGCTGTCCGAGCAGTTCGGGCTCGCCGTCGACCCGGGCGCCCTCGTGTCCTCCATCACCGTGGGACAGCAGCAGCGCGTGGAGATCCTGAAAGCGCTGTACCGCGGCGCCGACGTCCTCATCCTGGACGAGCCGACGGCCGTGCTGACGCCGCAGGAGTCGATCGAGCTCTTCGGGATCATCAAGAGCCTGAGGGCCGACGGGAAGTCGATCATCTTCATCTCGCACAAGCTGAACGAAGTGCTCGAGATCGCCGACCGCATCACCGTGCTGCGGCGCGGGAAGAAGATCGAGACGGTGCCGCGCGAGGGAGCGACGGAGGAGTCGCTGGCACGGGCGATGGTGGGCCGTGACGTGCTGCTCCGCGTCGAGAAGTCGCCCGCCGATCCGGGCGCGGCGCTGCTCGACGTCGCCGATCTCCATGTCTTCGACGACCGCGGCATCGAGAAGGTCAAGGGCGTCACGTTCTCCGTGCACGCGGGCGAGATCGTCGGGATCGCCGGCGTGGACGGCAACGGCCAGACCGAACTGATCGACGCGATCACCGGGCTACGGCGCTTCGCACAGGGAACCGTCAAGGTCGCGGGCCACGAGTTTCGCCATGCCGGCGCCCGCGAGATGCTCGATGCCGGCGTCGGGCACATCCCGGAGGACCGGCAGCGGCGCGGCCTCGTTCTCGAGTTCTCGATCGCCGAGAACATCGCGCTCCACGACTACGCCGAGCCGCCCGACGCGAAGTGGGGATGGCTGTTTCCGAAGCGGCTGATCGACCGCGCACGGATCCTGATCGAGGAGTTCGACGTCCGCGGCGGCGGGCCGCTGACCCGGGCAGGCGGGCTCTCGGGCGGTAATCAGCAGAAGGTCGTCGCCGCCCGTGAGATCGCCCGCGACCCGAAGGTGCTGATCGCGGCACAGCCCACCCGGGGTCTCGACGTCGGTGCGATCGAGTACCTCCACCGCCGCCTGGTCGAGGAGCGCGAGGAAGGCCGCGCCATCCTCCTCGTCTCTCTCGAGCTGGATGAGATCCTCTCGCTGTCCGATCGCATCTTCGTCCTGTACGAGGGCGAGATCGTCGGTGAGCACACGTCCGACGTATCCGAGGACGAGATCGGGCTGGAGATGCTGGGCGGCGGCCGCAGAGAGGTCGCATGAGCTCGGTGCCGCCGCCGAAGCCGGATGTGCCGACGCCGGAGCAGGCTGCGGCCACAGGCACGGTGGCAACCAGAATCGCCGTCCGTCAGCGCGCCGGCGGGATAGTCGTGCCGGTGATCACGGCGCTGATCGCCTTTCTCATCGGCGGGGTAGTGGTGCTGGCGACCGGGCACAACCCGCTCCTCGCCTACCGCGACATCTTCAACGGTGCCGGCCTGAACTGGATCTTCCACCCGACCACCGACACGGCCTCCAACTCCGCGTACAACCTCTCGCAGACGCTGCTCCAGACGACCACGCTGATGCTGACGGGCCTCGCAGTCGCGTTCGCGTTCCGCTGCGGGATGTTCAACATCGGCGGGCAGGGCCAGTACTTCGTCGGCCTCTACGTCGCCAACTGGATCGGGCATGACTTCGCGGGGATGGCGACGCTGCCGCACATCCTGCTCGGAATCGGCGCCGCGACCCTCGGAGGTGCGATCTGGGCCGGCATCGCGGGCTTCCTGAAGGCGACCGTCGGCGCCCACGAGGTGATCTCGACGATCATGCTCAACTGGATCGCGATCTGGGTCGGGACATACCTCTTCGGAGACGGCGGCCTGCTCCAGAACAGCGCCAACAAGACCCTCCCCATCTCGAACGACATCGCCGACAGCGCCAAGCTGCCCGTCTTCTGGGGCGACAAGGACCTGCAGGGGCTGCACGTCGGCTTCTTCGTCGCGCTGGCGGCGCTTGTCGTCTTCTGGCTCCTGCTCAACCGCACCACGCTGGGGTACGAGGTTCGCGCGGTCGGCTTCAACCCGGAGGCCGCCGCCTACGGCGGCATCAGCGTGAAGCGGAACCTCATCCGCGCGATGGCCATCTCGGGCGCGTTCGCGGGCCTGGCGGGGGGCCTCGACATGCTCGGCTACCTCTATCGCTTCGGCGTCTCCGACATCCCGACGTCGACCGTCGGCTTCCTCGGCATCGCCGTCGCGCTCCTCGGACGGAACAGCGCTGTCGGCGTCGGGCTCGGCGCCCTGCTGTTCGGCGGCCTCCTGTTCGGGACCACGCACGGGTTGACGTCCACCGTCATCCAGCCGGAGCTGGCCGGAAACCTGACCTACATGATCCAGGGGCTGGTCGTCCTCTTCGTCGGCGCCGATGTCCTCATCCTCTACGTCTGGAACACGCGCCGGAAGCTGAGGCGGAAGGGCGTGGCGGCATGAGCGCTCTCGCGGAACGACTGCCGCCGCTCGAGGTGCTGCGTGGACCGAAGGCCTTCGGCGTCGCCGGGATCACGCTCGGCGTGTTCGCCACGTTCCTGGCCATTCCGCCCATCGAGGCCCGCTCTGTGGTCTGGCCGATCCTCGTCGGGATCGTCGCCGCCTCGTTCGGGCTCTGGACGGCGACGCGCGGCCTGCGGCGGCTCGGCTGGGGTGCCGTGGCGGCCGGCCTGATCGGCATCGGTCTGGGCATCCTCGCCACGCGCTCGAGCAGCGGCAACCT
>Ga0066710_100000246_pt1 | contig 29490 bp, 27 predicted proteins | sample GraSoiAngelo_159_FD_79666 | JGI IMG/M metagenome (GOLD analysis project Ga0066710, IMG submission 79666) | Grasslands soil microbial communities from the Angelo Coastal Reserve, California, USA - 14_1009_16_40cm | ecosystem: Environmental > Terrestrial > Soil > Grasslands | place: USA... | reverse complement strand
CCGGTCGACTGGAACACTGGCTTCCGTCCGTGGTGTCGCCGGAAAGGAACGACCGATGCACCTCGCCAGGATTGTCGCCGTGGGCGTGTCCGCGGCGCTCGCCCTCCCGGCGGCCCCCGCGCACGCCGCCGCCGCCCTGCCCGGGTACGACCACATCGTCGTGGTCGTCGAGGAGAACCACGCGTTCGGCAAGGTGATCGGCAACGCCCGCGCGCCGTACCTCAGCTCGCTCGCCGCGGCCGGCGCCACGATGTCCCGGTCGTTCGCGGTGACCCATCCGAGCGAACCGAACTATCTCGCGCTGTTCTCCGGTTCCACGCAAGGGGTGGCCGACGACTCCTGCCCGCACACCTTCAGCACCGAGAACCTCGGCCACCAACTCCTCGCCGCGGGCGCGAGCTTCGCCGGATACTCGGAGAGCATGCCGTCGGTCGGGTACCCCGGCTGCACGGCGGGGCGGTACGCCCGCAAGCACAACCCCTGGGTGAACTTCCCGTCCGTACCGTCGAGCAGCAACCTGCGGTTCGCCGACTTCCCGCCCGACCCAGCCCGGCTGCCGTCGGTCGCCTTCGTGGTACCGGACCTCTGCCACGACATGCACGACTGCAACGTGCCGACCGGCGACGCCTGGCTGCGGGACCACCTCGGCGGGTACGCCGACTGGGCGCGGACCCACAACAGCCTGCTCGTGGTGACGTTCGACGAGGACGACCACAGCGCCGGCAACCAGATCCCCACGCTGTTCTACGGCGCGCACGTGGCAACCGGAAGCTACCCCGAACCCGTCACCCACTACACCGTCCTGCGCACCCTGCAGGCCCTGCGCGGCCTGCCGTGTACCGCGAACTCGTGCGACGCCACCGCGCTCACCGACATCTGGAACTGAGGCGGCCGACATCCGGAACTGAGGTGCCCCGTCGCCTTCTCCACCCGGCCCCGACCCGCCTCCCGCGCTACAGTCGGGTGATCTTTGTCGGCGTGCGGGAAGGCGGTCGTGAACACCGAATCGGTCGTTCTGCGGGTGGTCCTCGCGATCGCGCTCATCGTGGCGCTGGCCCACCTGCTCGGCCAGCTTGCGCGGCGGCTCGGCCAGCCGGCCGTCATCGGTCAGGTGTTCGCCGGCATCGCGCTCGGCCCGAGCCTGCTCGGGCGGTTGCCCGGACACCTGACCGGCACGCTGTTTCCCCAGCAGATCCTGCCGTACCTGACAGTTGTCGCGCAGCTCGCGCTGATCCTGTTCCTGTTCTCGGTCGGCTACGAGCTGGAGCGCGGGGTGCTGCGCCGCCGGCCGCACGCGGTACCGTTCGTCGCCGCCGCCGGCTTCGTCACGCCGATGCTGCTCGGCGCCGGGTCGACCGTGCTGCTCGCGAAGTGGTACGCGGGCACGGGTACCACGCACGCGCCGCACAGCGCCTTCGTGCTGTTCGTCGCCGTGGCGCTGTCCATCACCGCGGTACCGGTGCTGGCCGCCATCATCAGCGAACGCAACCTCGGCGGCACCGTGGCCGGCGTGGTCGCGCTGACCGCCGCGGGTACCATCGACGCGCTCGGCTGGCTGGCGCTGGCCGGTGCGCTCCTCGAAGTCAACGCCGGAGTACACCGGCCCTGGCCGCTCACCGTCGCGCTGCTGCTCGGGTACCTCGCGGTGCTGCTGCTCCTGGTGCGGCCGGCGTTACGGTACTGGCTGCGCCGGCCCGGTACCGTGCGGTCGGCGCCGCCGGTCGCGGCCGCCTTCGCGATGGCGTCCGCCTGGGTCACCGGTAGCCTGGGCCTGCACGTCATCTTCGGCGCGTTCCTCGCCGGCCTGCTGATGCCCCGGCTGTCCGGTGGCGAGCCCGACCGCGAGGTACTGGCGACGATGGACAAGGCCGGCCGGGTACTGCTTCCGGTCTTCTTCGTGGTGGCCGGCCTGTCCACCGACATCGGCGCGCTGCACGCCTCGGACCTCGCGTTGTTCGGTGTCGTCTGTGTACTGGCAACCGCCGGCAAGCTCGGCGCGGGACTGCTCGCCGCCCGGGCCGGGGGCCTGTCCTGGGCCGACTCGTCGGTGGTGGGTGTCCTGCTCAACACGCGCGGTCTGACCGAACTCGTCGCACTCGACGTCGGCCTGCGCGCCGGTCTCATCACCGGCCGGCTCTACACGGTGTTCGTGTTGATGGCTCTGGTCACCACGGCCGCGACCGGTCCCCTGCTGACTCTCGTATCGCGCCGCACCGCAAAGGTACCGGCCGAACCGCCAGGGCTGGACGTCGGCACGGCTGGCTTACTCGAAACGCTGTGACGCTAATTGTCCTCGTCCTGGGCCGCCGCCCAGGCGGCGATCTCGGAGCGCGAGGCGAAGTCGAGCTTGCTGAGCAGGTGGTCGATGTGCGACTCGGCGGTGCGCTCGGAGATGCTAAGCCGCGCCGCGATCTGCCGGTTGGACAGGCCCTCGGCGACCAGTCGCGCGACCTGCCGCTCCCGCGGGGTCACCCGCGGGCCCGATGGCTGCCGGCTCGGCTTCGGCGTCTCACCGAGCGCGTATGCGACGACCTCGTCAACCGGCATGTGCACGCCGCGCTGGAACGCGTGGGCGAACGCGCGCTGGCCGAGCGCCTCGCGGGTGCGTTCCTCGGCCTCGCGTGAAGGATCGGCAAACAACTCCGGCGGCGCCGACGCCGCCACCGAGACCTCGTACAGCCGACGAACCTCTCGCACCGCGCCGAGCAGGGTCGCCGCCCGCCCATACTGCCCGGCGGCCTCGGTCGCCCAGGCCAGCAGTTCGAGTGTGGGTAACAGCGACAGCGGGAGCGGTCCGCGCCGGCGCAGCCGCAGCGCCGCGCGCGCGTGTTCAACAGCCAGGTCTGGTTCGCCACCCATCCAGGCCACCCGGGCGAGGTTGTTCACCGCGTGGCACTGCACCCACCGCTCTCCACAGGCGCGGCAGATCGCTATCGCCCGCTCGCTCGCGGCGATCGCGGCGGCGGCGTCGTTGCGGAACATCTGCGCCGACGCCGTAGCACAGTACGCTATGGCTGCCCCGGCCCCGCCACTGTCGCCCGCCTCCTCGAACAACCGCAGCGTCTCGTCACCGAGTGCCACCGCCCGCTCGTGGTCGGACACGAGCATCGCCATGCTCTGCTGGCGTCCGACGATCCACGCTTCGAGGCGGCGCTCATCGAACTCGGCGGCCATGGCCCGTGCCCTGGCCAGGATATCGGCGGCGCGTCCGTAATCGGTGCGGCGGACCGCGACATACCCGTCGACCCACAGCGCTTTGGCGCGCAGGGCGCTCGGCTCGGGGTCGAGGGTGAGGGCACGGTCGAGCCAGTACGCCGCTTCGGTGAGCGGGCCGGAGTTCGCCCAGTAGAACCAGAGGGAAGTGGCCAGCCGCACCCCGGTACGCACGTCGCCCGCGTCGGCGAAGCAGAAGTCGAGAGCGGCGCGGAGGTTCGCATGCTCCGCGTGCATCCGTCCGAGCCAGGACAACTCTTGCGGGCCGAACCACTCCCGCTCGCCATGCTCGGCGAGGGCAAGGTACCAGTCCGCGTGCCGGCGGCGCTGTCTCGTCTCGGCGCCGGATTCGCGCAGCCGGCGCTGGCCGTATTCGCGGAGTGTCTCCAGCAGCCGGAACCGGACCTGCCCGTCCTCCTCGCGGACCTGCACGATGGACTTGGCCACAAGCCCGTCGAGGATGCCGACCATCGCCTCGCGGTCCACGTCGCCGCCGGCGCAGATGCCCTCCGCGGCGTCCAGCGCGAAGCTGCCGGCGAACACCGACAGGCGCGCCCACACCATCTGCTCCGGTGGCGTGCACAGATCGAAGCTCCATTCCACGGCCGCGCGGAGGGTGCGCAGGTGCGGCGTGGCGTGGCGGCGGCTGGTGTCCAGGACGGCGAACCGGTCGTCCAACCGGCGCAGGATCTGTTCGAGGGAGAGCGTCCGCAGCCGGATCGCGGCCAGCTCGATGGCCAGCGGCAGCCCGTCCAGCCGCCGGCAGACCGCCGTCACCGCGTCCTCGTTCTCGCCGGTGAGGGCGAAGGTCGGCACGGCCGCTCCCGCGCGTTCGGCGAAGAGGGCCACCGCCGAGAACGTTGTCCGGCCACGCGGCACCCGAGAATCCGGCACCGCCAGCGGAGGTACCCGGAAAACGTGTTCGCCGGCCGTCGCGAGGACTTCCCGGCTGGTGACAAGGACCCGTGCCGTGTCGATCTCGCGCAGCAGGACGTTCGTCAGCTCCGCGCAGGCGTCCACCAGGTGCTCGCAGTTGTCCAGCACGAGCAGCGCCTGCCTGGTGCGGAAGAACTCGATCAGCAGGTCCAACGGCGGTCGACCGAGCGGGTCGTGAACGCCCAACGCCTGCACGACCGCGAGGGACACCAGCGTGGGGTCGCTGATCTCAGCCAGTTCGACCAGCCAGGCGCCGTCGCGGAGGTCGCGCCCGACGCCGGCCGCGGCACGCAGCGCGAGCCGGGTCTTGCCGACGCCCGCCGCGCCGGTCAGGGTCACCAACCGGGCGTCGACGAGCAGGCGCCGGACCTCGATCACTTCGGTGCGGCGGTCGACGAAGCTGGTGATCTCGGCGGGCAAGTTGCCAACCTGCCGTGACCGAGCTTTCGGCACGAGATTAAGGTACGGATCCGGCGCACCGCCGGCAAGCGGCCTCGGCAAGGCGGGCTGACCACCTTGTGCCGCAACGGAAGCAGCCGCACGAAGCGGGCAGGGGTTCGGGTAGGGCGGCGATGGTGGACAACATCCCGGCTTACTCGAAACGCCTTGACGTGCTGCAAGACCTAGATCACGCCCTGCGCCAGCTCGGCAAGGCATCATGATATCGACTTCGCTGTCCTCGCTGTGCAGGCGATACGAATGCTGCTCCCGTAGCAGGCCCTACTCGCGTGCCGCCCCTTCAGGCCAAATAACCTCAACCGGCAGTCCGCGCTCGCGCGCCGCGCTGACTACCGAGGCCGTACTCCCCTGGTCTACACCTGGTTGTCCATCCCACACGGCAAATAGCCGGTCAGACGACAACAGCAGTTCGTTGGCAGCCGCGTACGCCTCGCGGTTAGCTTGCTCGAACGGCAAGACATGCACCTTGGCCGCTCGCTGCATCAGCTCATCAAACTGCGGGACGTGGTCGGGCTTAACCTTCTGCTCGCGATAGTGTTGGCTCGGCAGCACTACTTCCAGCGTGCCGCCACTATCCAGCATGGCTTGGGCAAAAATGGAATCAGCGCCACGAGCGATGCAGCTCATGCCAATCAGGTCGTCACCCGCATGCGGCGCTAGTGCATTGATAATCGCTTCCTGGACCAAGGGCATGCTGGCAGCGGTCAGGTTCATGTGTCCAGTGACGGCGATACGTGGCACGGTTGTCCTTTCCAGGCGGTCAGCGGGCAATGGGCGGGGTGGTTACGAGAGAGCGGACCCGGTCGCGTAACTCAGCAATCGCGGGGACGGTTGCATGAGCCGTGCTGTGCTGGTACAGCTCGACCAGCTTGACCCGTACTCTGTCAGAGCGGGTTTGCTCGATAATGGCTGCGGCCTCGTGGCCCAGGCGAGCAGCTTCTTCCAGCTCGCCTTGGATCAGGCGGGCTTCCGCCATGCCGATGTGGTCAAGCGCCGCGCTCCGTAGGTGACCTGGCTCGCGTTCTTGGATGGCTCGCCCGATGTACATGGCTGTTTCGTCGGCTAGCTCGGGTTGCTCATGCGCCAGGTCGAGCAACCGGCCACCGGTCGTACCGGCCAACTCCGCCGCGTCGAAGTAGTGAATCCAGTGCGGGTCATCGTCGGGCTGAGCGTCGGCCAAAGTGTCTTCGGCCTTGGCCGTCGCTCGACGGAACGCGGACAAGCGGCCCTGCTTGGCATAGCCCCAGGCTTCGCGAGTGTGCAGCATGGCGCGAACCGTGGGCGTGGCAACCTCGGCCGCGCTGTCCTGCGCCACACGGACAAGTTCCAGGGCGTCGCTGGTGTGACCGAGGTACAGCAGTTGACGCGCCATGCCAGCCGTGACGTTGGCGGCAAAGGCAAGATCGCGGGCCGGTTTCGCCGCACGCAAGGCCAAAACGTAATAGCGCTGCGCCAGCAACTGGTCGCCGGAATCCCAGGACATAATGGCGGCGGTCTCGGCGAGCTGGGCCATTGCGCCGAACAAGCGCCGACGAATCTCTGGCGGGTACGTATCGCGCAACAGATCGGCAACCTCGTTAAGCTGACCGATAACCGCCTTGCGTCGCAGGCCGCCACCGAATTGGTCATCCCACTCACGGAACAATTGCGCCGCGTGCTCGATCTGACCCAGTTCCTGGTAACCAATGCCGCCCGGCCGGGATGGTCGCGTCGGCTCGGCAGGCGCGGCGAGCCAGCGTTCTAAGGGTTCGAGTAAGGCACTACCGAAGACGACGCCAGCGACAGCCCGCGCTGCCTGGCGTCGATCCACGGTCAGATCCTTTCTCGTAAACTGGCTGACTATCTCAATGGTATCCGCTGGTGCCCACGGGAGCGCCGGGTCAAACGGATCGCTGCCAACAACGCCATTCGGTGATGCGGCCAGCGCTACCGCCTGACCATTCTCTGGCAAGGTAAACCAGAGCAGCTTCGACGGTATCCGTAGCGTGCGCGCCCAATAGATCAGGCGGTCGAGATGGACTACCGGCGCACCTTTTTCAATGCGGCTGAGTTGTCCCTGGGTCACGCCCAACCACTGCGCGACAATGGCTTGCGGCAGCGCCTGGCGGCCGTGGAACGGGTGGCAGCGGTACGCCCGTATGACGCGGCCCATATGCCGAGCAGCGAACGCCTCCTTGATTGTCGAGTGCTCCCAGAATTCGGCGGGCACGTCGAGTGGTGCGGCGAAACGATCCCGGCTGACCACCTGGCAGGAAGCGCAGTAACCAGCGGTGTTGTCGCGCGCCAAGCGCGTCTGGCACCGATGGCAGCGACGCTCGCGGTGGGCAGTCATTCGGTTCCGCCTGCAAGAAAGTAGAGCAACCGAGGGTCGATCAAGTCTAAGCCGGACAGCGCATGAGGGAAGCGGCTATGTATCGCGCACATGTCGATCATGCGCCGTAGGTCTGCTCACCGCTTGTGGCCATTCGGCAACCTCGTGGCACGGCACCGGGACGGGTGCAGCAGACCGTCGAAGCGCGTGGGTTGGCAAGGTCGCCTTCGGCATGAACGCCGGCTCGTCTCGGTGCCCCCTACGGCCCCGGTCGGGCGCGATTCGATCTCCGTCCGGCCGGGTGCATTCGTTGCTGGGCAACGTAGTGAGGGAGCTTCACCGTGGAAGCGCCGAACGTGATCGTGGTCAGTCGTAGTGCCGAGGGCTGGCAGGCTGTGGTGGCTGGGCGTGGGCTCGTGCGGGCGCGCAGCTTGCAAGCGCTCGACCGGCGCATACAGGCGCACGTTGAAGGCAAGCCAGTGAGCTACCACTTCCGTACCGGCAATGAGGAACTTGACCGACTGGTGCGGCGACTGCGGATTACCAAGGCGGCGGCACGGCGGTACGAGGACAAAGCACGTCGGCTGGTCGACCAAGTCGTGCTGCTGCAATCTGGGTTATCGCAGCGGGATGTGAGCGTACTGGTGGAGTTGTCGCACCAGCGGGTGTACCAGCTCAGAGCACGGCAGCGTGGATTGCTCGAAGGCCCGAATGCCGAAGGCCAGCCATGAGCAGGAGTGGCACCGTCTACTACGCCAGTACCGCCCTCGATGAGCTGGAGCGGGCACAGTCCCAGCTGGACGCGCACATTGGCAGTGATACGGGTGGCCGGTGCCCGACGTGCGGCGAGGAGGTGCCCTGTGCTGCAAGGGAAAAGGCGGTCATGGTGGGCACGGCTGGGTTCGAACCAGCGACCCCTCGCTTGTAAGGCGAGTGCTCTTCCACTGAGCTACGCGCCCCGATCAACGGGTACCGGCCATGGTACCGGTTCATCCGGCCAGGGCCGCCACCGCCTTGCGCCAGCCGTCCTGGTCGCGGCGCTCCCCCGGCGAGATCATCTCGGCGAACCGGACCACGCCGTCCTTGTCGATGAGGAAGGTGCCCCGGTTGGCGAACCCGCGCTCGGCGTTGAACACGCCGTACGCCTGCGCGACCGCGCCGTGCGGCCAGAAGTCGGCCAGCAGCGGGAACCGGTACCCTTCCCGGTCGGCCCAGACCTTGTGGCTGTACGGGCTGTCGACGCTCACGGTCAATAGCTGGACGTTGTCGTTGACGAAGTCGTTCAGGCTGTCCCGCACCTGGCAGAGCTCACCCTGGCAGGTACCGGTGAAGGCGAGCGGATAGAAGACCAGCAGCACGGCGCGGCGGCCGCGGAAGTCGGACAGCCGGACGTCCTGGTTGTTCTGGTCCTTGAGGATGAAGTCCGGGGCGGTCTCGCCGACGGCGATGGACATGAATGCTCCTCGTAGTTGACCGGTCTCAACTACGAGGATGCCATTCCGGAATGTCAGCGCTTGGACCGGGCGGCCCGCGGAGCCACCAGGCGGGCTGCGCTCCAATCCTTGCCGGCGCTGATGATCGAGGTCTGCTGGAGCCCGGCGGTGGGCGCCGACTCGGTGATCTCGCTCGGCTCGACGTGGCCGGACCGGCCGGCCTTGGGCGTCAAGAGCCAGACGGCGCCGTTGTCAGCCAGCGGGGCGATCGCGTCGACGAGCGTGTCGACCAGATCCCCGTCGCCGTCCCGCCACCACAGCAGGACCACGTCGACCACCTCGTCGGTGTCCTCGTCGACCAGCTCCCCACACCGGTCGATCAGCGCGTCGCGGAGATCCTCGTCGACGTCGTCGTCGTACCCCATCTCCATTACGACCATCCCCGGCTCGATGCCGAACCGGTCCGCCAGGCTCCGTACGCCGTCGGCGGCCTGACCAGCGGTCGCGCTCACTGTCGCGTGCCTCCTCAACTCGTCTCCGGCGCCAGGTCAACGCCGATAGCGCGTAGTCCACACAGTCCGGGCGCCGCGCGCAAGTGGCGCACCGGACACAACGCAAAAGATACGGCCTCGACGGGCGCTCAGCGCTCCAAGAGCGAACGCGCGCCCTGAATGATCGAATCCTCGCTGACCAGCACGTGTGCGGCAGCGGGGCCGAGCGGAATGAAGGAGTCGACCGAGGCGACCCGGCGGGCCACGCCGACGTACCCGCCGTCGACCAGCGCCGCCAGTACCCCCTCGCCGACCCCGCCGGACCTGCGGGTCTCGTCCACGACCAGGACCCGGCCGGTGGCCGAGGACTCGCGGATGATGTCGGCGACCGGCAGCGGTGCCAGCCAGCGCAGGTCCACGACCCGACAGCCGACCCCGGCCTCGGCCAGGCGGGCGGCCACCCGCAGCGACATCCGTACCCCGTTGCCGAACGTGATGATGGTCAGCTCCTCGCCGGATCCGAGCACGTCGACGCGGGCGCGGCCGATCGGCACGTGCGCGTCGCCCCACCCGCCCGGCGCCGCATAGGGAACGGCCCACTGCCCGTCGCCGTCGGCGTGCAGGTCGCGGGTGTGGTACAGGGCGATCGGTTCGAGGAACACCGACACGGTACCGTCGACGACCGCGGCGGCCAGGCACGTGCGCAGCAGCGCCGCGCCGTCGTCCGGCCGGGCCGGGCAGGCGACCACCAGGCCGGGGATGTCGCGCAGCACCCCGACCGCGTTGTCGTTGTGGAAGTGCCCGCCGAAGCCCTCCTGGTAGGCCAGGCCCGCGACGCGGACGACCATCGGGTTGCGGTACTGCCCGCGGGAGAAGAACGACATCGTGGCCGCCTCACCGCGCAGCTGGTCCTCGGCGTTGTGCAGGTAGGCGAGGTACTGGATCTCCGGGATCGGCAGCATCCCGCCCAGCCCCGCGCCGAGCCCGAAGCCGAGCACCGAGGTCTCGTCGAGCAACGTGTCGAAGACCCGGCCGGCGCCGAAGCGCTCGCGCAGGCCCTTGGTCACGCCGTACACCCCGCCCTTGACCGCCACGTCCTCGCCGCAGACGAACGCCTGCGGCCAGGTGACCATCGCGTCGGTCAAGGCCGCGTTGACAGACTGCGCCAGCGTCATCGGTGGGCCATCTTCGGGAAGGCGCCCACCGAACGCCTCGCTCCTGCCCCCGACGGTGGTACCCGCATCCGCGACCACCCTGGCGACGCGCACCGGCCGGCGCGGGGCCAGCGGTGCCACGACCTCGGCCGCGTCGGCGAGCTTCGGCTCCCGCAGCACCTCCTCGGCCACCTTGCGGACCTGCCAGCCCGCCTCGTCGTACCGCTTGAGCAGCTCCTCCGGCGTCGCCTGCCCCGATTCGACGAGCAGCGTCGCGGCCGCCACCAGCGGATCGCGCGCAAGGTCCCGGGCGAGCTCGGCGGGGCTGCGGTAGGCGACCTCGGCGTCGGCACCCGCGTGCCCCATCAGCCGTACCGTCGTCAGGTGCAGCACCGCCGGCCGCCGGTACCGCCGCACCCAGCCCGCGGCCTCGCTCGCGGCGTCGTAGGTGGCGGCCAGGTCGCAGCCGTCCGCGGCGAGGTACCGCAGCCCCGGCTTGGCCCGCAGCACCATCGCGACCCAGCCTTCGGGCGAGCGCACGGACAGCCCGATCCCGTTGTCCTCGCACACGAACAGCACCGGGATCCGCAGCCCGGAGTGGTCGCACCAGCCGGCCGTGTTGAGCGCGGCGACGGCGCTCGCGTGGTTGACCGAGCCGTCCCCGAACGAGCAGACCGCGATGGCGTCCGCCGGCCAGGCCACCTCGGCACCCAGCCGCCGGCCGCGCTCGACCGCGAAGCCCAGCCCGACCGCCCGCGGCAGGTGCGAGGCGATCGTCGAGGTGACCGGGATGATCTGCAGGTCCGGATGGCCGAAGACCTTGTGCCGGCCGCCCGCGATGGGTTCCTCGGCCGAGGCCACCAGCCCGCGCAGCACGTCGCGGATCGGGTCGGTGTTGTCGACCTGGCCGGCGCGGGCGCAGTAGAACGCGCCGGACCGGTAGTGCAGCAGCGCCGGGTCGGTCGGCCGCAGCGCGGCGGCGACCGCGGCGTTGCCCTCGTGCCCGGCCGAGCCGATCGTGTAGTACCCCTCCCCGAAGCTGCGCAGCCAGCGCGCCGCGAGGTCCAGGTGCCGGCTGGCGAGTTGGGCGTCGAACAGCGCGTTGGCCTGCGCGCCGGTGAGCCGGCTGCCGTCGCGTACCGGCGCGTGCGCCTCGCGCGGTTCGGCCGGCGGGGTCAGTTCCCCGAGGGCGGTACGGAAGCGTTCGTCCAGATCCTGAGGGGAGGTCACGATCGAAAGCATTACCGAACCGGGCGCCCGCGTGCCACCCGTGGTTACTGCGGGATCGCGACCTTGGCCAGGGCGTCGCGCAGTACCCGCAGCTCCGCCTCGTCCAGGTCGCCGAGGATCGCGCCGCATTCGGCCAGTACCCGGTGCAGCCGGGCCTGCATGCGGCGGCCGGCCTCGGTCACCACGAGGGTCTTGACGCGCCGGTCCTCGGGGTCCACCCGCCGCTCGACGAGCCTGGCCTCTTCCAGCCGGTCCACCAGGGGCGTCACGTTGGACCGGTCACAGTCGAGCTGGAGGGCGAGGTCGCGGGCGGGCGAGGGCCGGTCCGGGTCGAGCTCGGACAGCGCGCGGGCGGTGGCCGGGGTCAGCCCGAGCCGGGCGACCTCCGCGTCCAACCGCTGCCGCAGCGCGTACCCGATGTCGAGCAGCTGCCCGGTGATCTCGCCGGCCAGATCTGGGGAGGGGGCTTGCACGCCGGCCATGCTACCCCTACTCTTCATTCAGAACCTACTGAAAGTTCAGAGATTATGATCTCACCTGAACGGCAGTACGCCGAGGACGCGGCGCTGATCCTGGAGTCGATGGGCCTGGCCCGCGCCCACGGCAAGCTGCTCGCCTGGCTGCTCGTGTGCGACCCGCCGCAGCAGTCCAGCGCGGAGCTGGCCGAAGCCCTGGACCTGTCCGCCGGCTCGGTCAGCACCGGCACCCGCCTGCTGGAGAACTCCCGGCTGATCCGCCGGGTCGCGGTACCCGGGCAGCGCGGCAAGGTCTACGAGATGAGCCCGGACGGGCTGATCCTGGCCAGCCAGGACGACCGCATCCGGACCTTCCGGCAACTCATGGAGCAGGGCATCGACGTCGTCGGCGACGAGGACGCACCCCGCGCCGACCGGCTGCGCCGGACCCGGGACTTCTACGCGTTCATGGAACGGGAGATCCCCGCTCTGATCAAGCGGTTCCACGCCGAGTACGGGGAGGGTGGCAATGGCTGACCTGGCCATCCACACGGAACAACTGACCAAGATGTACGGGAAGCGACGCGGCCTGGCCGGCCTTGACCTGTCCGTCGACACCGGCGAGGTCTACGGCTTCCTCGGGCCCAACGGTGCCGGCAAGACCACCACGATCCGCATCCTGCTCGACCTGATCCGGCCCACCTCCGGCCGGGTCGAGCTGCTCGGCGGCGACCCGCGCCGGGACGGCGTGGCGCTGCGCCGGCGGATCGGGTACCTGCCGGGCGACTTCATCGTCGACGGGAAGCAGACCGTCACCGAGCTGCTGACCTACCTGGGCAACCTGCGCGGCGGGGTACCCCGCGAGCGGGTCACCACGCTGGCCGGGCGGCTCGACCTCGACCTGTCCGCGAAGATCCGCAGCCTGTCCAAGGGCAACCGGCAGAAGGTCGGCGTGGTGCAGGCGTTCATGCACCAGCCGGAACTGCTCATCCTCGACGAGCCGACCAGCGGGCTGGACCCGCTGCTGCAGCAGACCTTCCTCGACATGGTGCGCGAGGCCCGCACCGCCGGCCAGACGGTGTTCATGTCCTCGCACGTGATGAGCGAGGTACAGCAGACCGCCGACCGGGTCGGCATCGTCCGCGAGGGTGTCCTCGTCGCCGTCGAGCGGGTCGAGGACCTGCGCGAGCGTGGGGTACGCCGGGTCGAGATCCACTTCGAGGACCCGGTCACCGTCGAGGAGTTCGCCGGCCTGCCCGGGGTCAGCGACGTCACGCTGACCGCCGACGTGCTGCGCTGCCGGCTGGACGGCCGGGCCGACCCGCTGGTCAAGGCGGCCGCCAAGCACACCGTGATCGGCCTGCTCTCCGAGGAGCCCGACCTGGAAGAACTGTTCGTCACCTACTACCGGGGAGCCCCCGATGATGCTGCGTAACCCGTTCACCAAGGCGCTGTGGGACGCCCGCCGGGCGATCCTCGGCTGGGGTATGGGCATCGGCTACGTCGCGGTGATGTACACCGCGTTCTACCCGTCGATCAGCAAGCCCGCGTTCGCCAGCGCGCTGCAGAACTACCCCGAGGGGCTGAAGAAGGCATTCAACATCCAGGACATGACCAGCCCGGCCGGGTACCTCGGCTCGTATGTCTTCGGGCTGCTGGTGCCGGTACTCCTGGCGGTGTTCATGATCATATTTGGCTCGCGGGCGATCGCGGGCGACGAGGAGGCCGGTACCCTCGACCTGGTCCTCGCCCACCCGGTGAGCCGGCCCCGGCTGCTGCTGTCGCGGCTGGCCGGCCTGGCGACCGCGGTGCTGTTCGCCTGCGCGGTGGTCTACCTGCTGCTGCTGGCGATCGCCGGACCGACGAAGACGTCCGCGGTCGGCGCCGGCCACCTCGCGGCGATGACCGTGCAGCTCGCCCTGTTCGGGATGCTGTTCGGCGCGCTGACGCTGGGCGTTGGCGCGGCGACCGGCCGCCGCTCGGCGGCGGTCGGGGCCGGCGTGGTCGTGGTGGTCTTCGGCTACTTCGGCAACAACCTGGCGCCGCAGGTGCACGGCCTGGGCTGGGTGCAGCGGCTGTCCCCGTTCTACTGGTACCTGGCCGGCAAGCCGCTGGTGAACGGCCTGGACCTGGCCGGCTGCGCGGTCCTGCTCGCGGTCGCGGTGGTGCTCGCCGCCGCCGGCCTGGTCCGGTTCCGCCGGCGGGACCTAGCCGTTTAGAGACCTAGCCGTTTAGAAAGGACAGCCGCACCTGGCGGGTGGGATTGTCGCCGTTGGGGTCCACCAGGGCGATCGACTGCCAGGTACCGAGAGCCAGCCGGCCACCGAGCACCGGCACGGTGACATAGGGCGCGACGAAGGCGGGCAGCAGATGGTCCCGGCCGTGTCCCCGCGAACCGTGCCGGTGCCGCCAGCGGTCGTCGGCCGGCAGGAGATCGTCCAGCGCCCGGAGCAGGTCCTCGTCGGAGCCGGCCCCGGTCTCGATCAGGGCGACCCCGGCGGTGGCGTGCGGTACGAACACGTGCAGCAGGCCGTCGCCCTTGCCGGCCACGAACTCCATCGCGGTACCGGTGATGTCGCGGACGGCCGGCCGGTCGCCGGTACGCACCGTGATGACTTCCGAACGCACTTTGCCCTCCTGTCACTTGTTACTCGCTGGTTGGGCCCGGGTCGGCGTGACGCGGGGCGTACCCGACGGGCAGGATTGACCCCAAGGAGAACACGCGGACCCACAATTCGAAGGAACGCCCGTGGCCACGGAACGCAAGCGCCCGGTCATCAGCGACGGCCTACCGAGCCAGCTGCCCGACATCGATCCCGAGGAAACCACCGAGTGGATCGAGTCGTTCGACGGCGTGATCGACGAGCGGGGTGCCAAGCGCGCCCGGTACATCATGCTGCGCCTGTTGGAGCGCGCCCGGGAGCGCCAGGTCGGGGTTCCGCCCCTGACCACCACCGACTACATCAACACGATCACCCCGGAGCGGGAACCGTGGTTCCCCGGCGACGAGCACGTCGAGCGGCGGATCCGGGCATACATCCGGTGGAACGCCGCGATGCTGGTACACCGGGCCCAGCGGCCCGGCATCGGCGTCGGCGGGCACATCTCCACCTACGCCAGCTCGGCCAGCCTCTACGAGGTCGGCATGAACCACTTCTTCCGCGGCAAGAGCCACCCGGGCGGCGGAGACCAGATCTTCTTCCAGGGGCACGCCTCCCCCGGCATGTACGCGCGGGCATACCTGGAGGGCCGGCTGACCGAGCAGCAGCTCGACGGGTTCCGGCAGGAGCTGTCCCACCCGGGCGGCGGCCTGCCCAGCTACCCGCATCCGCGGCTGATGCCGGACTTCTGGGAGTTCCCCACCGTGTCCATGGGCCTCGGCGGGATCAACGCGCTCTACCAGGCGCGGTTCAACCGGTACCTGCACAACCGCGGCATCAAGGACACCTCCGACCAGCGGGTGTGGGCGTTCCTTGGCGACGGCGAGATGGACGAGCCCGAATCGATGAGCGCGATCGGCCTGGCCGCCCGCGAGGAGCTGGACAACCTCACCTTCGTGATCAACTGCAACCTGCAGCGGCTGGACGGGCCGGTACGGGGTAACGGGAAGATCATCCAGCAGCTGGAGTCGTTCTTCCGCGGTGCCGGCTGGAACGTCATCAAGGTGATCTGGGGCCGCGAGTGGGACCCGCTGCTCGCCGCCGACAGCGACGGCGCGCTGGTCAACCTGATGAACGTGACGCCGGACGGCGACTACCAGACCTACAAGGCGGAGTCCGGCGCCTACGTGCGCGAGCACTTCTTCGGCCGCGACCAGCGCACCCGCAAGATGGTCGAGCACATGTCCGACGACGAGATCTGGAACCTCAAGCGCGGCGGGCACGACTACCGCAAGCTCTACGCGGCATACCACGCGGCGGTCAACCACACCGGCCAGCCCACGGTGATCCTCGCCAAGACGGTCAAGGGCTGGACGCTGGGCTCGCACTTCGAGGGGCGCAACGCCACCCACCAGATGAAGAAGCTGACCCTGGACGACCTCAAGGGCTTCCGGGACCGGCTGTACCTCGACATCCCCGACTCGGCGCTGGAGGAGAACCCGTACCTGCCGCCGTACTACCACCCGGGCACCGACAACGACGAGATCCAGTACCTGCAGGAGCGGCGCCGGGCCCTCGGCGGGTACCTGCCGTCCCGGCGGACCACGTTCCCCTCGGTGGCGCTGCCGCCCAGCTCCGCCTACGCCGACGTCAAGCGCGGCTCCGGCAAGCAGAAGGTGGCCAGCACGATGGCCTTCGTCCGGCTGCTCAAAGACCTGATGAAGGACAAGGAGTTCGGCAAGCGCTGGGTGCCGATCATCCCGGACGAGGCGCGCACCTTCGGCATGGACTCGCTGTTCCCCACCGCGAAGATCTACTCGCCGCACGGGCAGAACTACACCCCGGTCGACCGGGAGCTGTTCCTGTCCTACAAGGAGGCGGTCACCGGGCAGATCCTGCACGAGGGCATCAACGAGGCCGGGTCGGTCGCGTCGTTCACGGCCGCCGGCAGCTCGTTCGCCACCCACGGCGAGCCGATGATCCCGCTGTACATCTTCTACTCGATGTTCGGCTTCCAGCGCACCGCCGACGGCCTGTGGGCGGCGGCCGACCAGATGGCGCGCGGCTTCCTGCTCGGCGCCACCGCCGGCCGCACCACGCTCAACGGCGAGGGGCTGCAGCACGAGGACGGCCACTCGCACCTGATCGCCGCCACCAACCCGGCGGTCATCGCCTACGACCCGGCGTTCGCCTTCGAGATCGCACACATCGTCGAAGACGGGCTGCGCCGCATGTACGGCGAGCGGCCGGAGGACATCTACTACTACCTGACCGTCTACAACGAGCCGATCGTGCAGCCGGCCGAACCGTCCGGGCTCGACGTCGACGGGCTGCTGCGCGGGCTGTACCGGTACTCCCCCGCCCGGTCGCTCGGTGACCACGCGCCGCGCGCGCAACTGCTGGCCAGCGGCAGCGGCATGCAGTGGGCGCTCAAGGCGCAGACGCTGCTCGCCCAGGACTGGGGCGTGGCCGCCGACGTCTGGTCGGCCACCTCGTGGACCGAGCTGCGCCGCGACGCGGTCGAGGCGGAGGAGCACAACCTGCTGCACCCCGGCGACCAGCCGCGGGTACCGTTCGTGACCGCTACGCTCGCCGACCAGCCCGGGCCGGTGGTGGCGGTCAGCGACTTCATGCGGGCGGTACCCGACCTGATCAGCCGCTGGGTACCCGGCGACTACACCTCGCTGGGCACCGACGGGTTCGGCATGTCCGACACCCGGCACGCGCTGCGTCGGCACTTCCACGTCGACGGGGAGACCATCGCCGTGGCCACGCTGCGGCAGCTCGCCCGGCGCGGTGCGGTCGCCGAAGGGGTACCCGCCGAGGCCGCGCAGAAGTACGCCATCGAGGACGTGCTCGCGGCACCGGTCGGCGAAACCGGCGGGGAGACGTAAACGGACTGGCTGGAGTTCCGGCGCACCGACGCGACCGCCGTGGTCGGGTTGGTGCGCCGGGTCGCCGAAGCCGCCGACCCGGGCGAGCACGGCGACGGCGTCGAGGTCGTCATCGAGGCGCCCGGGCGCGGCTGGCTCGGCCGGGTACTCGACGACGGGCTGCCCGAACAGGCGCGCATCGCGGTGACCAAGTTCGGCGGCGCCGTCCGGTACCCCTTCCATGTGCAGCTGGTCAGCGACCACGGCGGGCGGGCCACCCACCGGCTGCCCCGATTACCCGGCTGGGCGGTCAGCGACTCCAACGGCGTCGCGTTCCTGATGCAGAAGGGCCAGGGTGACCGGTTCGACTGGGCCGCGCTGGTCGGCGGCGCGCTGGCCGGCCTCGCGGCGCTGCGCCCGGACGCGGTCGACGCCGGCTGGCGGGCCGGCGTCGACCGCGGGATCCGGCGTGGCTAGATGTGAGCCCGTCGGGGACCTACCGGGCTTCGCCGGCGCAGAAGACGGTCGTGTAGGTCACGTTGTGGTTGGTCTGCGGGAAGTACCACTGCAGATCGGTGGCGAAGACGTAGGTCGGGTCCGGCGGACCGCTCTTCTGGCAGTTGCCCGCGTAGGCCCACAGGGAGCCGTTCGACGTGGTGTACGCCGGCGTGAACCAGCTGTTCGTGAAGCCGCAGTCGTAGTAGTCCTGCGTCATGGGTCCGCCCTGGGGTGCGGGAGGATCGAAGTATGTCCAGCACCGCGTCGCAGAGCTCTGCTCCGGCTGGTTGTACGGCGGGTACGGCGGCTGGCAGAACGCGGTGCCGTAGTTGACGCCCGACACCGTGCTGCTGAAGTGCCACAGCCACGAACCGCCGTTGGCCACGTAGGCGCAGCTTGACTGGTAGACGACGTAGCTGCCGGTCGACGTGCGGTAGTACGGCGTCACCCAGACGCTGTACCCGTTGCAGTTCTTGTAGGTCTGATTCATCGCGCCGCCCTGTGGCGCGGGCGGGTCGAAGGTGGTCCAGCACGCGACGGCGTGTGCCGGCGTGGCTGACGCGACAACCGATCCGAACGTGGCCACAACCGCCGCAACCAGGCCGAGAATGAGCTTTCGCATGACTTCCCCCGTGACGTGACTTCCGTGAGCCCGCGAGCGGCTGCCGCGGACTCCCCCGATACACCTCGAAATCGCGTCAGGAGGCTAACCGGCAATCGTTGACGCGACCATTACCAAAGTTCAGATCACCTGGTTACCGTGCAGACCCGGGACTACGCGTGCCCGGCGACTGGGTGCGGCCGGTAGGGCTCCTCCAGGCGGGCGATCTCCTCCGGACTCAGCGGTACCTCGACCGCCGCACCAAGCCACGTACCTGCAAGCCCCGGCCGAGGCAGTCGACCTGGCTCGCCCGGAAGGGTACTGGTAGAGCGCACCGGTCGGGTGCTGAGACATCCGGCCGGAGCGCCGGAGTACGCCCGGTGTGAAGGTCGGCGGCAGCACTGGTCTCGCTGAACACTCCGCCACTGGGCCACCCGCCGGGCGTACGCCCATGCAGGACAGGTGTGGTGGTCGCGCGGAAGTCCCCTCGGGCCGACTCGCGTCCGGCTCGCCGCGCGAATGCGGCCCACACATCCTCGGTGACGGTGGCCCGTCCTGGGTTGCCGGCTCGGAAGAAAGGGCTGAGCGATGCCATGGCGACGACGGCGACCACCCAGTGAACGCCAGCAGCCGCCCGACGTGCCCAATGCCGACTACGGGGCGTCCGCCGGCCGGCACCGGCTATCCGACGGCGATGTGGTGCCGGTCGCCGGGCATCGCCGGTACGCCGACATCCTCGCCGCACAGGCAACCGAGGACCTGGCCCCGATGCCCATCAACAGCACTAGGCAGGAGCGCCGCTCGGGTATGCGGCGGTGGCTGCCGTGACCGGCCCCTACGGTGCCGATGTCAACCCTGCGCCCGCACGGTGTGGTGTGTGCGGCGACGGCGCGGGTGCCGGGTGGCCGGGGGGTCTGCCGGGTCAACGGCCGGCGCCGCAGCTTACGCAGGAAAGGCGCCCGGCAGGCCGTGGGCGCGCATCAGCCGCTCCACCCGCTTGCGGCCCACCGTGAGGCCGTTCTGCCGGCTGTCCGGGTCAGCTGCCGTACTGTCCGTAGGGCACGGCCCAGTCGCCGAGACCGTCCCCGACCGGCAGCGGTACCGGGGTGCCCTTGACCTCGACCACGTCGCCGACGGTGAAGGTGCTGTACAGCCACTGCGCGTCGGCCGGGTTCATGTTCACGCAGCCGTGCGAGACGTTGCGTACCCCGTGGTCGGGAATGTTCCAGCCGGCCGCGTGGCAGTACTCGCCGGAGTAGGAGATCCGCAGGCACAGCGAGATGTCCTCGGCGTAGTAGTTGGGGTCCTTCGGGTTGGTGATCCCGTAGCTCGCCGACGTCATGTGCACCGTCTGGTCCTTCTCCAGCACCACGTGCGGCCCGGTGCGGGTGAAGAAGTCGATGGCGCTGCCGTCGGAGCCCTTGGTCGAGCCACCCTTGCCGCAGCTGATCGGGAAGTTCTTGACCTGGGCGCCGTTGACGTACACCAGCATCCGGTGGCTGTTGGCGTCGACGACGGCGATGCGCGAGTCGCCGATGGTGAAGCTGATGCTGTCGTTGCCGGCGCCGTAGCTGCCGTTGCCCAGGTGCACCCCGAGCAGCTTCACGTTGACCGTCACCCGGGTGCCCGACGCCCAGTACTTCTCCGGCCGGAAGTGCAGCGTCTGCTTGTCCAGCCAGAAGAACTTGCCGTCCACGCCCGGTGCGGCGTCGATGGTGACCGCCTTCTGCGCGGCGGCCCGGTCGGCGACCGGGCGGCTGAACCGGACGACGACGATCTGGCCGACCCCGTAGCTGCCGCCGGACTTCAGCATGGCCAGCGAGTTGGCCTGGAACGCGACGCTGGTCGTGGTGGCCGGCTTGACGGTGCTGAACGAGCTGGTCTTGTCGGCGGTCGCGCCGGTGGCGTCGGCGACGGTGGCGGTGACCGTGTAGGTCCGGCCGTAGCCGAGCTGGCCGGTCGAGCGCCACGTGTGCTGGTCGGTGGCCAGGTCGCCGGCGACCGTCTGGCCGCCCGCGGTAACGGTCACCGACCTGATCGTGCCGCCGGTCGCGCTGACCACGACCGGGTCGGCCGGCGAGACGTTGCTGCTGTCGGCCGCGGGCGTGAAGGTCACATCGACGGGTACTGTCACCGGGACGCCGCCGGGCGCCAGCGACGAGCCGGGCTGGGCCCAGCGGGTCTTCGAGTTGGCGCCGGCCGCCGACGTGCAGCCGGCCAGCGCCGCACCGGCTGCTGTGCCGACAACACCCATGATCATCTGACGACGACTTGGCATAGCCATTCCTCCCCCGCCGGGAAGGCTACTGAACGATGTCGACAACCCAAAACCCCGTGCCGGGCGGCAACCCGGCGCCCGTAGGCTGGAGGGCGTGACGGTACGCGTACGTTTTGCCCCCTCTCCTACTGGAATCTTCCATGTGGGCGGCGCCCGCTCAGCGCTGCAGAACTGGCTCTACGCCAAGCAGCACCAGGGCACGTTGGTGCTGCGTATCGAGGACACGGACGCGGCGCGCAACAGCCCGGAATGGATCGACGGGATCATCTCCGCGCTCGCCTGGATCGGCCTCGGGCCGGACACCTATGAAGGTCCGTATCTCCAGTCCGACTATGCCGGAGAGCACCGGGCGGCAGCCGGCCGTTTGTACGAGGCCGGTCGGGCCTACTACTGCGACTGCACCCGCGAGCAGATCCAGGCGCGCACCGGCAACCAGTACGCCGGTTACGACGGGTACTGCCGGGACCGCGCGCTGCCACCGGGCGAGGGACGGGCGCTGCGCTTCCGCACCCCCGACGAGGGCGAGACCCGGGTCGTCGACCTGGTCCGCGGCGAGCCCACCTTCGAGAACCGGCTGCTCGAGGACTTCGTGATCAGCCGCGGCGACGGTTCGGCGGTGTTCCTGCTCGCGAACGCGGTCGACGACATCACGATGGGCATCACCCACGTGTTCCGCGCGGAGGAACACCTGCCCAACACGCCGAAACAGCAACTGCTGTGGGAGGCCCTCGGGTTCGAGCCGCCGGTCTGGGCGCACGTACCGATCGTGGTCAACGAGAAGCGGCAGAAGCTGTCCAAGCGGCGCGACAAGGTGGCCCTGGAGGCGTACCGCGACGAGGGGTACCTCGCCGACGCCATGCGCAACTACCTGATGCTGCTGGGCTGGGCGCCGTCCGGCGACCGGGAGATCGTGCCGTGGGAGGTCATCGAGGCGGAGTTCCGGATCGAGGACGTCAACCCCTCCCCCGCGTTCTTCGACGAGAAGAAGCTGCGCGCCTTCAACGGCGAGTACATCCGGGCATTGTCGCCGGACGAGTTCGCGACCGCGTGCCAGCCGTGGCTGCACGGTACCGCGGCGCCCTGGCGGCCGGAGGACTTCGACCCCAAGGCGTTCGAGGCGGTGGCGCCGCTCGCGCAGACCCGGGTCGCCGTGCTGTCGGAGATCGTCGCGCTGGTCGACTTCCTGTTCCTGCCGGACCCGCCGGTCGACGAGGCCGCCTGGGCGAAGGCGATGAAGGAGGGCGCCGCCGACCTGCTGGACGCGGTCGTCGACGCGTTCGAGGCGGCGCCGTGGGAGGCCGAGGCGCTCAAGGCCGCCGTGGAGGCGGCCGGCGCCGTGCGGGACCTGAAGCTCGGCAAGGCGCAGGCGCCGGTCCGGGTCGCGGTCACCGGGCGCACCGTCGGGCTGCCGCTGTTCGAATCACTGGAGGTACTGGGACGCGAGCGCACCCTCGCCCGGCTGCGTGACGCCTCGCTGCGGGCCGGGCGGCGCCAGGACTGACGCGCGTCGATACCACGGGGCAGCGGAATCGGCAGGGGTGTTGGATCATTTCCTCCAACCCCTGCACCAGAGGAGTCCACCGTGGCTCGCCCGCTCGCCCTGTTGCTCGCCGTCGGCGCGGCGCTGCTCGCTGCGCTCGGCCTGGCCGGACCGGCCTACGCCGCCGACGCCCCGACGACGATCTCCATCCAGGGCGCCGGCCTGCCCGACACGATCACGATCGGCCAGGGCGCCGACGCCGACCTGTTCAACCGGCTGCTGCACCAGGTCGGCTGGATGGCCACGCAGGGCGGCAACCCGATGAAGCCCGACCCGGCCAAGCTCGGGCCGAAGTACACGGTGACCATCTCGGCCGGTTCGAAGCCGCTGCAGCGCTACGACCTGTACCCGCAGGCGGCCGGCGGTCCCAAGGCGTTCCGGCCGGCCGATCAGCCGCAGGGCCGCACCAGCGACGCGTGGTTCTACGTCTCGCTGTCGGTACCCGAACTGCTGCACGCGGCCGGGGTACCCCTGGGCACGGGTGGGAGCGGAGACGCGGGCTCACTGGTCTACCAGGATCCGGCCGGCTACATCCCGGACGGCGCGACCAGTGACCGCAAGCCGCTGACCAGCATCACCGACATCATGCACGCGCAGGGCCGGGCGCTGGCGGTGTGGGTGGGCACGGCGCTGCTGGTACTGCTGATGGTCGTCGGTGCCGCCCGGCTCAGCCGGCTCGTCCACGACCGGCGGTAGCCCTGGATCAGCCGAAGGGCGGCGCGCCGGCCCCACTTGCGCCGCATGAAAGGCTGGTGCCATGGCACCGCAGTACCTCGCCGCCACGCTGCGTCGCATCGAGCGCGCCGGCGGCGGGCTGGCCACCGCGAGCGTGGCCCGGATGGACGAGGTACTGCCGTGGTTCCGCGAGCTGCCGGCCGACCAGCGCGCCTGGGTCATGCTGGTGGCCCAGGCCGGGGTGCGGTCGCTGGTCGAGTGGCTGCGCAGCGCCGGGTCCTCGTCGCAGGAGGTGTCCGACGACATCTTCGACGCGGCGCCCCGGGCGCTGGCCCGCTCGCTGAACCTGCAGCAGACGGTGCAGCTCATCAAGGTCACCATCGACGTCGTCGAGGAGCAGGTGCCGCACCTGGCCGCGCCGGGCGAGGAGGTACCGCTGCGGGAGGCGGTCCTGAAGTTCTCCCGCGAGGTCGCGTTCGCGGCCGCCCGGGTCTACGCGCGGGCCGCCGAGTCCCGCGGCGCCTGGGACGCCCGGCTGCAGGCCACGCTCGTGGACGCGCTGCTGCGCGGTGACACGCCGGACACGCTGGCCAGCCGGGCCGCCGCGCTGGGCTGGGCGGACGCGCCGCCGGTGGCGGTCGCCGTCGGCCGCTCGCCCGGCGGGGAGGCCGCGGCCGTCGTGCACACGGTGTACCGGGCCGCCCGCCGGCTCGGCGTCGAGGTGCTCGGCGGGGTGCACGGGGACCGGCTCGTCGTCGTCCTCGGCGGGGCGGCCGATCCACTGGCCGCGACCGAGAAGCTGCTGGTCGGCTTCGGCGACGGGCCGGTCGTCGTGGGCCCGGCGGTACCCAGCTTCGACGCGGCCACCGAATCGGCCCGCGCGGCTCTGGCGGGGTACCGGGCGGCACCGGCCTGGCCGGCCGCACCCCGGCCGGTGGCGGCGGCCGACCTGCTGCCCGAGCGGGCCCTGGCCGGCGATGCCGAGGCGCGCCGGATCCTGCGCCAGGATGTGTTCGGTGCGCTGCACCGGGCCGGTGGCGAGCTGCTGGAGACGCTGGACGCGTTCTTCGCGGCCGGCGGGGTACTGGAGAGTGCCGCCCGTGCCCTGTTCGTCCATCCGAACACGGTCCGGTACCGGTTGCGCCGGGTATCCGAACTGACCAGTCTCGCCCCGTTCAGCGGCCGCGACGCCTTCGCGCTGCGGGTGGCTCTCGCCGTCGGCAGACTGGACCCGGGGGCGTCCTCCGCCGCTCAGGTGTGACGCGGCGCACCCCTCTAGCTACGTTGCGTCACAACGACGTCAGCAGCCTGTCGTGTATTAGTGGATACCTACAAAGATCTTGGTTGGGTTTGGTGCCTGCCGCTACACCCTCGCCCACGGACTTCCGGGACAGTCAAATGTGTGCTTGCGGTACTCGCACCCGGACAGGGATCCCAGAAGCCCGGTTTTCTAACCCCATGGCTGGATTTGCCCGGGGCGGCTGCCCGGCTGCGCTGGTGGTCCGTCCTCGCCGGGACGGACCTGGTGCATCTGGGCACGGAGGCCGGCGAGGACGAGATCAAGGACACCGCGAAGACCCAGCCGCTGCTGGTCGCCGCCGCACTGCTCGCCGCCGAGCACCTGCCGATGTACGACGTGGCGCTGGTCGCCGGGCACAGCGTCGGTGAGCTCGGGGCCGCCGCACTGGCCGGGGTACTCAGCCCGGAAGCCGCCGTCACCCTGGCCGGCCTGCGTGGCCGGGAGATGGCCGCGGCCTGCGCGCTGGAACCGACCGGAATGGCCGCGGTACTCGGTGGGAACGCGGAAGACGTGCTCGCCGCCATCGAGGCCGCCGGCCTGTACGCCGCCAACCACAACGGCAGCGGCCAGCTCGTCGTCGCCGGAGCGGCCGACGCGCTGGCCAAGTTCGCCGCGGCACCGCCGGAGCGGACCCGGGTCGTCACGCTGAAGGTGGCCGGCGCCTTCCACACGCCCTACATGGCACCGGCCGAGCAGGCGCTGTCCGCGGTCGCCGGCGGGGTACCCACGGCCAACCCGCACAAGATCCTGCTGTCCGACCGGGACGGTACCGCCGTGGCCAGCGGCGTCGAGATGCTGCAGCGGCTGGTCGCCCAGGTGACCGCGCCGGTCCGCTGGGACCTGTGCATGGCGACGCTCGCCGACCTCGGCGTGACCGCGCTGATCGAGCTGCCCCCCGCCGGTACCCTCGCCGGCCTCGCCAAGCGCGCACTGCGCGGCGTGGAGATCCTCACCGTCAACACCCCCGCCGACCTGGCCGCGGCCCGCGACCTGACGGCCCGGCACGGCGTGGCACCCGGCGCCGAGCCGACCCCGCAGTTCCGCGTGGTCGTCGCCGGTACCGGCGGCTCGTTCGCCCCGGCCGACGGCCTGGAGGAGGGCGCGGAGGTCCGGTCCGGCCAGGTCATCGGCCACATCACGACCAAGCAGGGCCCGGTCGAGGTGGCCGCGCACGAGACGGGCGTCCTGACCGAATGGCTCGCCCACCACGACGACCCGGTAGCCGCGGGGCAGCCACTCGCCCGCATCGGAGGACACCTATGAGCGCAGTGAGGCGCGGCGGCGCCTGGACTGAGGAGCGCAGCGACGAGGGAAGGCGGCGCACCAGAGCGCCTCACGCAGCGAACCGGGAGGCTCTGTGATGAACCCGCCCGGTTCGAAGATCGTGTCGATGGGGCACTACCAGCCGTCCCGCGTGCTGACCAACGACGACCTGGCGCACATGGTCGACACCAACGACCAGTGGATCCGCGACCGGGTCGGCATCGTCACCCGGCGGATCGCGGACACCGACACGGTCGCGGACATGGCGACCGCCGCCGCCGGTAAGGCACTGGCCAACTCCGGGCTCGCCGCCACCGACATCGACCTGGTCGTCGTGGCGACCTGCTCCGCCGTCGACCGCTGCCCGAACATGGCCACCCGGGTGGCCGCGAAGCTGGGCATCGCGGCGCCGGCGGCGTTCGACGTGAACGCGGCGTGCTCCGGGTACGAGTACGCGCTGGCCACCGCCGACCACGCGATCCGGGCCGGTGCCGCGCGCAACGCGCTGGTCATCGGCGCGGAGAAGCTGTCCGACGTGACCGACTGGACCGACCGGTCCAGCTGCGTGCTGTTCGGCGACGCCGCCGGAGCGGCCGTGGTGAGCCCGGTCGGTCCGGACGAGGAGCCCGGCATCGGCCCGGTCATGTGGGGCTCGGCGCCGGAGAAGAGCGACGTGATCACCATCGAGGGCTGGCGGCCGTACATCAAGCAGAACGGCCAGACCGTGTTCCGCTGGGCCACCACCGCGCTGCCCGTGCTCGCCGAGCAGGCCTGCGCGGCGGCCGGCATCGCGCCGCACGACCTTGCGGCGTTCGTACCGCACCAGGCCAACCTGCGCATCATCGAACCGCTGGCCCGCAAGCTGGGCGTCACCGGCGCCGTGGTCGCCAAGGACATCGTGGAGTCCGGCAACACCTCGGCGGCCAGCGTTCCGCTGGCCCTGTCCAAGCTGATCGAACGGCGGGAGATCCCGTCCGGCGCCCCGGTGCTGCTGTTCGGCTTCGGCGGCGGCCTCACCTACGCCGGGCAGGTCATTCGCTGCCCGTGACCAGAACACCCGAGGAAGGAAACCCCATGACGACCCGTGACGAGATCACCAGCGGCCTCGCCGAGATCCTCGAAGAGGTTGCCGGCGTGAACCCGGACGACGTCGCCGAGGAGAAGTCGTTCACCGACGATCTGGACGTGGACTCGCTGTCCATGGTCGAGGTCGTGGTGGCCGCCGAGGAGAGGTTCGGCTGCAAGATCCCCGACGACGAGGTACCGAACCTCAAGACCGTCGGCGACGCCGTGTCGTACATCGAGAAGTCCACGGCCTGATCGTGTCCCGTCCAGACGTTGTCGTAACCGGGCTCGGCGCGACCACCCCGCTCGGCGGGGATGTCGCGTCGACCTGGGAAGCCATGGTCGCCGGTCGGTCCGGCGTGGTCGCACTCGCCGACGGGTGGGCCGCGCAGCTGCCGGTACGGATCGCGGCCCGGCTCAAGGTCGAACCGGCCGAGATCATCGACCGGGTACGGCTACGCCGGCTGGACCGCTGCGAGGCCGTGGCCCTGATCGCCGCGCACCAGGCCTGGGCCGACGCCGGCCTGGCCGGTGCCGTGGACGCCGAACGGCTGGCGGTCGTCGTCGGCAGCGGCATCGGCGGCGCCACCACACTGCTCAACCAGGACGACATCCTGGAAGAGTCCGGCCCGCGCAAGGTGAGCCCGCACACGGTACCGATGCTGATGCCCAACGGGCCGGCCGCCTGGGTCGGGCTCGAACTGGGCGCCCGGGCCGGGGTACACGCACCGGTCAGCGCCTGCGCCACCGGTGCCGAGGCGATCGCGTGGGGGCTGGACATCCTGCGGGCCGGCCGCGCCGACGTGGTCGTCTGCGGGGGTACCGAGGCGGTCATCCACCCGCTGCCGATCGCCGGGTTCGCCTCGATGCGGGCCATGTCGACGCGCAACGACGAACCCGAACGGGCCTCCCGGCCGTTCGACAAGGCGCGCGACGGTTTCGTGCTCGGCGAGGGCGCCGGCATTGTCATTCTGGAGACCGCCGAGCACGCCCGCGCCCGGGGCGCCCGGGTGTACGCCCGGCTGGCCGGTGCCGGGATGACCTCGGACGGGTACGACATCGTGCAGCCCGACCCGCAGGGCCGGGGTACCGTCCGGGCGATCCGCGCGGCGCTGCGCGACGCGGACGTCGACCCCCACGACATCCGGCACGTCAACGCGCACGCCACCGCCACGCCGGTCGGCGACATCGCGGAGATCGCCGCGCTGCGCCACGCCGAGGTCACCAACGCGGTGATCACCTCGACCAAGTCGATGACCGGTCACCTGCTCGGTGCCGCCGGCGCCGTCGAGTCCATCGCGACGATCCTCGCCCTCCACTACGGTGTCGTGCCCCCCACGATCAACCTGGAGGACCCCGACGACGCGCTCGACCTCGACGTCGCCGCGCTCAGGGCCCGCGAGCTGGACATCCCGGCCGCGCTGAACGACTCGTTCGGCTTCGGCGGCCACAACGCCGTACTTGTCTTCACCAGGTACTGATTCGGAGGAGAACGTGACCACGACCCCTGTCGCCGACGAGGCGGCCGTCGACCACCGCGATCCGGAGGTCCGGCTGCGGACGCTGTTCGACCAGGGCACCCTGCGGCTGCTCAGCCCGGCCGACGACTCCGGCGCGCTGGCGGCGCGCGGGCTGGTCGACGGTACGCCGGTCATCGCGTACGCCACGGACGGCACCCGGATGGGCGGCGCGCTGGGTACCGAGGGCTGCCGGCACATCGTGGACTCGATCGACACCGCGGTGCGGGAACGGGTACCGGTCATCGGGCTGTGGCACTCCGGCGGCGCACGGCTGCACGAGGGCGTGGTCGCGCTGGACGGCATCGGGCAGGTCTTCGCCGCGATGGTGCGCGCGTCCGGCCGGGTACCGCAGATCTCCGTCGTGCTCGGCCCGGCCGCCGGCGGCGCGGCCTACGGCCCGGCGCTGACCGACATCGTCGTGATGAGCGACGGCGGCCGGATCTTCGTGACCGGCCCGGAGGTGGTCCGCAGCGTCACCGGCGAGCAGGTCGACATGGAGCGGCTGGGCGGCCCGGAGCCGCACGGCCGGCGCTCCGGCGTCGTGCACGTCACCACCAAGGACGAAGGCGCGGCGATGGACACCGCCCGGCGGCTGGCCGCGATGCTCGGCCACCAGGGCCGGCTCTCCCCGGCCGACGTGACCGACGGCACCGACCTGTCCGCGCTGCTGCCCGCCGAAGCCAACCGCGCGTACGACGTCAAGCCGCTGGTCAAGGCGCTGCTCGACGAGCCCGGCGTGGAACTGCACGCCAAGTGGGCGCCGAACGTGGTGACCACGCTCGGCCGCTTCGCCGGCCGCACCGTCGGGGTCATCGCGAACAACCCGCTGCGGCTGGGCGGCTGCCTCGACGCGGCGTCCGCGGAGAAGGCCGCGCGGTTCGTGCGGATGTGCGACTCGCTGGGGGTACCGCTGATCGTGCTCGTGGACGTGCCCGGCTACCTGCCCGGCGTCGGCCAGGAGTGGGACGGCGTGGTCCGCCGCGGCGCCAAGCTGCTGCACGCCTTCGCCGAAGCGGTGGTACCGCGGGTGACGCTGGTGACCCGCAAGAACTACGGCGGCGCGTACATCGCGATGAACTCCCGCGCGCTCGGCGCGACGGCCGTGTACGCCTGGCCGACCGCGGAGATCGCGGTGATGGGCGCCGCGGCGGCGGTGAACATCCTGCACCGCAAGAAGCTCGCCGCCACGCCGGCCGACCAGCGCGAGGCGCTGCGTGCCCAGCTCATCGAGGAGCAGTCGCGCACCGCCGGCGGGGTCAACCGGGCGCTGGAGATCGGCGTCGTCGACGACGTGATCCAGCCGACCGAGACCCGGCGGCGCATCGCCGAGGCGCTCGCCGCCGCGCCGGCCGCCCGCGGCGCGCACGGCAACATCCCGCTGTAGCGGGCCGCCTGCGGCCGGTTCCGGCCGGCGAAGCCAGATCTTGGACGCTTGTGCCCCCTGCCGGGGGTGCAAGCGTCCAAGATTTCAACCGACCTGGGTGAGCCAGGTGACCGGGGCGCCGTCGCCGGCGTACCGGTACGGCTCCAACTCGGCGTCCCAGGCGGTACCCAGGGCCTTGTCCAACGCGTGCGCGAGGCCCTCCGGTCCCCGG
>Ga0066710_100000245_pt1 | contig 29493 bp, 28 predicted proteins | sample GraSoiAngelo_159_FD_79666 | JGI IMG/M metagenome (GOLD analysis project Ga0066710, IMG submission 79666) | Grasslands soil microbial communities from the Angelo Coastal Reserve, California, USA - 14_1009_16_40cm | ecosystem: Environmental > Terrestrial > Soil > Grasslands | place: USA... | reverse complement strand
GTGCTCGAGCGCCTCTGGCGGGAGCTGAGGGGCGACCGCTCGGTGACGGTCGTCGCGCTCGGGGGAGGCACGGCGACCGACGTCGCCGGTCTCGCCGCAGCGACCTACCTCCGGGGCGTCCCCTGGGTACCGGTGCCGACGACGCTCATCGGGCAGGTCGACGCCGCGATCGGCGGGAAGACCGCGATCGACGTGCCCTCGGGAAAGAACCTCGTCGGCGCCTTTCACTGGCCGGCCCGAGTCGTCGTCGACCCCGGCCTCCTCGAGACGCTCGCCGACCGTGACGTGCAGAACGGACTGGCCGAGGTCGTGAAGACGGGTCTGCTCTGTGGGGAGCCGCTCTGGGAGCTGCCCGTGCAGGAGCAGGTACGCCGCTGCGCGGCGTTCAAGGCGGCAGTGTGCCTCCGCGACCCGTTCGACCGCGGGCCGCGAAACCAACTCAACCTCGGGCACACGTTCGCCCACGCGCTCGAGGCGGCCGCAGGCTTCACGCTCCCCCACGGCGAGGCGGTCGCGCTGGGTCTGCTCGCGGCGCTGCGACTCTCCGGCCAGGAGACGGCCGTCGTGGAGGAGGTGCTGTCGCCGCAGCCGGTCCGAGTCGACCCGGACGCGGCGTGGCGGGCGCTCGCACGCGACAAGAAGTCCGAGCAGGGAAGCCCGAGGCTCGTCCTGCTCGAGGCACCCGGGCGCCCCAGGATCGGGGTGCAGGTGCCCGCCGAGGACGTGCGCGCCGCCCTCGCTGCCCTCATCGTCGACGCGTAAGGACCCAGCCGCGAAGTGGCCGTTTCAGGGATGGTGCGCGGTGGGGAATCCGCTTCCGCGGATTTCCGATCCTGCGCACAAATAGAGTGCACCGATGCGCATCGAGGTCTTGAACGGCGTCAATCTCGACCTGCTCGGCCGGCGCGATGTGGAGACGTACGGCGACGCCACGCTCCAGGATCTCGAGACGAGGATCTACCAGTGGGCCCGCGAGCTCGAACTGCAGGTCCGCTGCCGGCAGACGAACCACGAGGGTGAGTTCGTCGGGTTCTGCCACGACGCGTTGGGCGACGCTGACGGGATCGTGGTCAATCCGGGGGCATGGACGCATTACGCGTGGGCGATCCGCGACGCGCTCGAGCCGTTCGAGGGGCCGATCGTCGAGGTGCACATCTCCGACGTCGACAACAGAGAGCCCTGGAGACGCCAGTCCGTGCTCGAGGATGTGCGCACGCAGCGCATCGTGGGGAAGGGAATCGACGGTTACCGGGAGGCGCTCACGCTCCTCGCCAGGAGCCGATCTTGACCCGAATCACGCGCGTCGCCCGGCTCCTGAGCGACGCACTGCTCGTCACAGGGTCGACGAACGTCCGCTACCTGACCGGGCTGTCCAGTTCGAACGCAGCGCTGCTCGTCGAGCCGGACGGCGCAGCGACGCTCTACACGGACTTCCGCTACGCGGAACGGGCGCGCGCGATCGTGGGCATCGAGGTCGTCGAGATCGCGCGGGATCTGATCGGGTCGATCGGTTCATTGCTCTCCGGCAGGCGCATCGCCGTCGAGGCGCCGCACGTCTCGTACGACACCTATCGTCGGCTGAGCACCGCAGGCATCGACCTCGTCCCTCTCGGCAGCCAGGTCGGAGACATCGCCGACGGTCCCGTCGAGGATCTCCGCAGGGTCAAGGAGCCGGGCGAGATCGAGGCGATCCGGCGCGCAGGCGCGATCTCCGACCAGGTGTTCGCCGGTCTCGCCGAGGAGCGGTTCACCGGCCGCACGGAGACCGAGCTCGGATGGTGGATCGAGCAGGCGTTCCACGACGCGGGCGCGTCGAGCGTCGCTTTTTCGAGCATCGTCGCCGCCGGGACGAACGGCGCCTCCCCACACGCGGTGCCCGGCGACCGGCCGATCGAGGCAGGGACGCTGGTCACAGTGGACATCGGCTGCGTCGTCGACGGGTACTGCTCGGACTGCACGCGCACATTCGCCACCGGAGAGCTGCCCACCCAGCTCGCCGAGGCCTACGCGGTGTGCCTGCAGGCGCAACTCGACGGCCTCGCGGCGGCTCGGGCGGGCGCGCACGGTCGCGACGTGGACGCTGCCTCCCGCGTCGCCGTGGAGGCGGCGGGCCTCGGCGAGCGCTACGGGCACGGCCTCGGGCACGGGGTCGGGCTGGACGTGCACGAGGCACCCGTGCTTCGCCCCGAGTCGTTCGACGTGCTCGTCTCCGGAAACGTGGTCAGCATCGAGCCCGGCATCTACCTGCCCGGAAGCGGAGGGGTGCGGATCGAGGATCTCGTCGTCGTCAGGGAGGAGGGGGCGGAACGGCTGACCATGTTCGGGAAGGAATTGACGCTCGTCGGATAGACTCCGCCGCCGCATGGCCGAGGTCGTCTCCACGAATCAGTTCAGGAACGGAATGCACATCGAGCATCGCGGCTCGGTGTGGCGGATCGTCGAGTTCCAGCACGTCAAGCCGGGAAAGGGCGGTGCGTTCGTCCGCACCAAGCTGAAGGGCCTCGATTCGGGCGCCGTCGTGGACGAGACCTTCCGGGCCGGCGAGAAGTTCGCGCGGGTGCACACCGAGGTGAAGTCGGTGCAGTTCCTGTACGACGACGGCGCCGACGTCCATTTCATGGACGAGCAGACGTACGAGCAGTTCTCGCTCCCGCACAGGGAGCTGGAGGACGAGCTGCCGTACATGCTCCCGTCGTCGTCCGTCCAGATCCTCGCGGTCAACGGCAAGCCCTCGGGGGTACAGCTCCCGGCGTCCGTCGAGCTCGCCGTCACGGACACCGAGCCGGGCGTGAAGGGCGACACCGTCTCCAACGTGACCAAGCCGGCAACGCTCGAGACGGGGGCGGTCGTCCAGGTGCCCCTGTTCGTCAACGTGGGTGAGCGGATCAAGGTCGATCCGCGCGAGGCCCGCTACATCTCACGAGCCTGATCTAGCGCCCGGGATACGGTGCCCGGGAAGGGTTTCCGCGTGTCTCGCGGTAAGGTCCACCGCTGATGCCGCAGCTCGTCGACACGACGATCAGGCTCCTGTCGCAGGAACCACTCGCCGGCCAGGTCCCGACGGGCGAAGTCCTCCGGATCGCGGAGACCCTCGACAAGGCCGGCTTCGCCTGTCTGGAGGTCTCCGGCGGGGGCGTCTTCGACGCCGCCGTGCGGCGCGCCATGGAGAGCCCGTGGGAGCGCATACGCGCGCTTGACGCGCGTACCACGACGCCGCTCGGGATTGCGCTCCGCGGCCGCTTCCTCGTCGGCTCCAAGCCGGTGAGCGAGGACGTCGTGCGCCGGTTCATCGCGAGCGCGTCCGAGAACGGAATCGACGTGTTCCGGATCCACGACCCGCTGAACGACATCTCGAACCTTCGCGAGGCCGCAGATGCGATCGTGTCCGCCGGCAAGGCGTTCCACGCTGGGCTCGTGTTCAGCTCGGGCCGCCCGGAGGCGGTCGACGCGCTCGTCGAGCAGGCGAAGCGGATCCCGGAGCTCGGGGCGAGCATGGTGGTGATCAACGACCCCACCGACGCGCTCAAGCCGCACCTCACCGAGGAGCTCGTCGAGCGCATCTCCGGCGCCACGGGGCTCCGCATCGGTTTCTACGTCCAGGGTGCGGCCGGGACGGGCCTCTTGAACGCGGTCGTCGCCACGCGCATGGGGGCAGACCTGGTCGCCACCGCCGTCTACCCGCTCGCCCTCATCCTTCACCGCGTCCCCGGTGAGTCGCTGATCGAAGCGCTGCACGGCCGTGGGCAGGAGACGGGCGTCGACATCGACCGGCTGTGGGAGGCGGCGGATCTGATCGACGAGCACATCGGCGACGAGCCGGTCGCACCCATGGCGCCGCGGATCGCGGTCCGGGCGGCGGAGCACGACGTGCCCGCGGGGCTCGTAGCGGCGCTCGACATGCACCTGCGCGCACACGCAGCGGGCGATCGACTGCTGGACACCCTCGACGAGCTCCAGCGCGTCCGCGAGGACGCCGGCTCGCCGCCGCTGGCGGCCCCGATCGGCCAGATCCTGGCGTCGCAGGCGATGGCGAACGTGCTCTTCGCGAGCCACTACGGGCAGGTGAGCGACGAGTTCCAGATGCTGATCGAGGGCGGCTACGGCAAGACGCCGGCACCGATCTCCGAGTCCGTCGCGCAAGCCGTTGCCGCGCGGAGGCGGCCCTCGCGTCCTGAGGACGTGGCGCCGCCCTCGGTCGAGGACGTCGCGGGTACTGCCGGCGACCTGGCTGCCTCCGAGGAGGAGCTCGTGCTGCTCGCCATGTTCGGCGAGCAGGCGCGGACGCTCTTGGAGACGATCCGGGCGCGCCATTCCGGAACGACGTCGCTGATCGCCGGGGAGGTCGATGCAACCCGCGCCGACAGGATCCGCGAGATCGTGCAGATCGTCCAGGAGAGCGGCGTGGGCGAGATCGAGATCGAGGACGAGGGCATGCGGGTCTCGGTCCGAAAGGCGGACGAGACGCCGGCGCCCGTCCTCGTCTCCACTGGGTCCGAGACGGCGAGTGACGAGACATCCGGGATACCCGCCGGGAACGGGCTCGTCCGCGTCGAATCGCCGATGCCCGGCGTCTTCTACCGCCGAGCCGATCCCGGCTCGCCTCCGTTCGTCACGGTCGGCGAGGTCGTGCGCGCGGGCCAGACGCTGTGCCTGATCGAGGCGATGAAGCTGTTCAACGAGCTGAAGGCGGATCGGGACGGACTCGTGCGGGCGATCCATGTGGACAACGCCCAGCCGGTCGAGTTCGGGCAGCTCCTGTTCGAGCTCGAACCGGTGGTGGGCCCGCCGACGCTCTGATGTTCTCACGCATCCTCGTCGCCAACCGCGGAGAGATCGCCGTGCGGGTGATTCGCGCGGCGCACGAAGCCGGCATCGAAGCCGTGGCGGTCTACTCGACCGCGGACGCCGATGGCCTGCACGTGCGTCTCGCCGACCGCAGCGTGTGCATCGGTCCGCCCGCCGCAGCCGACAGCTATCTGCGGATCCCGCACGTGATCGCTGCGGCGACGACGACCGGCTGCGAGGCGGTCCACCCCGGGTACGGGTTTCTCGCCGAGAACGCCGCCTTTGCCGAGACATGTGCGGACAACGACCTCGTCTTCATCGGGCCGCCGCCGGACGTGCTGGCACGGCTCGGCGACAAGGTGCGGGCGAAGGCGGAGATGAAGGCGGCGGGTGTTCCGCTCGTCCCGGGCACCGACGGCGCGGCGACCCTGGACGAGGCGCGGCGCGCAGCCGCCGACGTCGGGTTCCCTGTCCTGCTGAAGGCTGCCGCCGGTGGTGGGGGGAAGGGAATGCGCCTGGTCGCCGACCCGGAAGAGCTCGAAGCCGCATATGCCGCCGCCGCAGCCGAGGCCGAGGCGGCCTTCGGAGACGGGTCGCTGTACGTGGAGCGCGCCATGGCCCCGACGCGCCACGTCGAGATCCAGGTGCTCTGCGACGCGCACGGGGACGTGCTGACGCTCGGCGAGCGTGAATGCTCGATTCAGCGCCGCCACCAGAAGCTGATCGAGGAGTCGCCGTCGTGTGCGCTGACCGTCGAGACGCGGGAGTCGATGGAGAGCGCCGTCGAACGAGCCTGCAATCAGATCGGCTACGTCAACGCGGGCACCTTCGAGTTCATCCTGGGGCCGGACGGCGAGCCGTACTTCATCGAGGTCAACTGCCGCCTTCAGGTCGAGCACCCGGTCACGGAGCTCGTGTCGGGCATCGACATCGTCCGGCGGCAGATCGGGATCGCAGCAGGCGGGCGGCTCGGGTTCACCGGGCGCGCCCCCCGCTCGGGCCATGCGATCGAGGTCCGGATCAACGCCGAGGACCCGACGCAGGGCTTCACGCCCGCCCCGGGCCAGGTGACGCGGTTCCGCCCGCCTCTCGGCGCCGGGGTGAGGGTCGACACGGCGGTCGAGGAGGGGGCGACGATCACTCCCTACTACGACTCGATGATCGCCAAGGTGATCGTGCACGACGAGACCCGCCCGACAGCGATCGCGCGAACGGTTCGGGCGCTCGAGGAGCTCGAGGTGGAGGGGATCCCGACGACACGCGAGGTCGCGCTGGACGTGCTCCGCTCGGACGGATTCGTGAGGGGGGAGTACTCCACCAGCTACCTTGCCGAGATGGAAGAGCGCCTCCCGTCCGTCGCACCGGCATGACGGCCGTCGGCCGGCGCCAGTCGCGGCGGACGGCGCTGTTCCTGCTCTACCAGTGGGACGTCACCGGTCAACCTCTTGGGTCGCTCTACGAGGGCGAGCCGGACGAGTTCGCCGCCGGGCTCGCCGGCGCGGTCGCCGAGAAGGCGCAGCATCTCGACGAGCGGATCACGTCTGCGTCGGACGCCTGGGCCGCCGACCGGCTCGGTACGCTCGAGCGCAACGTTCTGCGGATAGGCATCCACGAGCTCGAGGAGGGAACGGTGCCGCACGAGGTGGCGATCAACGAGGCTGTCGTTCTGGCCAAGCGGTACGCGACGGAGGACGCGGCGAAGCTCGTGAACGGGATTCTCGGGCACATCCAGCGAGAGCAGGAGGCCGCCGCATGACTGCTTCGAACGAATCGCTCACGCGCGCCCAGGAGCTGCTCGAGCGGCTGCAGTCCAAGCTTGCCGGTCTCGAGCGCGCAGCCGAGTCGGGCGAGACCGACGGCGCGGTCGACGACCTGGCGCAGATCGCCGAGATCGCGAAGGAGATCGAGGCGGAGGTGCAGCGGGCGAGGCAGGCGGCCGATGCGGGCGCCTGACGAGCTGCGCGCCCTGGCAGAGGAGTACCTCGCCGACCTGGCGCTGACCCCGGAGCTCTCGGGCCTCGAGACGCCCGTGCGCTATGCGCTCACGGGGGGCAAGCGCGTGCGGGCGGTCATCTGCCTCGCCACGGCGGAGGCGGCCGGCAGCGATCCGGAAGCGGCGCTCCCGGCGGCGGCCGCGTTGGAGCTGGTGCATGCGTTCTCGCTCGTCCACGACGACCTCCCGTGCATGGACGACGACCGCGAACGGAGAGGACGCCCGAGCACGTGGTCGCAGTTCGGGGAGGGCGTGGGCCTCCTCGCCGGCGATGCGCTCCTGGTGGAGGCGTTCAGGCTTGCTCTCGCCTATCCGACGCCCGAGGTTGCCCGCGAGCTCGCACAGGCGACGCTCGGGATGATCGGCGGCCAGTACCTGGACATCGGCGGCTCCGGCGTCGACCTGGCGGAGCTCCACCGGCTCAAGACCGGCCGCCTCTTCGCCGCGTCCGTTGGTCTCGGTCTCTGGGCTGCCTCTGTGCCGGCGACGGAGCAGGCGCCGTGGCGGGCGTTCTCGGAGGAGCTCGGTCTCCTGTTCCAGGTCGTCGACGACGTCCTCGACGGCGATGGGTACGTCCTACGGCTGGGTGAGGACGGGGCTCGCGCGCTCGCCGGCGAGTCGGCGGCGCGCGCGCGTGAGCGGCTCGGCGCGATCGCCGGCGACACGTCGGTGCTGGCCGAGATCGTCGACGCGCTGGCCGTGCGTACCGCATAGCCAGGCCGCTCGACGCTAAAGACACAAGGTGCGGCGGCCGATGTCGTCCGGGTGCTGGGTTTCCAGACCACCCGGGCGGTCCAGCGCCGTCTGATCGGAGCCGCCATCACGGCGGCCCTCCTCGCGGGGGGAATGGTCTCCGGCTGCGCGCGAGATGCGAAAGGCGAGCAGAGTATGCGAGTCCTTCGGATCACCGAGCGGGACTTCAAGATCACGGCGCCTCGCGTTGTGCGCGCCGGTGAGTTCGAGTTGCGGTCGCGGAACCGTGGGCCTGACGACCACGAGCTGATCGTCGTCCGTCACAGCCGCGGACGGCTGCCGATGCGCAGCGACGGGATCACCATCGACGAGGACGCGCTCCAGCGTCAGGAGGTCGGCGCGCTCGAGCCCTTCGCGCCCCGCACTGTCTCCGTGCTCCACGTCGAGCTGACGCCGGGTCGCTACGTCCTCTTCTGCAACATGGCGGGCCACTTCCTGGGCGGCATGCACACGACGCTCGTCGTTCGATGACGATGCGCAGGCAGCGAGCCTTCCGTCCGTTCGCCACCCGCGGCCGCAGGACGATCGGCGCCATTCTGCTGACGTTCGGCCTGTTCTCGGCTCTGAGCGTGACGCTGTCCATCCGGGCCGCCGCCCGCTCGCAGAACCAGGGTGCGGTGGTCGAGGTGGCGGCGCGGCAGCGGACTCTCGCCGAGCGCTACGTCAAGGAAGTCCTGCTCGTCCGTGAGGGAGCTCAGGCCGACCCGGCGAAGATCGCGGGCCTGCTCTCCCGCAGCGCGACGGTTCTGCTCGACGGCGGCGACGTGCCTGCCGTCGAGGGAGACGACGACGAGACGGCGATCGCCGGGCAGACCGAGCCCGTCGCCCGGGCGCAGCTGGAGCAGGAGCGACGGCTCGTCATGGATCTCACCGCCACCGGGAGCGCGATTCTCGCCCGTCGCACCGTCGACCGGCTCCCGACGACGGCGCACGAGCACGTCGGCCGGCTCCCGCCGCTTCAACGACTGCGGGTGCTCGCCGCGCTCACGTCCAACGTCGCTCTCAACTCGGCCCGCACGATCGCCACCCATACCGACCACAACGTCAGCAGCCTGATCGTCCTCCAGGTCGTGCTCGGCGTTGGCGGTCTTCTCGTCTCGTTGCTGCTGGCCCTCGCCCTGATCGCCGCGACCCGGCGTCAGACGGCCCACTTCCGCAGCCTGGTGACACGCTCGACCGACCTCGTCCTCGTCTTCGGTTCGGGCGAGTGCCGGTATGCGAGCGACTCCGTGACGGAGATGCTCGGACGGGGTGAGGAGAGCCTGCTCGGGCCCGCCTTCCTCGATCTCGTCCACCCCGACGACCAGAGCGCCGTGCGCTCCGCGTCGCTGCACGCGGAGCCGCACGAGCTCGTGTTCCGGCTGGGGAACAGGTTCGGCGAGTGGCGGCACGTCGAAGCGCACGTCACCGATCTGCGGGAGGACAGGCGGATTCGTGGCGTCGTGCTCAACGCGCGGGACGTCACCGAGCGCGTGCGCCTCGAGGAGGAGCTGATGCGTCAGGCGTTCCACGACGGTCTCACGGGCCTCGCCAACCGGGGTGTCTTCCGCGACCGGCTCGATCAGGCGCTCGCGCGCTCGGAACGCTCGCACGAGGCGCTGGCGGTGCTGCTCGTCGACCTCGACGGCTTCAAGCAGGTCAACGACAGTCTCGGGCACGACGCCGGTGACCAGCTCCTGCAGGAGGTCGCCCGTCGTTTCGACGGTGTCGTCCGCGCCAACGACACGCTTGCCCGACTCGGCGGCGACGAGTTCGCGATCCTCGTCGACGGTGCGACCGAGCAGCACTCGATCGGTGTCGCGCGGCGTCTGCTCGACTCGCTCAAGGGCTCGATGTCGGTGGCCGGCCGGAGCTGACGCTCGCGGCGAGCATCGGCATCGTCGTCCACCCGGGCGGCGCGGCCTCGAGTGACGACCTGATCCGGCACGCCGACGTCGCGATGTACGCAGCCAAGGAGTCGGGTCGCGGACGGTTCGAGGTGTTCCAGCTCGACATGGCCCGCGAGCTCGGTGAGCTTCTCGGCCTCGAGCACGAGCTGCGCCTGGGTCTGATGCGCGGCGAATTCAGCCTCGACTATCAGCCGGAGGTCGACGTCGAGAGCCGTCGGATCGTCGGCGTCGAGGCTCTCGTCCGGTGGAACTCGCCGACGCGAGGCCTCGTCATGCCCGATCAGTTCATCCCGGTTGCCGAGGCAACCGGCGTGATCATCCCGCTGGGCGACTACGTCCTTCACGAGGCGTGCACCCAGACGGCACGGTGGCTCCGTGAGGGTCTGCTGCCGGACGGATTCCGGACTTGGGTGAACCTCTCCGGCAAGCAGCTCACGTCGGGCGGCGTCGGCGCCTCGGTCGAGCGCGCCCTCCGCGCCGGCGACCTGCCCCCGCGCTTCCTCGGTCTCGAGGTCACCGAGACGGCGATCGTCGTCGACGGCGCCGTGGGAGACCGCGCCCGTGAGGACCTGAAGCAGCTGCACGACAGCGGTGTGCGGATCGCGATCGACGACTTCGGGACCGGGTTCTCGTCGCTCGGCCATCTGAGGCGCTTCCCCGTCGACATCCTCAAGGTCGACCGCTCGTTCGTCCACGGCGTCGAGCACGACGCGAAGGACGCTGCCATCACGGCCAACCTGGCGAGCCTCGCGCACGCGCTCGGCTTGCTCGCAGTCGCCGAGGGGATCGAGTCGGACGGGCAGCTGGCCTCGGTTCGCGAGCTCGGCTGCGACCTCGCGCAGGGCTTCCTCTTCGCGAAGCCGATCCCGGCGGACGAGCTCCGGGATGTGCTCGTACGTCGCGCCGCGTTGGGCGAGGACAACCCGCTCCGAGCCTCCGCGTAGGACGGATCCTTCGTCCCGGCCGCGGGCGAGTCGCAGCCTCGCCCCTACACTCCCGGCGTGAAGAAGCGTCTCGACGTCGTTCTCGTGGAGCGCGGCCTGGCGGAGACCCGGAGCCAGGCGCAGGCGCTCGTGCTCGCCGGGCTCGTCGCGGGCTACGACAAGCCGGGCACGCAGATCGACGAAGAGGCTGCGCTCGCGGTCGAACGGCCGCCGCCGTTCGTCTCGCGTGGCGGCGAGAAGCTCGCACACGCGCTCGCGGCGTTCGCGGTCAGCCCTGACGGGCGTGACTGCCTCGACGTCGGCGCGTCGACCGGAGGCTTCACGGACTGCCTCCTGCAGAAGGGCGCACTCCGGGTGATCGCGCTCGACGTCGGCCACGGGCAGCTCCATCCGCGGCTGCGCGGCGACTCGCGGGTGACGGTGCTCGAGCGGACGAACGCGCGCGAGCTCAGGAGCTTGCCGTTCGCTCCCGACCTCGTTGTGTGCGACGTCTCGTTCATCTCGGTCACGACCGCCCTGCCGCCGGTTCTGCGGCTCGCCAAGGAGGGCTGGGAGGCCGTTGTGCTCGTGAAGCCGCAGTTCGAGGCCGGTCGAGCGGACGCGCCGAAGGGTGTCGTGCGCGACCCGGACGTCCACAGGCGGACGCTCAGGGCCGTCGCAGAGGCGTCGACGGGCTGGGGGGCTGCCGTCATCGGCGTCGTAAACTCCGGGCTCCCGGGGCCGAAGGGGAACCGGGAGTTCTTTCTCCATCTCGCGAACAGTCCGGACGCCATGCTGCCCGATCAGATCGACCGCTGGATCGACGATGCCGTCGGCTAGCGGTCGTGTGGCCCGTGCGGCCGTGGTCACGCACGGGAAGGCCGCCACGATCGGACCGGCGCTCGCTCGGCTGCAGGCGCTCGCCGCCGACGCCGGCGTCCAGCTCGTGGTGCCGCCGGAGGAGGCGGCGAAGCACGGCATGCCGCCGGTCGCCGGCGATGCCGCCGCGGTCGACATCGCGGTCGTGCTCGGCGGGGACGGCACGATGCTGCGCGCGCTCACCCGCTACCTCGGCACCGGTGTCCCCGTGATCGGCGTGAACTTCGGCCGGGTCGGGTTCCTGAGCTCGATGACGCACGACGAGCTGGAGACCGGGATTGGCCGCGTCTTCGAGGGCGAGTACGACGTCGTCGAGCTCGCGACGCTCGAGGTGGAGTATGCGGGCAGCCGCTTCGTGGCGGTGAACGACGCCGTCGTGACGAGCGCGACGCTCGGGCGCATGGTCGAGCTCGAGTGGGCCGTCGGCGGCGAGGACCTCGGCGTGCAGCCGTGCGACGGCGTCATCTGCGCCACACCGTCGGGGTCGACGGCGTACAACCTCTCGAACGGCGGGCCGGTGCTCGTCTGGGGCATCGATGCGATGGCCATCACGTTCGTCGCTCCGCACTCGCTCCACGCGCGCCCCCTCGTGGTGCCGCGCGGCCGGGACGTCGTCATCTGCAACCGGACGCCTGACGTCGCGGCCGTGGTTCTCGTCGACGGCCACAGGACCGGCGAGATCCGGCCCGTCGACGGGACCGTCGTCGTCCGCTTGGGGCCGGAACGGTCGCTGCTCGCGACCCTTCCCGACGCCACATTCGTCCGCCGCTACCGCCAGAGCTTTGCTACGTAGGCTGCGGATCGAGAACCTCGTGCTCATCCGGGCCGCGGAGCTCGAGCTGGCGCCCGGTCTGAACGCGCTGACGGGCGAGACCGGCGCCGGGAAGACGATCTTTGCCCAGGCGGTCGGGTTGCTTCTCGGCGCCCGCGGCGACGCCGCGGCCGTCGGGCCCGCGGGAGAGGAGGCGTACGTCGAGGCCGAGCTCGATGTCTCGGACGGCTTCTTCGACGAGGAGGCGGTGTCGGCGTTCGCAGAGCTACGGCCCGAGGACGAGGCGGGCGTAGTCGTCGCACGGCGGATCTTCGCCGACGGCAGAACGCGGGGTTACGCCTGGGGGCGGGCGGTCGCGCGCGAAGACCTGGCGGCGGCAGTCGAGCGTCTGATCGCGATGTCAGGTCAGTTCGAGCAGCGGCGTCTGGCCCGACCGTCGTACCAGCTCGACCTGCTCGACGGCTTCTGCGGGCGTGAGCAGTCCGAGCTGCGCCTGGAAGCGCGCGACGCGTGGCGGGCGGTCGGCGCCGCTCGGCGGCGCCACGAGGAGATCACAACCGACAGCGGCGCAGCTGCCGCACGGCTCGAGGAGCTTCAGTTGCTCGTCGAGGCGACGGAAGGGCTGGAGCGCGGGGAGGAGGAGGCGCTGCGCTCGGAGCGCACGCGGCTGCTCCACGCGTCCGATCTGGTGGCCGCGGTTGCGGCCGCCGCCGACGCCCTGGCTCCCGACGACGGCATCGGTGCCGTGGCGCTGGCAGCCCGGGCCGAACGCGCGCTGGAGCCTGTCACGACCCTCGTGCCGGAGCTGGCTGCCGCCTCTGAGGAGCTCCGCGAGCTCGCAATTCGGCTGGGCGAGACGGGCAGCGAGCTCCGCCGAAGCCTCGCGTCCTTCGAGACGGATCCGGCGCGCCTCGAGGAGGTCGAGGCCCGGCTCGAGCGGTTGGCCGAGCTGAGGCGGCGCTTTCGCTGCGACACGACGGAGGAGCTTCTGGAGCATCGGCGCGAGGCCGTCTCGACGCTGTCCGAGCTCGAGGACGGGGTCGATCCGCTCGAGGCGGCTGCACGGGAGCTCGCAGCCGCTGAGCTCCGGTACGACCGCTGCGCCGAGACCCTTCGCCGGGCACGCACAGCAGCGGTTGACCCGTTCGCGGCGGCGGTGACAGAGGAGCTGGCCGGACTGGGGATGGGCGAGGGAGAGTTCCGCATCGAGCTCCGAGAGCACGGCGGCGGGCCGACGGGCTGTGACGAGGCGGTGTTCCTCGTGCGGCTCAACCGGGGGCTGCCGTTCGCACCCGTCGCGGATACCGCGTCGGGCGGCGAGCTCTCCCGGATTGCCCTGGCGCTCGCGGCCGTCGCTGCCGGCGCGGGTGACGGCGACGAAGCAGGCGCACCGACGCAGACGCTCGTGTTCGACGAGATCGACGCCGGCATCGGCGGTCAGACCGCGCACCACGTCGCCGAGACGCTCCGCAGGCTCTCGACCCGCGCACAGATCGTGACCATCACGCACCTGCCGCAGATCGCGAGCGTTGCAGACGCCCATTTCCGCGTCGAGAAGGTGGCCGGCGACCCGACGAGGACGGTGATCGACCGCCTCGACGACGCGCAGCGGCGGGACGAGCTCGAACGCATGCTCGGCGGACAGGAGTTCCTGACGACGCTCTCACGCGGGCCCGCGGCGCCCTGACGATCTATTGGGTCGATCTGTCCACAGGCTTTCCACAGGCCTGTAGACCGTGCGCGAGCTCAGGTAAAGCGCCAGAATGTGCGACCTTGCCCGCTGATTTCCCCACACCGTGACGATTCTCGAGCACACCGCCCCGGCCCGCCTCGGCCGCCGGACGAAGGATCTCGTCAAGCGGCTGCAGCCGGACGAGATCGCCATCATCGACCACACCGACCTGGATCGCGTCTCTGCGGAGGAGCTCGCCGAGGCCGGTGTCCGGGTCGTCGTCAACGTGGCGCCGTCCGCGAGCGGGCGCTTCCCGAACACCGGACCGCTCGAGCTCGTGCGGAGCGGCGTGTGTCTCATCGACGCCCCGGGAGCGGATCTGTTCAACGACGTCACCGACGGGGAGCTGCTGACCGTCCGCGGAGCGAGCCTGTATCGCAACGGCACGTGCCTGGCTCGCGGACAGGCGCTATCGACGACGGATCTCGAGCAAGCGCTCGCCGAGCAGCGGACAAGGGTCACCGACGCGCTCGAGGCGTTCGCCGACAACACGCTCCAGCATCTGCGCGAGGAAGGCGGGCTGCTCTCCGAGGGAGTCGCGTTCCCCACGCTCGAGACTCGCTTTCGCGACCGGCACGCGCTTGTCGTCGCCCGCGGGCCCGGGTACAAGCGCGACCTGCGCATCGTCCGGCCGTACATCCGGGACTTCAAGCCGGTGCTCGTCGCCGTCGACGGCGGCGCCGACGCGCTGCGCGAGGCCGGGCTCCGGCCCAACGTCATCGTCGGCGACATGGACTCCGTCTCGGACGAGGCGCTCCGCTCCGGGGCAGAGCTGCTCGTCCACGCCTATCCTGACGGTCGCTCCCCGGGCGCCGTCAGGCTCGAGCGGCTGCAGCTCCGCTACGAGACGGTCGCCGCACCCGGGATCAGCGAGGACATCGCCCTCCAGCTCGCGCACGCCAAGGGTGCGCAGCTGATCGTCGCCGTCGGAACGCACTTCAACCTCGTCGAGTTCCTCGAGCGCGACCGCGCCGGCATGGCCTCGACGTTCGTGACCCGGTTGAAGGTCGGCGAGGTGCTCGTTGACGCGAAAGGGGTCTCGCGGCTCGTCAACCAGCGCGTCGGGCTCGGCCCGCTGATCGCGTTCGCCCTGGTCGGCATGGCCGCCATCGTGGTGGCGATCCTCGCCTCACCGGCCCTCCGCAACGTGATCGACTCGGTGACGCGCGGTCTTGCGAGTGCGCTCGGGCTCTGATCGCGCGGCGGCGCTCTGCCACACTCAGCTCCGTGTTCGACTTCCGCTACCACGTCGCGTCGCTGATCGCGGTCTTCATCGCCCTGGTGATCGGCATCCTGATCGGCATCGGGCTGTCGGGAAAGGGATTCGTGAGCGACGCGGAACGGAAGAACCTCGAACACGAGATCTCGGCGCTCACGAGCGACCGCGACTCCGCCCGTGCGCAGCTCGCTGTCGTGACGAGACGCCAGGCTGCGACTGCGCACTACGCCGACCAGACGTACCTCGCCCTCGTCAAGAGCCGCCTGGACAAGCAACGGATCGGCGTCGTCTTCCTCGGCTCGGTCAACGGGACGATCAAGACGGCCGTCACTCAGGCCGTCCACGCGGCCAGCGGCCGGGTCCTGCGGCTCCGTGCGCTCCGGACGCCGATCGACGACAAGGCGATCCAGCGGATCGTCGCGAGCCGGCCGGCACTGCGCGAGTACGCGGGGGCCGACCACCTCCGCGACCTCGGTCACGACATCGGCGTCGAGCTCGTCGCCGGCGGGAAGACGCCGCTGCTCGACGCGCTCGGCGATGTGCTGCTGGAAGAGCGCGACGGCGGCGGCCAGGCGCCCGTGGACGGGGTCGTCGTGAGCCGGACGGCGCCGCCGCAGCAGGGCTCGACGCACGAGTTCCTGATGGGCCTCTACGCGGGTGTCGCCTCGGCAGGCGTGCCCGCGGTGGGCGTGGAGCGCACGTCGCCTGCGACCAGCGCGATCAAGGCGTTCGTGCGGGGAGGACTGTCCACGGTCGACAGCATCGAGACGTCCGCCGGCCGCCTCGCACTCGTGCTCGAGCTCGCCGGTGCGGGCTCCGGGCACTTCGGCGTCGAGCCGACGGCGACGAGCGGCCTGCTGCCCCCGGTGACGCCGCTGACGGTCACGACGGGCGGGTAACCCGCCGTGGGCGAGCGTCTGACGATCCTCATCGCCGCGAGAGACGAGGAGCAGCGGATCGGGTCGACGGTGACCTCCCTTCGCACATCGTTTCCGGAGGCGGAGGTCGTGGTTGCGGACGACGGCTCGAGGGACGCCACCGCCGAGCGCGCCGAGGCGGCCGGAGCCCGCGTCATCCGGCTGCCGGCGCGCGGCAAGGGCCAGGCGCTGACGCTCGCCGAGCGCACTGCCGAGACGGGCCCTCTGCTCCTTTGCGACGCCGACCTCCGCGGTGATCTCCGCCCGCTCGCGGCGTCGGCGGCAGATCTCGGCGTCGCCGTCTTCGCGCGGCGCGAGGGCGGCGGCTTCGGAGTGGCGAAGCGTGCGTCCCGGTGGCTGATTCACACCCTGAGCGGGGCGGATGTGCGCGAGCCGCTGTCGGGCCAACGGCACCTGACGCCGGCTGCCCGGGCGGCGTGCTTTCCGGTCGCGGCGGGCTTCGGTGTCGAGACGCGCATGACGATGGACGCTGCGAAGGCGGGTCTTTCGATCGAGGAGACGGAGCTCGACCTCGAGCACCGCAGCACCGGGCGAGACCTTCGCGGGTTCGCCCATCGGGGGCGGCAGCTCGTCGACATCGTGCTCGCCACCGGGCCACAGGCGGTCAGCTTCCGCGGCCTCCGGCTCCCTCTGGTCGGGTGGAGTGTCGGCCTCGCCGTGCCCCAGGTGGCGCCCGTCGCGGCGCTCGGGCTCGCCGACGACCTCTGGGCCGGGCCCACGCGCGGGTTTCGCGCCCACCTCGGCGCCGGCGCGACGACGGGGACCGCGAAGCTCGTCGGCATCCCGCTCTGGGGGCTGATCCGCACCCGATCCGTGTCCGGCGCGATCCTCACCGGGCTCCTGGCAAACCTCCTCAACCAGCTCGACACCCGCCCGGGGAGGGCGCTCAAGGGCTTCGCGATCGGCTCGCTCGTTCTCGGCGTGCGCCCCCGGCGTGGGCTCGCGCTGGCCGTCCTGCTCGCTCCCTACGATCTTCGCGAGATGGTGATGCTGGGGGACGCAGGGGCGAATGCGCTCGGAGCCATGCTAGGGTTGAAGTCCGTGGGCAGGCTCACGGGAAGGCGGAGATGGGGCGCGATCGGTGCCCTCGCCGCACTCACAGCGCTGGGTGAACAGCGCTCGCTCGGGGATCTGATCGAGTCCACACCCGGCGTGCGGGGGCTCGACGCGTTGGGGCGCCAGCCATGACCGACGGGCGGACGCGGTACGTGTTCGTGACGGGCGGCGTCGTCTCGGCGCTCGGCAAGGGCATCGTCGCGGCGTCGCTGGGACGCCTCCTGAAGGCGCGCGGTCTGCGGGTCCAGGCGCAGAAGTTCGACCCCTACCTCAACGTCGACCCCGGCACCATGAGCCCCTTCCAGCACGGCGAGGTCTTCGTCACCGAGGACGGCGCCGAGACCGATCTCGATCTCGGGCACTACGAGCGGTTCATCGACGAGAACCTGACGAAGAACGCGAGCCACAGCGCCGGCGCCGTCTGGGACACGGTGCTCCGCAAGGAGCGCCGCGGCGAGTTCCTCGGAGCCACGGTTCAGGTGATCCCGCACATCACGAACGAGATCAAGACGCGCATCCGGCGTGCTGCCGCAGCAACGCCGACCGACGTCGTCATCTCCGAGATCGGCGGCACCGTCGGCGACATCGAGTCGCTGCCGTTTCTCGAGGCGATCAGGCAGTTCAGGCGCGAGGTGGGACCCGAGAACGTGCTCTACCTGCACGTCACGCTCGTGCCGTTCATCGAGGCCGCCGGCGAGCTCAAGACCAAGCCGACACAGCACTCTGTCAACGAGCTGCGCCGCATCGGTATCCATCCCGATATCGTCGTCTGCCGCTCCCACGAGCCGCTCTCGGCCGACATCCGCGAGAAGATCGCGCTGTTCGCTGACGTCGACCAGCGCGCCGTGATCGCGTCGCCCGACGTCCGGGACGTGTACCTCGTGCCCGAGATCCTCCAGGAGGAGGGGCTGGACGCCCTCGTCTGCGAGAAGCTCGGCCTCGATTCGGCCCGGGCCGACCTCGGGGAGTGGAAACGGCTCACCGAGCGTCTCGGAGAGCTCGTCGAGGAGGTCGAGATCGCGCTCGTCGGCAAGTACGTGAAGCTCCACGACGCCTACCTCTCGGTGCACGAGGCGCTCAAGCATGCCGGCGGGCACGCCGGCTGCCGCGTCCGGGTCCGCTGGGTCGACGCCGAGAACATGTCGTACGAGGAGGCCGCGCAGCTCCTGGAGACGATGGACGGCGTCCTCGTGCCCGGCGGTTTCGGCTCGCGTGGCTGGGAGGGGAAGATACTCGCGTGCCAGGTCGCGCGCGAGCGCGCCATCCCGTATCTCGGCATCTGCCTCGGCATGCACGTCGCGGTATCGGAGTTCGCCCGCCACGTCTGCGGTCTGGAGGGCGCGAACTCGACCGAGATGGACCCGGAGACGCCGTACCCCGTGATCGATCTCCTGCCCGACCAGAAGGACATCGAGGATCTCGGCGGGACGATGCGGCTCGGAGCACAGGCCGTCGAGGTCGCCGACGAGACCCGCGTCCGCGAGGCGTACGGCGAAGCGGTGATCTTCGAGCGTCACCGGCATCGCTACGAGGTGAACAACACCTACCGGCAGCAGCTGACCGACACGGGGCTCGTCGTCTCCGGCACCTTCGAGGAGGGGCGGCTGGTCGAGATCGTGGAGCTGCCCGACCACCCGTGGTTCGTCGCCAGCCAGTTCCACCCCGAGTTCAAGTCGCGGCCGACGAGGCCGGCTCCTCTCTTCCGCGGCTTCGTCGAGGCTGCGCTGCAGCGGTCGCGTTCGCGCTCGTTGTCGCCGGTCGAGGCCGCGACGTAGGCGACCGCGGCAGCTCCCCTACGACGTTTCCTTCGCCCGCTGGTCGATCTCGTCGGCGTAGGTGCGCACCGCGGCGACGACGTCGAAGCCGCACGACGCGTCACACGACATGTCCGCAACGACGACGAGCGTCCCGCGGCGCCAGAGGAAGACGGCGCCGTCCGCCCCCCCCGGTCACGTGCGCTGCCCAGGCCTCCTCGCCGAGACCGTCCGCAAGCAGCGGCGTGACGCGCTGGCTGACCCCGCCGGGCTTCTCCAGCGTGTGCTTGAGGACGGCGAACGCCTTCGTGCTGCCCGCCGCGCTTACGAACAGGTAGGCAGTGCCGTCGGCGACGTTGAGCGCGCCGTTGAAGCTCCGCTGGTAGATGCGCCTGAACCCGGCCCGCCGGAAGGCGCGCACGGTCGCCCTCTCCTCCGACGTGCCCGTCGGCAGGTCGGCGAGCGTCAGCGAGGTCGAGCGCGAGTCGGCCGCGTAGTCGGCACCTGCCGGCGTGTCGGGGGCTTGCCCGATGATGTTGACGAGGTCGAGCACGGTGAGCGAGCGGTGCGTCGCCGGCGTCGTGGTCGTCGCGGTCGTGTTGCGGGTGGTCGCCGTCGGCGGCGGCGCCGAGCTCTGCTTGGAGCTGCCGCAGCCGGTCGCAAGCAGCGCCGCCGCGATGAGGGCCGCCGGGGTTGGACGTCGCATGCCAGCCTTCATACTCGGCTCGCCTAAGATCGTCAAACCGGTGGCACCGTCCGTCGTCGATCTGTTTCTCGAGCTGGCCGCGATTCCGAGCCCGTCGGGCAAGGAGCGCCCCGTCGCCGACCGGGTCGGCACCTACCTCACCGAGCTGGGTCTCGCCTGGGACGAGGACGCGAGTGGAGAGGCCGTGGGATCGGATGCCGGCAACATCTACTGCCGTCTCCCCGGCCGGGACGAGACGGGCACGCCGGTCTTCCTCTGCGCCCATCTCGACACGGTTCCACCCGAGGGCCCGATCGAGCCGGTGGTCGAGGACGGGATCGTGCGCAACGCGGCCGGGACGATCCTGGGCGGCGACAACAAGGCGGCCGTGGCGGCCATGCTCGAGGGCGCCCGGCGCATCGTCACCGAGGGCCGGCCGCACGCCGGCGTCGAGCTCGTCTTCACGACGAAGGAGGAGGTCGGGCTCCTGGGAGCAGCGGCCTTCGACGCGACGCGCCTCGAGGCCGACCTCGGCTTCGTCTACGACCACGCGGCGCCGATCGGCGAGGTCGTGATCGGCGCACCGTCCGCGCGGTCGTTCGAGGTCCGGTTCCACGGTCGGGCGGCGCATGCCGGGATCGCACCGGAGGAGGGTCGCTCGGCCATCCAGGCCGCGTCGCGCGCGATCGCGGATCTCCGTCTTGGGAGGATCGACGACGTCACGAGCGCGAACGTCGGCGTCATCTCGGGCGGCACCGCGCGCAACGTCGTCCCCGAATGGTGCACGCTGCGTGCCGAGGCCCGCTCCCACGACGAGCGAACGCTGTCCGAGCTCGTGCAGGAGATGATGGACGCCTTCTCGTACGCCGCCAGCGTGTCGGACTGCACCGTCGAGATCGAGGTGCGCGAGCAGTACCGCGGCTACCGGTTCCGTTCCGACGACAGGGTGATCAGCCTCGCCGAGACGGCGCTTCGCGGCGCGGGGGTCGAGACCCATACGGCGCTGTGCGGCGGCGGCGCGGACGCGAACGTCTTCAACCTCGCCGGGATCCCCTGCGTCGTTCTCGCCAACGGCATGGCCGAGATCCACACACCCGACGAGCACATTGCCGCGGCCGACGTCGAGCGGATGGTGGATGTGACGCTCGGGCTGGTGGAGGCGGCGCGTGCCTCTTAGCCTCCGCTGGGGGCAGGTCACGGCTATCACGGAACGGCTCGACGGGCTCGTCCGCTGCGAGGTGGACGGAAGCCCGTGCATCGCGTACACGCGCCTCACCGGGACCGTCGAGCACGGCGACACGGTGATCGTCAACAGCCAGGCCCGCGATCTCGAGCTCGGCTCGGGCGGCTTCGACATCCTCTACGCGAATCTCACGCGCGGGCTGTCGCTGCCGGCGATGGAGGGTGCACACGTGATGGCAGTCCCGTACACGCCGGGACAGGCGGCGTTTCGCACCGGCGAGGAGGTGTCGCAGCTGCCCGACGGGCTGGAGGGACTGCCGGTCGTCTGCTGCGGGTTGCACAGCCAGCTGGCGCCCGCCTGCGCCGCACTGTCGGGCCTGCGGGTGGCGTACGTCCAGCTTGGTGGCGGCGCGCTCCCGCTGACGCTGTCGGACACTGTGCGGGCCCTGCGGGCCCGCCGCCTGATCGAGGTTGCGATCGCCGTCGCACCCTGCTTCGACGGCGACTACGACTGCGTCACGGTCGCGTCTGCCCTGCTGCTCGCGAAAGGGCGAGGCGTGGATGCTGCCGTGTGCGCCATCGGGCCGGGCATCGTCGGTACCGGGACGAGCTTCGGCCACGGCGGAGTGGCCGTCGCCGCTGCCGCGAACGCCGCTGCCGCCCTCGGCGGGACGGCCGTGGTGGCCCCTCGCGTCTCCAACCGTGATCCGCGTGAGCGTCACCGCGGTGTCTCGCACCACACCCGGGACGCATTGCGCCTGTGTCTCGGCGAGCTCGTCATCGCCTGGCCGGCGGATCTGCCGGGAGGGGACTGGGATGCTCGCTGCCGCATGGTGGAGGTCGACGGCTGGCAGGAACGCTGCGCCGGGCTGTCTCTCTCGCACATGGGCCGCGACGCCGCCGACGACCCGTGGTTTTTCGCCGCGGCGTTCGCAGCCGGGGCGCTCGCACGCGACCTGCGCTCGGGCTAAGGGGTCGTCAGCGGACGGGCCCGGCAGTGAGAAACGCGGGGTGCGTGGTGACGGCCTCGCGGACGGCGGCAAGTCGCGGCAGGGCCGACCAGTCGATCGGCAGGCCGAGCTTGCCGCTCCGGAACAGCGTCGGCGCGGCGCAGACGTCGGCGATCGTGAAGGAGCCGGTCATCGTGCCGTTGTCGCTGATCACCTGCTCGACTGCGGCGAGGGCCGCGGTTGCCGGGCCGACGTTCGGCTCGACGTCGTCCGCGGTCGGCTCGCCGAACAGCCCGCAGGCAAGCTCGAGCGGGAAGAGGGCCGGGCGGACGAGCGTGCTCCACGTGTCGAGCAGACGGTTGACCCACGCGTGTGCGCGCATCTCCGACGGGTAGAGATCCTCGCGCCGTTCCCGGAGGGCGAGGTAGCGGAGAATGGCGTTCGACTCGGCCAGCGCGAAGTTGTCGTCGACGAGGGTGGGGACCCCGCCGGCAGGGTTGATCTCGAGGTACCAGTCCGGACGCGGCCGCGGTGGGGGCACCTCGACGCGCTCGTATTCGAGGCCGAGCTCTGCGAGCAGGAAGCGCACCTTGAGCGCGTTTCCCGACGCGGGCATCGTGTAGAGCGTCAGTGTCACAGCGCGGATCCTACGGCGTGTGGTCCGACCGCCGTTGTGGAAAGACCGGCACGCTTTTGGTGCTGAAGCGGCGACACGGGGACGACACGGGGACAGACCCTCCAGGTGTGCCGAAAGTGAATCGGTGTTTCCACAACGCGCGATGACGTCGGGTATCGTCCCGCCGCCATGCGCGTCGGGGTCGCGAAGGAGATCAAGCCGCGTGAGTATCGAGTCGCCCTGACGCCCGCCGGTGCGCTCGAGCTGCGCACGCACGGTCACGAGGTGATCATCGAGGAGGGCGCGGGGGAGGGGTCGGGCTTCCCCGACGAGGCGTACGTCGCGGTTGGTGCCCGCATCGAGTCGGCCGACCACGTGTGGGCCGAGTCGGAGCTGCTGCTCAAGGTCAAGGAGCCGATCGCGTCCGAGTATCCACGGCTGCGCGCCGATCTCGTCCTCTTCACCTACCTCCACATCGCTGCCGACGAGCCTCTGACCCGGGCGCTCGTCGACTCGGGCATCGCGGCCGTCGCCTACGAGACGGTCGAGACCGCGGACAGGCGGCTCCCGCTCCTCGCCCCGATGAGCGAGGTGGCCGGACGTCTCGCCCCTCAGATGGGTGCGTGGTCTCTGGAGAAGGCGCACGGCGGGCGCGGCATCCTCCTCGGGGGCGTGCCCGGAGTCCCACCGGCGAAGGTGGTGGTGTTGGGTGGAGGCGTCGTGGGCTACAACGCGGCGCTGATCGCCGTGGGGATGGAGGCGGACGTGTGGGTGCTCGATCGCTCGGTCGAGCGGATGCGCGACCTCGAGATGATGCTGAACGGCCGCATCACGCTGGCCATGTCGAACCGGCTGCAGATCGAGGAGGCGATTCGCGACGCGGACATGGTGATCGGCGCCGTGCTCGTTCCCGGCGCACGCGCGCCGAAGCTCGTCACGCGCGAGATGCTCGCGCTGATGCGGCCCGGTGCCGCTCTCGTGGACGTGGCGATCGACCAGGGGGGCTGCTTCGAGACTTCGCACGCAACCACACACGACGAGCCCGTGTTCACCGTCGACGGAATCGTCCACTACTGCGTCGCCAACATGCCGGGCGCCGTGCCGATAACATCGACGAAAGCGCTCACGAACGTCACGCTGCCGTACGTGGAGGCCATCGCGAACAAGGGGCTGCGTCAGGCGATCAGCGACGATCCTGCGCTCGCCAAGGGTGTCAACGTGCTCGCGGGGAAGGTCACCTACCAGGCCGTTGCCGACGCGCACGGTCTCGGGCACACGCCGCTCGCCGAGGCACTGGCGACGGCGGCTGCGTAGCAGCCCGCGCTCTTACTTCGAGCGCGTCGGCGAGATCTTGACCATCAGCGCCGTCACGGCCGCTGAGAGCACGAGCATGCCGGCGACGAAACCGAAGAGGCCGAGGAGTCCGAGCACGGTGCTCACGCGTCCTAGAATACCGGCGTGCCGCGTGCGTGCGTCATCGTTCTTGACGCCGTCGGCGCGGGCGAGTTGCCGGATGCGGCGGATTACGGAGACGAGGGCTCCGACACGCTCGGCAATGTCGCCCGGGCCGTCGGCGGCCTCGATCTGCCGAATCTGGAGGCCCTCGGCCTCGGGAACGTCGAGCCGCTCGCAGGCTGCCCGCCGCAGCCCGGGGCGCCGGCGGTCGCAGGCCGCCTGCTCGAGCGGTCGAAGGGCAAGGACACGACCACCGGCCACTGGGAGATGATGGGTGTCGTCACGCCGGTGGCGTTCCCGACGTACCCGCACGGGTTCCCGGACGACGTCATCGACCCCTTCATGAACCGCACCGGACGGGGCGTTCTCGGCAACAAGCCGGCGTCGGGGACGGAGATCATCCAGGAGCTCGGTGAAGTGCACCAGCGGACGGGGAAGTGGATCGTCTACACGTCCGCTGACTCCGTCTTCCAGATCGCCGCGCACGAGGAGACGATCCCGCTCGAGGAGCTCTACTCCGGGTGTCGAGTGGCACGTGAGATCCTCACCGGGAAACACGCCGTCGGTCGCGTCATCGCCCGGCCCTTCACGGGGAGCCCGGGTCACTACGAGCGCACGCCGAACCGCCACGATTTCTCGCTCGAGCCGCGGCGGCCGAACTACCTGACACTCTCGCGCGAAGCGGGCCACAAGGTGATCGGCGTCGGGAAGATCTCCGACATCTTCGCCGGCTGCGACATCGACGACTCGTTCCCGACCAAGTCGAACGTGGAAGGCATCAACCGCGTCGTCCAGCTGCTCGAGGACGTCGACGACGGGCTCATCTTCACGAACCTCGTCGAGACCGACATGCTCTGGGGCCACCGCAACGATCCGGAGAACTTCCATCGCTGCCTGCAGGACTTCGACCGACGCCTGCCGGACATCCTCGAAGCGCTGCGGCCGGGCGACCTCCTCGTGATCACGTCGGATCACGGCTGCGATCCGACGACGCCGTCGACCGACCACTCCCGCGAGCACGCGATGTTGCTCCTGTACGCCGAGGGTCGCAATGCAGCCGGGCGGATCCACGAGGGCGGTGAGTTCGGCGACGTCGGCGCGACCGTGAACGCGTGGCTCGGCGGCAAGTCCCCGGGGCGCTCGCTGCCGGGCACGCCGATCGTGACACCGTGACCGCGGGGAGGCCTCCCGTGAGGCTCGACGACCCGCGGATCGTGCAAGCCGAATACGCGACCGAGGACGGCCTGCGTACGCGCGCGTCCGTGTACGAGGGCATCAGCGGGCCGGACGTGCGGGATCTCGTGCTCGCGGCGATCGGCGAGGTACGCGCGGCGCGGGTGCTGGAGGTGGGCTGCGGTTGGGGGGAGCTCGCAGCGCGCGTGGCGGACGAGCTTGCGGCCGAAGTCGTGGCGATCGATCTCTCGCCTCGGATGGTCGAGCTGGCGAGAGAGCGCGGCGTCGACGTCCGGGTCGGTGACGCGCAGGAGCTCGCGTTCGAGGACGGCGAGTTCGACTGCGTCACGGCCAACTGGATGCTCTACCACGTCCCCGACCTCGACCGGGCGCTCGCCGAGTTCGCACGAGTGCTCCGTCCCGGGGGCCGGCTTGTGGCGGCCACGAACGGGCTGCGGCACCTCGATGAGCTGTGGTCGCTCGTAGGCCGCAATCGCGCCGACGAGCCGGTGCGGTTCTTCGCGGAAACGGGAGAGCCGTACCTCCGCCGTCATTTCACCCGTGTCGAGCGGCGCGACTGCGAGAGCGCGATGACGTTTCGAGACGCGGACGCCGTTCGCGGCTATATCGCGTCGTCCGTCGCGCACAAGCACCTGGCCGCGCTCGTGCCCCCGTTCGCCGGACCGCTCGAGACGACCCGCCGGAACTGCGTGTTCGTCGCCGAAAAGACGGTCTGAGTGCGACCCGCGGAGCTGATCGAAGCGAAGCGCAACGGGCAGGAGCACTCGGCCGGCGACATCGCCGACCTGATCCTCGCGTACGCCCGCGACGAGGTGCCTGACTACCAGATGGCGGCCTGGTGCATGGCCGTCTACTTCAAGGGCCTGTCCGGTGCCGAGACGTACGCCCTGACCGATGCCATGATCCGGAGCGGAGAGACGCTCGCGCTCGGTGAGGCGCTCGGCCGCCGGGTCGTCGACAAGCATTCGACGGGCGGCGTCGGCGACAAGACATCGATCGCGGTGGGGCCGATCGTCGCGGCGTGCGGTGTCCCGTTCGGAAAGATGAGCGGGCGGGGGCTCGGGCACACCGGCGGCACGCTGGACAAGCTCGAGTCGATCCCCGGGTTCCGGGTCGAGCTCACGACTGACGAGTTCGTCGCACAGCTCCGCGAGACAGGGCTTGCGATCGTGGGTCAGACCGCGGACCTCGTTCCGGCGGACAAGAAGCTCTACTCCCTGCGGGACGTGACGGCCACCGTCGACATCGTGCCGCTGATCGCGTCGTCGATCATGTCCAAGAAGCTCGCGGCCGGCGCGGACGCGATCGTCCTCGACGTGAAGGTCGGTGCGGGAGCCTTCATGAAGACCCGCGACGACGCGGTGATCCTGGCAGAGCAGATGATCGATCTCGGCCGGCGTGCGGGTCGTGAAGTCGTGTGCCTCCTCACGGACATGAGCCAGCCGCTGGGCTCCGCGGTCGGCAACGCTCTCGAGATCCGCGAGGCGGTCGAAACGATCCGCGGGGAGGGGCCGGACGACTTCACCGAGCTCGTGCTCGATGCGTGCGCGCGTCTGCTCGCGCTCTCCGATCTCGGCGTCGACGTCGACGAGGGTCGAAGCCGGGCAGAGTCCGCCGTCGCCGACGGGCCGGCCCTGGCCGCGTACGAGCGGTGGATCGGCGCGCAGGGAGGAGACCCGGCTCTCGACCGCCTTCCCGTCGCACCCGTCGTGCGAGAGGTGCGCGCGCCGCGCAGCGGCGTCGTGTCCGTACTGGACGCGCTCGGGATCGGCGTCGCGGCACTGGGGCTCGGCGCGGGACGACGGACGAAGGCAGACGCCATCGACCACGCTGTCGGCGTCGTGTGCCGCGCGAAACGCGGGGACGCGGTTTCCGCTGACGCTGTTCTGGCCGAGGTCCACGCAGCAGACGAGGACTCCGCGGCGGAGGCGTCGGCGGCCATCCTGGCCGCGTACACGGTCGGAGACGGCTCACCTCGACGGCACGACGTCGTCCTCGACGTTCTCGCCTAGCCCGCGTCGGCTGCGTCCCGCCGAGTCCCGGCTAGGCTGGACTGATGCCCGAGCTACCCGAGGTCGAGACGGTGCGCACCGACATCGCTCCGGTACTCGAGGGTGCGTGCATCACCGGCGCGGCGATCGACGATCCACGGCTCGTCCGGCCCTTCGCGCCGGAGATCGTCGCCGCGGAACTCGTGGGGGAGCGCATCCAGGCAGTGGAGCGTCGCGGCAAGTATCTGGTTGTTCGGTTCGATTCGGGGCGGGTTCTCCTGATTCACCTCCGGATGACGGGAAGCCTGAGACACGCACGATCGGGGACGCTGGCCGACGATCCCCATCGACGTGCTGTTCTCAGATTAGACAATGGATCGGACGTCGCGTACCGCGATGTCCGCAGGTTCGGCACCTGGGAGCTGCTCGAAGCGGGAGAGCTGGTCGGCTATCTGGCAACCCGGTTGGGCCCGGAGCCGCTCGGAGCATTGTCGGCGGCACGGCTGGGCCGTCGCCTCGCCGGACGGCGTGCCCCCCTGAAGGCGGCCCTGCTCGACCAGCGCACGCTCGCCGGGCTGGGGAACATCTACGTCGACGAAGCTCTCTGGTACGCGCGGCTCAACCCGCTGCGCCCGGCGGGCGGTCTTAGCGCGGAGGAGCAGCGCCGGCTCAACAGAGGGATCCGGAAAGCTCTTCGGCTCGGCATCGAGCGGCAAGGGGCATCGCTGCGCGACTACTCGAGACCCGACGGCGAAAGCGGCGGGATGCAGGACGAGTTCCGTGTCTATGGCCGCGACGGAATGCGGTGTGGTCGCTGCAGGACCGTGATCGCGAAGACGCGCGTGGGAGGCCGCGGGACGCACTACTGCCCGCGGTGTCAGCCCGAGCTCGAGGTGCCTGCCCCCGCCGCGTGAGCCCGTCGGGACCGCGTCGGCCCACTCGCCGGGACGGAGAGCCGCCGGAAGCGGCCTCTACACTCAGGCGATGGCCCGCTCGTACACGACCGAGGCGGTCGTGCTCCGATCGTTCCGGTTCGGCGAAGCCGACCGCGTGCTCCACCTCTACACGCTCGATCGGGGACGTGTGGGAGCCGTCGCCAAGGGTGTCCGAAAGACGAAGTCGAGGTTCGGCGGGCGCCTCGAGCCCTTCTCCCACGTCGAGCTCGTCCTGCACCACGGCCGCGGCGAGCTCGACACGGTCACGGGGGCATCGCTCGTCCGCCCGCACGACCGAGCGCGCACTGACCCCTATCGTCTCCAGGTCGGGTTGATCGGTCTCGAGGCGATGCTCCGCCTCTACACCGAGCAGGAAGCGAACGAGCGGGCGTTCACGGCGCTGACGCGATTTCTCGACGCGCTCGACGATCTCGCGCGGCCCTCCACTCGACCGGCCGTCGACCCACTGGCGCTCGCGTTTCAACTGAAGCTGCTCTGGCTGTCCGGGTACCTGCCACATCTGGGCAGCTGCGTCGAGTGCGGGGCGGAGGAGGACCTCATCGGCTATCTGCCTGATGCGGGCGGCGCGGTCTGTCGAGCGTGTGCCCGTCCGGGCACGATCGGTCTCTCCTCGGAGGGGATCGCCGGGATGGAGGCGCTGCTTCGAGCGCGACACGCGGACGCGGCATCGGTGCCGCTCGGACCGCAGGCCGCACGGGAGGTGCTGGCGGTCCTCGGCGCGTCGTACGAACACCACGGCGGATTCAGGCTTCGCACAGTCTCCGCCTGAGCGACGTGGGAGCGCAGGCGGCTGGAGCTCAGGGTGTGAGCTCGGTGCGGCCCGGAGCCGCCTCACGGCGCATGACGCCGTGCTCGTCGAGCCGATACTGGCCCACTTCGTCGAGACGCGGCGAGTAGACGTGGATCGTCACGGCCGGCTCGCCCATGGCGTGTTGGACGCGGTGGATGTAGCCCGGCCCGCCCCTCCGCGTGTCCCCCGGCCGGAGCCGGAACTCGAGCTCGGGCGCACCGAAACGCAGCCAGTCCTCCTTCACGGTGCCCTGCACACATGCGATCCCGACGCTCGACACGTAGTGGTCGTGAAAGCCGGTCCCCTGGCCGGGCATCCACGAGAGCACCCAGGCGTCGATGCGGTCGTCCTCGTGGACGAGCTCGAATCTCCTGCGCTCGCTGTCGACGCGGACGAGTGGCTCCCACAGCTCGGGATGCTCCCCGATGCGGCGCGCGACGTCCTCGAGCTCCTCGGGTGTGAGCACCCCGTCGTGCGGGACGATGTCGGTGAGTGATGCAAACGCAGGTGCAAACATCGTGCTCATCTTATCCAGTGCTTGTGATCGCAAACGTTTTCGGATCAGGTGCGGCTGGCGTCTCCGCGTAATCGGCGAGGATCACGGCGTGAAACGCCTCATCTCGAACCAATACGAGCTCGACGACGATCCGGTTCGGATCGATCGGGAGGCGGTGCACCGATACCTGTCGGGCGAGTCGTACTGGGCCGCTGCTCGAGGGCGCGAGGTGATGGACGAGCTGATCGAGACGGCAGCGCGCGTCGTCGGTCTGTATGCGAGCAACGGACGTCAGCTCGGGTTTGCACGCGTGGTCTCCGACGGGCATACCGTCTCGTACCTGGCGGACGTCTACGTGCTCGAGGAGGCGCGCGGGAGGGGGCTCGGCCTGGAGCTCGTCCGCTTCGCGGTCGACGAGGAGCCGGTTCGAAGCACGAAGATCATGCTGCACACACGCGACATGCATGCCCTCTACGCGAAGCTCG